>JAABUZ0100003300.1_pt1 | contig 24298 bp, 29 predicted proteins | sample 5562091 | NCBI WGS metagenome assembly JAABUZ01 (sample SAMN12813069, study PRJNA571459) | rock metagenome | isolation source: Antarctica rocks | place: Antarctica: Victoria Land, Linnaeus Terrace sud | collected 2015-12-21
CCCTGTCCACGGACGCGCGCCGGCGATCCTGCTGACCCTGGGTCTGCTGCTGGTCCCCGCGCACGTCGGCACGACCGCCGGGCACGGGCCAGCGGCCGCGCTCGCCGCGTCGGCCGCGCCGCCCAGCAACACCCCGACGCCGACGAGCACGCCCACACCGACGAGCACGCCCAACCCAACCCCCAGCCCTACGCCCAAGATTCTGCCGGCCCTGGTGTTGAGCGTCAACCACGGCATCACCGGGACCGCCCTGGGCGTCGAAGGCGACCGCTTCCATGCCGGGGACGAGGTGCGGCTGCACTGGGATCAGCGCACCGAGGTCCTCAGCGCGGCCAACGCGGACGGCGGCGGCCACATCTACGTGTCCGTGCAGATTCCGGACAACGCCACGAGCGGCCCGAACGAGATCCGGGCCGAGAACGGCACGCAGCAGACGGCCTACGCCCTGGTCCAGGTGGACCAGGCGGCCACCAACACGGTCGACGACGGGCTGTGCGTCGATCTCTTCAACAATCGGGTGTGCATCCCCACGCCCGGCTCGCTCATGTACGGCCTGGCGAACAACGTCGCGCACTTTTGGGGCGAGGCGTTCACGGCCGTCACCGCGCCCTTCACCGCGCAGCTCATCACCAGCCCCGACATCACCAACACCAACGACAAGAAGCTCAACGGCATCCAGAAGATGCAGACGGACCTCTCGCAGGTCTGCGGCGCGCTGCTGCTGTTCTTCCTGACCATCGGCGTCCTCGCGGCCTGGCTCTCGCTGTTCGGCCGCTCCGGCTTTGCCGAGCTGCTGGCCCCGATCGGCCGGGCCATGCTCGTGACCGGCCTCATCGCCGGCTACCAGCCGCTGATGGCGACGGCGTTCGGGCTGCTGGGCAAGCTGGGCGCGGCGATCAACGGCCTCGACGTGGGCGCCAAGCACGATACGTTCACCGCCCTGGGCCAGAGCCTGGGCACGATCCACGACTTCGCGAGTCCCGAGGCGGTCATCAAGGGCGCTGTGATCTTTACGGCCCTGCTTGTCTGCATCCTGGCCGTCATCATCCGGGCCACCGCGCTCGGCTTCCTCGACCTGCTCTACGTGATCGGGCCGCTAATGCTGGTAACCTGGCTGTCGCCGCAATTCGAGTTCCTGGCGCGCTGGTGGTGGAAGACGTTCTTCGGGTTGGCCCTGTACCCCATCGGCTACGCCCTGGTGCTCAAGGTCATCTCCAACCTGCTGGCCAGCGATAGCAGTTTCTTCGGCAGCGGCGGCAACGACTTGCAGGTCCTGGGTTTGGTGCTGATGATCTACCGCGTGCCGGCCATGGTCGGCTCCGCCGTCGGGGCGGGTAGTGCGATCTTCGGGTCCGCCGCCAGTGCCGTGACCGACGCCGGGATCGCGGCCGGCATTAGCTTCGCCACGCGCGGCGCCGGCGACAAGATATTCAAGAACACAGCGAAGACGCCAGTCAGGAGATAGACGATGCGACCGATGGCACGGAACACTCCTCAACACGACCACGCCCCCCGTGGCGGGCGCTGGTACAGTCCGCGGGCCTGGCTCCCCTGGGCCGGATTCCGCTCCCTGGCGTTGCCCTGGCGCGCCCACGTGGACCAGGCCCACGCGACCCCCCCCCAGGAGGCCGGGCACAACGTGCTGCTGGTCCTGGCGGTCTTGCTCACCCTGGGCACGGTCGGGTGTGCGGTCGCTCACCCCCGCCTGGAGACCCCCATCTCGGTAATCGGCGCGCTCCTGGTGACGGCCCTCGTCGTCGTGGGGTCCGGCAGGGCAGCGGAGGTACCGACCACCCTCCATGAGCTGCGACGTACACTGGAAGAAAGCAGGGGCTTACAGGGCGCACCACACGCGGCGATGGTGCGCGCTTGGTTGCTGGATGTCCTGCGTCGCTGGCAGAGCCGCCGTGCCGACAGGGCGCACGGCGACGGTCAAGGGGAGAATCGGAAGAATCGGGAGGAGGACGGCCATGGTTATGACCGAGAGGGAGGCAAAGCAGCGGGTCGTGCAGCCGGCCGCGGACGAGCAGTGGGAGTACACCTGTGTCCAGGCGGAGATGGGAGACATCGGGCGCGAGATAGCGACCATGAACATGGCCGGGAGCGAGGGCTGGGAGATGGTCAGCGCCTTCCCGTGCAATCTGGGCGGCTGGCACGACCCGGCTATCACGACGCATGCGGTCTTCATGTTCAAGCGTCGCCGTCGGCTCTAACCACGCCCGCCCCTCCGGTCGCCGACGGTGCCCCCACGCATGGTGCCCCCACGCATGAAGCGGGGGAGGTGGCCCGTGGCTAAACAACACAGTGCGGCCGTCACCCCTGCCCGGGTGCTGGCCTCCTTCTCGCCCCTCCTGCGCCGCCTCACGCGCCGGCAGCGCCTTGGTGCAGGCCTCGTCGTCGCGACCCTCCTCGCCTGGCTGCTGGGACTGCCCCAGGGCGCGTACCGCTTTGTGTACGTCGCCCTGGCCTATCCGCCGTCCCTGCTGGCCCAGCTCATCCAGGGCGGCCCCACGACCGCATGGGACGACTGGACGCGCAACGTCACTGCCCGCTACGCCTGGCTGCATACGGCCGCGCATGGAGGCCTGGGCGGCGTCATCGCGCTGGAAGCGTTGATGCCTCTGCTCGTGCTCGGGTTCGTGGGCTGGCGCGTGGGCTGGTTCGTCTACACGCGGCCGCGGGCGCTTAAGCCGAGCACAGCGCACGGGTCTGCACGCTGGATGTCCCGCAAGGAAATGCAGGCGCTGGCTTACACAGGCGTCCCCCTGTTGCTCGGCACGCGGCACGGCGTCACCGTGGCCATGGATCGCTCCGTCCAGGTGCTTAACACCTTGCTTATCGGCGTCATGGGCAGCGGGAAAACGGCGGGCTTCATCCTCTCGAATATCTTACGCGAGACGGGCGTCCGCGATCTCGTCATCACCGACCTGAAGTTGGAGCTGTTGCAGAAGGCGTACACACATCTCAGTAAGCACTACGACGTGTGGCTGCTCAACTTTACCTCACCTGAGACGAGCATGGCGTATAACCCCCTGACCTGCTGCACCAGCCCGCTCCTCACGGCCCTGTGGACGAACGCCTGGATCAAAAACACCGGGGCGAACGATAAAGAGCCCGTCTGGGACAACTGGGCGCGCGACATCATGATGCCGTCCATTTTCCACCTGCAGGGCAAAGACCCGAGCGGTGAGACCGTGACGCTGGCCCACCTCGACGACTTCCTGAACGGGCATGGCGCGGAGTGGGTCATGGATGAACTGCTGCACAGCCCCGCGCCGCTCGCCCGCAAGGCGGCCCGCGGCTTCATGTCCAACCTGCGCAAGAATGACAAGCTGCTCGGGTCGATCTGGAGCGAGATTAGCCCGAAGTTCATGCTGCTCTCCGAGCCCGCTATTCAGGCGACAACGAGTGCGCACGAGATTGACCTGACGCGCCTCGGTCGCGGCGCCGGGCGGCCGGTCGCCCTCTTCATCGCCCTGGACCCGGAGTTGATCGACGAGTTGCGTCCGTTGACCGCGACGTTTTTCCTTGACCTCTATCGCGTGCTGGGCTCCAGCGCCCGCACGACACCCGGTGGCCGCCTTGGGCGCGATGTGATGATCTACGCCGACGAGTGGGGCGCTATCGGCTATGTCCCGCGCTTCACCACGGTCATTAACCTGCTGCGCAGCGCCGGCGTCTACGGCATCTACGTCGTGCAGACCACCGTGCAGCTCGTGCAGACCTACGGTGAGGAGGGCTTCACGGCCATTAAAGCCGCCTGCGCCACCAAGATTGGGTTGAGCAACATGGTGGACGACGACGCCACGTGGTTCAGCGAGAGCGTGCTGGGCCAGGCCACCGAGGTCGCGCAGAGCAGCAGTGTCCAGCGCGGCCGCTTTCACGTGACCACTGACCGTGGCGGGGCGTCGCAGTCGGAGACCAAGCGCGCGTTGCTCACGCCCGACGAGGTGATGAACATCGGCGCCGACGAGCTGCTGGTGAAGATGCCCCAGTGCCGGCCCGCGCTCCTGACGCAGCGCCGGTACTACGATGACCTTGAGGTGATGGCCCGCGCGCCGGCCGAGGGTGAGAGTTGGGTGCCGCCCCTTGGCCCGCCGCGCCCCGACGGGCCACTCGTGGCCCCCGTGTTCATCGACGGCCACGATGAGGACACCGCTCCCCACGCCGGCCCGTTGACCACCGAGCACGAGCCGACGCATGCCCATGAGGCGGACGCGGCATCCGACGCTGGTGGCGTCGATGGGGGTGCGGACGAGGATGGCGACGACAACGTGGCGGGGGAGACGGCTGACGCTGCCACGTCCGGCGTCCTGGGTCTGTCGGACGACGAAGAACGGGAGTACGCGCAGGACTATGCGCTGACCGAACGCTAAACACGTCGCCTGGCGCGACGACAGGGCCGTGGAGGGGCGACGGGTGCGACAAAGCGCCTACCCCTCCACGGCCCTTCCTCTTGCGCGCTCGCGTCGTCTTAGCGCCCCGTGGTTAGAGCCGCCTATCGTCGCGCTCGTCGCGGCTGGGGGGTCGCCCCACGCCCTGTCCATGGCTCGGCGCGTGCTCGCGCTGGTGGCTCGGCTTTTCAGGGCGCTCCTGGCGCTGCGTGGGCTGGCGCTGCGCGTCGTTCCAATCCTTGCACCCTGCCGGTGGGCGATCCCGCACGATGGCCGCGGCGCGTGGGTACGCCTCCTGGACCCGCTTCCACAACGTTGTCCCGCCAGCGTCGTTGTCGAATGAGCAATGGACCAATGCATGCCGGGCGAGCCCCTCGTCGATCTGCCGCCGTGGCAACTCGCCATGCCCATCCGTTGAGGCAAACGTCATTTCGTGGCGGTCGCCGGCCGCACGCAAGAGCGCGGCGCGGCTCAGCCCATCAATGGGCGACTCGACGACGTAGACCTGCGGCGCCGCGTGCATCTCAGGCTTGCCGACCGTAAAGGCGAAGTGTCCCTCGTCTCTGCGTGTCCCCGCGGCGAGGCCCTTGAACTCCGAGCCGGGCAGCGTCCCGCGCAAGCTCGCGCCCGTGGCGTTCCCGTCGGCGTTCCCGTCGGCGTCCTGTCGCAGGAACACGGCATTACTCCGACTATCGGCGTAGACGATGCCGCGCTGGTGCACGTCGTCGACCAAACCGGCCGGTAAGGCGCGCTGCTCAACGAGGTAGGTGCGGACCCCGCTCCAGCGTGTCTCATCCGGGGTCGGGGCACGAAAGGCTGGACGCTCGGCATGGTCAACGATGTCCTGGGCCTGCACCTGACCCGCACGCGCGGCATGCCATGTCGCCGCGGTGACGGCTGCCTCACCGCCGTGCTGGTCCCTCAGATAGGCGACAGCATCCTTGAAGTCGTAGCCCGTCAGATGCTGCACGAGGTCGATGGCGCCGCCCCCACCACTCTGCCGATCGTGGTTGTAAAACACCCCGTTCGTCATACTAACGTGCTCACCGTCGATGCGCCACTTATGACGGTCGTGCTTATCTTGCTCGCCGCCTAGACGTTCTATCACCGTCGGGAGGTCAACGGCTCGCAACTGGGCCGTCATTGCCCGATAGTCGCGTTGGAGGGCGTCGCGCTCCTGCTCGACCTGACGCACCCGCTGCTGCAGCACGACGATGTTGGCCTCGGCCTTCGCCGCCTGCTCCTCGTAGTGCTGCGCTTTGACGAGGGCGGCGTCCAGCGTCGGCGCGATCCGCTCGACGATGCGCTCCTGCTGCTCGCTGGCCCACCGGTCAGGGTTGGTGACGATGCGCCCCGGCTTATCGACGGCGAGCTGCTCCCGCACCACGTCCGTCGCCGGCGTGGGCGTCTCGATCTTGGCGTAGAACTCCTTGACGGTCTGGTGCGCGGCCACGCTGCCCCGGACGCCGCGCACCAGACCGAACGGCTCCATGGCGCGGGCGTAGCTGTCTTGCAGCGCGGACAGCTTCTCGCGGCCGCCCGTCCAGTGCTTCGCGTTGAGATGGTCGCGCGCGTCGAGGGGGACGACAACCGCCTGGATGTGTGGCGTGATCTCGTCGCGGTGCAGGACGGCCGCCACGACGTTCTTCTCGCCATAGGTCGCGCGCAGCCACGCCATCGCCGCATCGTGCCAGGTCGCCAGGCGCCCCGGGTCGCCGTCCGCGAAGAAGTCCTTGCTGGCCGTGAGGACGTGTTCGAGGCCCAGCACGGCGTCGGGGCGGCGATAGCGGGCGTCAGCCAGGCGACGCTCGACGTCGGCGCACCAGTCGCCCGTCCCGGCCAGCCGCTCGTTGTCACCAAGGCGGGCGGCGTCGGCGTTGCGCGTCTCCCTGTCGCGCTCGTTGTGCTTCCCCAGGGCGCCGATCTCGCCGCGGGTCTTGAGCTTGGCGACGCGCATGACGGCGTACCTGCCCCCCAGCGCGCCGCCAACGCGTCCCGCGTTGTGGCGCGTTCCAGCATTGCCTCGCCCGTCCGCGCCGTCCGCGCCAGCCGTGCCCTCGCCCGTCCGCACCATGCCTCGCCCCTCCTCGCCGCCTCCGATACCGCCCCTTTGTTTTCCAAGGGGACGCCCCGCCCGGTTCTCGCCGCGCCCGCTGATGCTCTCCGCAGGAGCTCACGGGCCAAGCGCGCAGCGTTTGGTGTAGTGAGTACACCATCGCCTCCAGAGCCTCTGTCGTCAGCCTACACGGTCGCGGCGGCAGGGGCAACCACGGCCTGCTTGAAAGAGAAGGAGCGGGCGTGCCTATCTGCCCGTTCCTCATAAGGCGACGCGGTTGTGAGCAGTATTCCTTACACTATGGTAGAACATAGCGAGAGTATGAATTGCGACAGGAGATGACTAATGCCCACGCCTCCACCATCCGATCAGGACACGACCACGGGGGAGCGACCTCACGCGTCCTTCATCCAGTGCCGCCTCCCGACCGAGTTGTACGAGTGGATGCGGTTGCAGGGGTTTCTGTCGCGGCGGAGCATGAACAGCATCGCTGTGGCGTCCATCGATGACTACCGCGCTGAGGTGGAGGCCGGCCGGATCGCGCCCGAGCGGGGCGTACGCGGGGGGACACGCGGGGACGGCGAGATGGTGAAGTATAACGTGCAGGTCAAGGACGACCTGCGCGAGTGGCTACGCACCACCGCGTTCCACGCCCGCACGTCGATCAATGCGCTGCTCGTCGCCGCCCTCGCCCGGGCCCATGCCGCACAGACAGAGGGGGGCGCCGGTTCCTAAGACGCCTGCCGCGTAGGATGCTACCATAGCCACAGGAGGGGTGTAGGACGATGACGGCTACAAACGCCACAGACGCGAGACAAGCAACGCGGGCCATTGCGGCCGAGATCGCCGCGCAACTCGGCGAGACGGAACCGGAACCTCTGCAGCACCTCTACCGTGCCGTCCGCAACCTGGGCGAAGACCGCGTGCGTGCGCTCGTGACGCAGGCCCGGGTGGTCGAGGAGACCGGCGGCATGCTGGTCCCCGACGGCAGCCGGCGGCGCACCCTGGGCGGCGTCTTCTTCTCTCTTGTGCGTGACGAGGTGGGGCGCAAGGAGTTCTATCGGATCTTCCGGCCGCAGGGCGATCCCAAGGACAAGGCGACAGCGGCAGCAGCGGCAGCGGGCAGTAGCGATCGCACCGTTGCCGCCGTCGGGGAACCGTTCGACGAGGCGACGTTTGAGGCGGCCGTGGCAGAGGCGATGAGTGACATGGGGGAGGCAACAACAGTGAAGCTCACGGTGATCGGGCGGCCGGGGACGGTTGTGGAGCGCGGCGACGTCGTGCTGGTGGGGATGCGCAGTGAGAAGGCCCCATCGCTGCCCAAAGGTGTCCCCGTGCCGACAGCGCCGCGTACGGACTACCTGGTCCTCATCGGGATGAAGCAGTGGCGGAAGGTCGCCGAGGCCCTCGCCGAGGACCCCGCCGACAAGGTGATCGTCGAGGGCTACCCGATGGTACGCCCGGAGTTCGCGGGGATCACGGTGTACGCGACGAGCGCCACGACGACGGGCATCCAGGCCGGCAAGAGGGCCGTCCCAGCCACCTAGTAGCGGGCGCCGCCGCACCGTCCTTAACGTCCGCTGCTACGGCTCCCGAAAGATCTCATGTCCTCCGATGCGTCGCCACCTAATGGCCGGCTCTCCGTCGATGGTGATGTACTCAAAGGTGGCGCGCCCATCGGGACCGCTGAACGACCAGGTCATCTCAAAAACGCCCGTCGCCCCCTCAACATCTCGGATACGTAACGATGCTGGCCAGGGAGGTATAGCGCGCCCTCCCCGCTGCGCGTACGCCGCGTTCATGCGCAGGTAAGCCGTTCTGAAAAGATTCTTCTCTGGCTCAGACAGCCGCTTATAGTCGGCCTTGAAGTCATCGGAGCGGTCGTACTTCACGAGTCCAGGTCGGCCAAGAAGCTCTCGGCATCATCGAACGTCTTGTGGCGACCAGCCGCGAACGAGGCATCGGCCTCACGTTCCATCTGCTGCCAACGGTCGCTCCAAAACCAGGCCTGCGACGCATCGATGACCTTGCCAGGGCGCAGCAGGACGCCCTGCTCAGTGATCATGAAATACACAGGCGCATTCTCCTCCAGATGCGCAGCCTGACGGATCTCGGGTGGAATCGTCAATTGTCCCTTCGCTCGTAGGGTCGAATGCGGCTCGTTGCCGGTCAACGGCATTATCATATCCTCACTATGGGTAGGCACATCTAGAGACATGCTGTCGTTATCGACATATCTATCGACCTCGACGACGCTTCTGTGGATGGAGACACCACTTTCTTCGCTGATTATCTCCCGTATTCCAACGCTGTTGCCTATCTCTTTGCGGACTGACCCGCGCTCATCGGTGGGATTGAGCACATCGTCTCGTCGCGACCCCTTATCCATCATCAGCTCTGCTCCCCTCAGTAAGCCATAGGGTTTTCTTACTAATGGAAAATCCTACCTTCTTACTAGCATACGTCCTGTTATTCTAACAGACGTGCGCCCTTTTGTTAGAGGATGCCGAACGGATAGAGAGTAGCCAAGAAAACTACGGTGGACCGTGACGCCCACGGTCACGGTGGCTGGCAGGGTGATTCTGCGGAATTATGCGGTGTTTTGACGCCCTGGCTCCGTGAGCCGGTCACGGTGGCGCGCGATCTCCATCCCCACGCTGCTCACGCGCGCCCAGCGGCAACGATCTAAGGGGGACAAACGGGGACAATTTCACGGTTGCGCGGCGCGCGAGGTCCGCCGCGCGACAGGTGCGGGCGTCCCGGACAGGCGCCCATCGTCGTCGACGTAGAGGGAAGGGTCTAGGTCTACGACGCTCTGTGAACAAAGGTCCCACGTCTCCTGACAGGCATAGGACTATTGTTCCCTGGATAGCACAGCGTGCGGGATGCATGCTGACAGGGGGACCCGGATGCTCAGATGCTCGGGTGCGTCCCTCCGTCGAGCGCAGAGGAGCCCTTCCATGTCCACACTCACCTCCGCCAGCGCCGACCACCACGATCCCATGATCTACGTGCCCGCTCCCTCGACGCGCGCGCCCAAGTTCCTGCGCCGCCAGCATGCCCTCCAGCATGCCCTCCAGCAGGCCCGTGAGGCCGAGGCCTCCGCTTTCCGCGCCGACCGTCTGAACCGGCGGGGCGCCCTGACCGCGCCGACCAGCAAGGGTGGCGGCTGGGTCGAGATCACCGATCAGCTCAACACCAGCGACGATCCGCGGAGCGGACTCCTGGAGGCAACCCCGTTACCGAGCGACGACATGCGCCATAAACTGTGCCGCGTGCGACAGGCGGACCGCAGCCTGCCCGAGCGCTTGGTCGCTTACCTGGACTGGCAAGCAGATCGGGCCTGGCAATGGCTCAAGATGCACCGCTCCGACCTGGCCATCCTGATCAACTTCCGCGCCCAGGGCTACTCCTTGCGCGACATCGCCGCCGAGGTGGGGCTGTCGAAGACGACAACAGCGCGCCGCCTGGCCCAAGCCGACGCGTTGCTGCGGTCCTATGACGCCACGCGGCCGCCTGCGCCATCGGGGGAGAGGTCCTCGACGACGAACGGGTGCCCCGCGACCCACGTCGCGTGATACCCGGTCTCCCGTCTGATCGGATGGCGGGAACGGACAACGGGTCTACGCCCTGTCGCCGTGAGCGGGCCGTGGCGCTCTGCAGCGATAGACTGCGAGACAATCTATTGGGGACAAAGGGGGACAGTTCCACGAGTGCGCATCGCTGTCCACGACAGCCGTGAGCAGGAAGATCTGTCCTTGCTACAGTGGAGAGAGCATGAACGCCAACCCCGGAAAGCGTGCCGGGACGCTCATCCCGCACAGCCCATGGGACGCATCCTCCGGCCTTGTCACAGAATGTGCGGCAGACGCCGCCGTCGGCGCTGGCCTCGCTGCCAGCGGCAGCGAGGCCATTGTGCCCCCGCTGGCGCTGGCCTCGCTGCTACTCGAGCGCCTCCTCGCCCACGATCCGTCCACCGTCGGCCATAGCTTACGGGTCGCCGGCCACGTCGCGCGCATCGTGGCCGACCTGCCCGGCCATCCGTGGCGAGGCCTCGGGGCCACGGTCTACGCGGCCGCGGTCTGCCACGATATCGGCAAGATCGGCGTGCCCCTCGCCATCCTCACCGCGCCGCGGCCACTCACTGCGGCGGAGAGCACGATCGTCAGGGAACACCCCGCCCATGGGCTCGCGCTGCTCAGGCGCAATCCCACTGCCGGCGCTGGTGCGGATCAACTCCTGGCCCAGGCCTGCGGCGGTCACCACGAGCGATGGGACGGCGCGGGCTACCCCACCGGGCTGTCCGGGAAGGCCATCGCGCCGATCGCGCGCCTGGTCGGCCTGTGCGACGCCTACGACGCAATGCGCGAGGACCGGCCGTATCGGAAGGCGCGGGGCCATGCCGCCGCCCTGGACGAGCTGCAGCGCGAGGCCGGCGGACAGTTCGAGCCGGCGCTGACGGCGTACGTCCTCGCGCATGGCCTGCTCGACGAGGAGCGCGCGGCTAATTTGTGAGTATTTGGGAGGCATCTGCGCGTGCGCGCGAGGATTGTGCGATCCGTTACCCCCGCTTTGCCCATCTACCCACGTGCGCGAGGACCGTGCGGCCGGTGCAGGTTTGGTGCAGGTTTGGTGCAGTTTCTAGCTACGCGCGCGAGGATCGTGCGGACAGAGGCAGAGATGAAGAGTGGGCGACCAGCAACCACAGGGGCAGGCGCGCACGCGCGTGTGCGCACGCGAGAATCGTGCACCATTATGCACCATAAACGGGACAAAGGGGGACAAAGGGGGACAAAGGGGGACAGCGGCGCCTCTCAAAGATGAGACAAAACGAGACATTTTACGCGCGCATCATGCCCCTACCCCTACGGCTTCATCATGGGGCCAGTGGCAGCATCCCGATTATGAAACAATATGCAACATCCCACGCGCACGCGCGCGGGCGACTACTGCCCCGTGTCACCCGCATTGGCCCGTTCATTCAGGCGCTGGAGCTGCCACTGGCGCTCCTCGACCGCTCGGAAATGGTCAATGGTCGCGCCCTCCGGTCTCAACGGTCCGACCGTGTTGTAACGACACATCTCCGCGCTGGACGTCGCCTCCAGTGCCGCGTCCGTCGGCGATGGTCGCAAGCAGCAGGTCGCAGCGCCGGCGCTGGCGATCCTCTCGCGGTCGAAGCCGGAGAGGTAGGTTTTGACCTCGCAGGCTTCGCCCTCGTTCCATCCCTCGCGGCGGATGCTCTTTGTGGGCGTGGTCCGTGGGAACCGTGATGGCATCGTGTTTCGTCCTTTCGTGTCTTATCGTGTCTCACGTCTGTCTGCTCACCCATCGCACCGTCGCGTGGGTCCTGGGTCAGCCATCAAGCGGCGCTGTCACCATGGTCGCCCTTATCGCCCTTAGACGGTGGTAAGATCCGGCAGCCCCCGCGCGCTGGCCGCGGCCGACGGGAACGCGCCCACACGGCACGGTCGACCATCCGCAGGACCGCGGTCACATCCTCCCACGTTGTCGCCGGCCGCAGGCGGAGCGTCGCGTTGATGGCGCCGACGATGGCTTCGCCGAGCCGAGCGCGGTTATCGGCGCGTTGCGTCCCCCGGTCGCTCTGTAACTCCCGTTCGGCCTCATTGGTCCCGCCGTCCGCGGCGTGATCACTGGCCTTATCAGGCACGGGCAAGGGTGACGACGCCATGGGTACTCCCTTCTCCCCCTCAGGCTGGTAGCGCGATCGTGCGCGCCCGCACATAAGCCGCGACGCTATCGAAGCCGCCCGCCCGGGCGCGCTCGGTCAGCGTCCGACGCTCGTCCTGGCTGAGCGAGATCTGCAGCTTCTGTTGGCGCGTGGGGGCGACCGCCTCGCGCGGTGGCCGCGCCGGGCGCGGGGACGGCCCGTGGCCTTGCGCGTGGGATAGCTCCTCCATCATCGTCGGCTCCTTTCGGGCAGCAAAAAACCCCCGGCTCCGGCCCCTTGATAGGCGCGGCGACTCCGAGGGTTAGTTATTGATCCTACACCTACAATAGGTCATGCTTACACCTTTCGCAAGACCCTGAGCGAAAGAGGCTGACGCAGGAGCAACGCCATGTCGTCGGCGGCGGCGGCGCACCACACAGCGAGATGGGCAAGCCCTTGTGCTTTGCGCCGGTGGACCAGCGCCGGCGACACGCCGAGCCGTGGGGCTGCGTCGCGCTCCGTGAGACCCTGCCGGCAGCAGAGGTCGACGGCCTCCCACCAGACGGGGTACTCAACAGCGAGGCGCGCACAGGCCTCGTCCAGGGTGAGCTCCTGCACATCCTCCTCGGCCGGCGCCGCCTCCTCGGCAGCCACTGCTGAGAGACCGCGGTCCAGGTACGCGACGAAGCGGCCGCGTAGGCCGGGAGCGCCGTCGGCGTCCATCACACGCCGGTCGTGCAGGGCAGTGAAGTCCTCAGCGGTATCATCCCGGCTCATGCGGGCCTGCACAGTGGCGGCCGTCCACCCGCGGGCAGGACGGTCGGGAACGTGGGCGATGCCGGCGCGAAGGAGATCGCGCAGCCCTGCGCCACGTACACGCCCTTGCGGTTGCGGTAGGAGGCCCAGAGCATCGGGTGGTCATCGCAGTAGTCGTACACCACCGCGTCCGTCTTGCCCGCCGCCGTCCGCGACACGCGGCCGATGTACTGGGTAATCCTGCCGCTATAGGAGACCGGCGTCGCCAACGCGAGCCAGTCGGTGCGTGGCACATCGAACCCCTCGCCGACGAGGCTACCCGTCGCGACCACCGCCGCTAGGTCGCCGGCGTTCATCGCCTCGACGACCGTGCCCCTCATACGCTTGCCGAGCTGGCCGTGCAGCGCGGCCGCGGCCACGCCGGCGTCCTTGAGTAGCTCCGCCAGCCGCTCGACATGGGCAACCCGATCCGAGAGCACGAGGCACCGCCGGCCGGCGCCCACGGCCTCCACGACGTCGGCCACGATCAGGGCGTTGCGGTCCGGGTCGTCCACGAGCTGGCCGACGAGTTCGACGAAGCTATCACCGTCGAGGCGCAGCCCGGTATCGCGCTTGACGATGCGCGGCGTGACGAGGCGGTCGGCCAGGTTGGCCTTGTCGATCCTGGCCACCACAGGCCCCAGGTGCCAGCCGATCACCGCGTCGAGGCCGTCCCGTCGGTACGGCGTGGCGCTCAGGCCCAGCAGGTAGCGCGCCGGCAACTGGCGCAGCACGGTCACCATCTGCTCCGCCGGCGCGTGATGGCACTCGTCGACGACAACATGAGGCACGGTCAGCAGCTCCGGGGGGATGCCCGTCGCGAGGGTCTGCACGAGGGCCACCGTCAGGTGCGTCCCGATGGTACACTCCCCGCCGCCGACCAGGCCCACCGCCCCGCTCTCCCGCGTCAGGCCCAGGACCATCTCCGCGCTACGGATCGCCTGCAAGGCAAGTTCGCGGGTGTGGACAATCCACAGAGCACGCTGCCGCCGGCGGCCGACCAGGGTCAGGCCCATCACGGTCTTGCCCGATCCGGCCGGCGCCTCGATCACACCGTACCGCCGGCGGACGGCGGCCGCCACGGCGCGCTCCTGGGCCTCGGAGAGCGTGACATGCTCAGCCATGTCCAACGGCTCGGCGACGGCGGTCTCATCCTCCGCCGTGAGCGTGACGCCGTGCGCGCGGGCCAGGCGCAGGACCTGCTCCGTATCGCCGCGTGGCGCGAGGAGCGCGCCGTCGCGGCCGTAGCTGTGGAAGTAGAGATATTCGTCCAGGTCGGCGGTGGAGCGGTCGTACTTCTCGGCATCCAGGTACAGGGGATTGTCCAGCGTGTAGCGACGAGAGAGGGCGCGCAGAAACGCCGGAGGCGCGTCGGACGGCACGGCCAGCATACCGCCCACGACGACGCGGACCTCGATAGGGGCCGCGATAGGGGCCACGGGGGCGGTGGGAACGCCCGCTACGGGGCCGACTGCGGCGGCCGTGTTACACGATCTCATCGTCGTCCTCCTCGCGGCTTGTGGAGTGCGTAGCCGCTATGTTCAGTCGCACGGACGGGGTAGGTGGAACAAGGGTGTGCTGCGCGGTGTAGCCAGCCAGGGCATCCGCAGAGGCCGCGCAGACCTACAGCCAGGCGCCGGCGCTCTGGGGCGTCTCCCGTAAGCGCCAGACCGTACAGCCGCACGTGGCGCACACCCTCCCCCGTGGGATCACGTCGTCACAGAAGTGCTCGACGAGCGGTTTAGGCGTGGGGCGCCACGCTGGCCGAGGCGGGCGGTTAGCGGCCATCGCGCACCTCCTGCCCAAGGGCGGTGCTTGCTGATATGTGTAGGGGCGGGAGTGGACGAGACCGGCAGGCCCCTTCGCGGACAGTGCTGCTGCCCTCATGCGGTGCAAGCCTGCTCATGCGACACCTCCATCGGGGGTCGATGCGCGGGGTGTCGCTATCGTCGTTGCCGGGCGTGGCCCCTCCTCTGCCGGGGGTGGCCCCTCCTCACAGGGGTCGTCGAGCCACACGAGCTGCGCCCATGGCTCGACCATGAATTTGCGCCCGCGCCACAGGAAATCAATCGCGTACTCGGTGTAGCCGTCCGCGCAGGACCGCACGGCGACCACACGCGCCTCCCCGAAGTAGCGGTGCCAGACGCGTTTCGGTGTCGATGGAAAGCACCACCCGTCTCCCCACTGGTCCAGGTCGCCCGGATCGCCGGGGGTGCCCCGTCCGTTCATGACGCACCTCCACCCGCCGCCGGTGTCATCCTCGACGCAGCCGAGGATGTGCGGGCTATGGGCAGTGGCGGCGGGTGGAGGCGGGACCGGCAGGCCAGGCAGTAGCTAAAACCGGACGGCACCTGTGCGCCACACCCGCCACGGCAGTACTTGGGCGGCGGCTCAGGCCGTGCGGGCCGGGATGCAAGGTCCTCAGCGACGGAGCCATGCAGATCGGTGTTGACGAGCGAGGGGTCGGATACCGGAATCCGGTATCCCCCTTCAGACCTTACGTTCGTGGTAAAGTACCCGGAATCCGGTATTGGCTCCCCTGGTCCGTCACAATCGCCATTGGACGCCTGATACTGGATTCCAGTATCAGGCCCAATATCCTCCACCATGACGCCGGGCACGATAATCTCGCCCGTCTCGCGGTGCGCATAGCGACCCTCGCCAATGTCTTTAAAAGCGCCTTTAAGGGCCTCGGCCGCCCGCATTGCGTCCACGTCACTGGAGATATGGTTGCAGTCAAGGCAGACGTGTGCGCTTGCCCTGAGCCTGGCGCTAAAACAGCGGGGGCAGCGCGGGCGCTCGCGGTCAGCCTTGGCGCGCGTTGATGCCGCGCGGGCCTCGTCTCGCTTCATGCGCTGCCCCGGTAGCGAAGCGGCCGCCTGGTACTTGAAGGTTTTGGTGATGATCTCGCGTTCGATAGGGCGGCCATCCTCATCTTTAACCGTCACGATCCGTGGGACCTCGACCGCCTCGCGCGTGAAGGCGCCGAGGTTGATGAGGTCGCCCAAGTTCTTGGTCACCGTGTTGAGCTTGGTCGGCCGCCTCGTGCCGTCTTTTTGCGTCGCAACCTCGCTCCCCAGGTCGTGCGCGATGGTGGCAGCGGAGACGATGACGGGTTCCAGGGCGCTGGCGCCCGTGGCGTGGCCGACGGGGAGGCGCGCGGACAGCGCGACAGCGGCGAGTTTCTGCCCGTCATTGAGGGCGCGGTCTTTCACGATAGCCAGGAGGTGGTGATAGCGTGACCGCAGCGTTGCCGTGCTGGCCACCTGTGTCAGCATCCAGTGGAGAATGCGCGGATCGACGGTGACAAGGCCCGGACCCTCGTCGTCCGTGTCTGTAGCCGCGGCGAAGATGTGACCCGCGGGGCCGCCCGACGGGCAGTACCGTTCAAGAGTGAAACCATGACCGGCCGCGAGTAGGTCATCGGGACCTTTGCCGTCGGCGGGGTCCCAGACAGCGATCCTGACCGCGTAGCCGCGCGCAACGGCGCCCGCGGCTAGGACCTGCCGACTTCGTTCGACGGCCTCGACCGCCGTGGGCTTGATGTCACGATCCAGAGCGATCACAACAGTATCCACGCCCTGCGTCGCGAGATCGTCGAGGACCGCTAGCGCCGCGCGGACGTTCCCTACCCCGTTGATGCTGATGGCCAGGCTGCCTGTGTGGTCGGCTACGAGGTCGGCTTTCTTGACGCCCTCGACGATGTAGACCGTCTGCGGATACTGCACGCCTCCCGCTGGTTGGGCGATGTGCGCCGCCGATCCGCAGCTCGGGCCGCCGGTGCTGGCACTGGACAGCCAGAGGTAACGGGGATCGGCGGCGGGCTTGTCGCTACGCACAATAAAGCCCGTGATGCGCCCCTGTAGATCGCGTCGCGGCATGAGGATGCCGCCGCCGTAGCCAACCGTCTGGCATTGCTGGTCATCGACATAGAAGCCAGGTGTGCCCAGCGTCGCGACCGTCCCACAGTGTCCGAGCACCTGGCGGGACACTGCGCGCCGCCGCTCCAGGTCGGCGGGGAGCGTGCCATAGCGGTTCGCCTGCTCGTCGGCCAATCCGTGCTGGGGGCCAGTCAGTAGGGCGCGGTGCTCAGCGGAAAGCGGGCACCGCGCAAGCAAGTCGCTATAGACGTTGTGCAGTGTGTCGGCGTTGGCCGGCTCGGCCGCGGGCGCTTTAGGGCGCGGCCGCGTCGTGGGCATGGCCTCCTGGTCGCTGGCCTGGTGGAGGTAGCCGCCCATGAAGCTATCGGTCCATTGGCGATTGTCGCCGACCGTGCGGCAGAACGAACTGCCGTCGTCGAAGCGCAGGCAGGCTTTGGTGGCTTCACACCACTCGCAGGGGTTGCGGCGGTCAACGCGGTTGTCGCGCGTCGGACGGTGGGTCTCCTGCGGAAACCCGGTGTCGTCACTGGGGAGGGCGCTCATCGCGCCCTCCCTCTCGCAGGGCCTGGGTGCGCCTCTACTTGACAATAACAGGCTATGTTATGATAGGGATGTCGGCCGTGGGCATCCACGAACGTGCCCGTGGCGGATTGTGTGTCTGGCACCGTGAGCCTCCTTTCAGAGGGGAAAGGCTCCCGGTCGTCGGCAGTGGCATTGCCGTATATGGCAAAGTCTTTGCCGTATAAAGCAAAGACTTTGCCGAATATGGTAACTTACAAGCGGAGTGATGCATTCCCGCTTGCCTGTTGACGACTGATACGACGACAGGGAGCGTGCACGCTAGCCACGGGTGATGACCGTGGCTATTGTGCGTTTTAGAGCACATTGGTCTGATGGCGCGCCGCGTTGGTCGGCGGCCTAGCCTCCTGGTTCAGGGTCGCACACGGTGCGACGCGCGCGGGTCGATCAGTCATCGGTCTCCTCCTTCTGATACTTCTCCCAATCAATGGCGTTGGCGGGCCGACCCCTGTGCCAGCCGTGCGCCGTGACATCTCCAACGCGTCTGGCGCCGGACAGGTCCTCCAGCGTCAGGCCGAGGCCCTCCATCGCACGGGCGAGCGTTGCCACGCTCGGATTGCCCTCTCCGCTTTCGAGGCGCGAGACTTGTGTCGAGTTTAGGCCGGCTCGCCGGCCCACCTCCTCTTGCGTGAGATCGAGCAGTTTACGCCTCCGTCTCAGGATCTGGCCGATGGTCGCCGGCGTGAGCGCGCCATTAGCCGACTCGGGTGTGTTGGGCATCGCTGTGTCCCCGCGCCTCGCTCGGCGTGGGCACGTCGCCGGCGGATCGTTGCCGGCTTGCGGCCCGCGCGCCAATGATCACCGTTGACTCGCCGTTGAGGTCGATGCCCCAGATGTCGTCGTAGGCCTGCGCGAGATAGCGCCGCGTCTGCGATGTGTCGATGCCATAGTGATGGCAAAACGCTGTGCCGGCGATCAGGAACGTCGGGGACTCGCCTTGCCGCCGCACGACGTACGCGTTGGCCGTCCCCACAGGTACGGGGCGGAAGCCGATGATACGGGAGGCGCGATCGAACAGGAGTTTGATGGCCTCGGGCTGGCCCATCGCGTCAAACGACGCCCGATTAAGGCTTATGATCCCGCGCGTTTGGATCGTAAAGGTCGGGTCCGTCGCGACCGGCGGCGCTTGCCGGTCGAATTCTTCAAAATCGGGCATAGGAGCCTCCCTGACTGTCGTGGCGGCAGACGCGCATGCTCTGTAAGCACGGATACTATAGCCTATGGTAACACTTTTCTAGAAAATATGATGTACGCAGATGTACGCAATTATCTACAACTCAGCGCTGAACGCATGGGTGAGCGTCACGATGGCCTGAAGCGACGTGAGGCGACGCTGTGCGTCATGTGGTGTTACGCTGTGGTGAACGTGGCGCGGAGCCGCGGCTCCGCGCCACGTTCACCACACTCCTACGGTCGCCTGCAGCCGCGTGGTGCTCCACTTTGCATAGACGCGCGTGGTCTCGATCGACGCATGGCCTAAATGGTGCGCCGCTTCCTCCAGAGAGCCGGTCTCTCGCACCACGCGCGCGCCTGCAGCGTGGCGTAGGCTGTGGACGCCGCGCCGGCAGCACATAATCACTCTGCTCTCCCGGCGCGGCGCGGCCTCTATGGGCGCGGCGCGGCCTCTATGGGCGCGACGGCGAGCGCTTTATGTGTCCGATAACGCCGATTTCAGGACACATTAGGGACGTTCCCTGCGTTTTCGGAGCCGCAAGGCGGAGGACGCCGCTCGCAGCGTGGGATCGAGCAGCGTCGCGTCGTCGATGCGCGCCGTGGCGAGTTGTTCCGCGGTTACGTTTGCGTTCGTCAGGTCGACGCCGCGTAGGTCGGTCTCGGTGATATCTGCGCCCGTGAAGTTGGCATCGCTCAGGGTCGAGAAGACCATGAAGGCCCCGGCGAGCTGGGCACGGGAAAGGTCCGCGGTCGGGATGAACAGATGGGTGAGGGCGAGCTGCTCATCCTCACCGTGCTTGTAGCGCCGCCGGCGCCGCCCAATCACGGTGAGCGCGGCCTGTTCGTCGGACGGTACGGGGCGCGTCGGGTCATCCTTGTCTTTGAGCGCCGAGCGGGCGCGCAGGAAAGCGCACAGGATCTCGATGATTGGACCATAGTCCTGGTCGGAGTCTCGGGCGATCTGCTCAAGTGCGAAGATACCACCCATGCGAATCTCCATTTTGTCGCTGCCGAGTTGCTCGATGCCCTTGGCGAAGCGGTCGATGCGCTGTGCGTCGCGGGCTACATCGAGCTGAGATCGTGACACGTCCAGCGATTGTGTGGTCGCGGCAAGTTGGCGTGCAGTTAGGGTGAGCGTCACGACGAGGCCGATGGCGCCGGCCACTTGGGCGAGGGCTTGAACGAGCGCTGTTCGTTCTGAAATCGAGTGCGGCGCGACGTAATGGTCGATGATTAGTACTAGGAGCGCGTATAGAAAGAGTGCCGTGGCGATACGCCGCGCCCACAGCGAGGGGATATGCAGGCTAATCACCCAGGCGGCGAGGGCTTGCCATGCGCGGGTAAACCCTCGTGGTACGTTCAGTCGGCCTGGCCAGCGCATCAAATCCCCTCTTTCCCATGTTGGTCCGAGAACCCAGGCGGACTGGCGACCAGGCGTGCCACGTGGCCGCCGAGGTCCTCGCGGTTGTCGTCGTAGACGGTCAGCACGCGCACGTCGCGATGCCGGCTAAAGCGTTGCACGGCTCTAATGTCCCCGCCCGTCCGATCCAGCGCCGCGGTGATCGCGGCATGGCGCAGCCCGTGCGGACGCACCTCCTTCAAGCCGGCCTCCTGGCCGAGCGCGCGCACGATACGGTGGAGCGACCGGCCCGTGAGGCGTCGCCCGAGCCCTTTACGCGCGCGGTCGAAGTTGACGAATAACGGACCTGGCGTCGGACCGCGGACCGCAAGCCAGCCGGCCAGCGCCGCGCGGGTGGGCTCGGGCAGCGTCAGCGGGACGCGCTCCGTCTGACCCTTGCCCAGCACGTGGACGACGCCCGGGCGGCCGGGGACGTCGGCGGCAAGGTCCAGGTGGGCGAGGTCGAGCGAGACCACCTCGCCGCGGCGGAGCGCCAGATCGAAGAGCAAGCGCACGGCAGCTCGATCTCGGTGGGCGGCCGGCCCGCGTCGGCGGTCGAGGGCGGCCAGGAGTCGGCGGTAGCCCTCGTCGCCGGGCCCGCGGGTGTCGCGGTAGCCCTGGCTCGTGACGTTGGCCACCTCGAGCGCCCAGGGCACAAGCCCAAGCGTGCGGGCGACCTTGACCAGAGAGCGCACGGCGGCCAGGCGGCGGTTGATGGACGCGGGGGCCAGGCCACGCGCGACCAGATCGGCCCGGTAAGCCAGCGCCAGGCCGTTGGCGGCCCCGTGGCCCTGGGTGAGCAGGAGCGCGGCCGCCTGGGCGACCGTGGCCAGGTCGGTGTAGCGCCGGAAGTCCTCCAGGTCGCGCTGGTAGGCGCGTAGGGTGAGCGGGCTGCGACCCGCCAGGAACGCGGATAGCAGCGCGTCACCGGCGGCCAGGGTCAGGCCCTCCGGCGCGAGCGGTGGACGCGCGGGGTCCATCGCCCGCACGGGCATAGTAAACTGATCGTGCATGGTGTCCACGGGACGCTACGGCCGAGGGGTGCTTGTCACGCCCCTCGGCCTTTTGTTTTGTGTGACGTGGGCATATCTTACCACGTTGCTTGGCCGGCATTCCCTTCGCTCTGCTGACCCATTGTCGTGGCCGCGTTGTGCTATCCTATCCCTGCCGCCGACTTAGACGGCACCGCGGGCGATACTAGGGCGTCGCCCGCGGCCTCTTTCTCCCTCAGGGGTGCCTACTGCCGCCGGCGATAGTAGCGCTTCAGGTCCTCCCTGCTGGCGAAAATCTTGACCGTATCGTCGGCGTCGTCGGCCGTCTCCGATTCGTTGGCCAGCGCCGCCAGGCGCTCCGCTGTTGCTGCGGGTGTCTCAGCGGCGCGGCGGGCCACGATCTCGCGCCGGATGCGTGCAACGGTGCGGATGAACGCCATCTGGTGCGCCGTGAAGGCCGGTCGGGTTTGTCCATCAATGGCGCCTGTCGTCGGGTTGTCCTTGTTGTTCATGCTCCCGATCCTTTCCGTGACCGCTTAACGGTGTCTGTCGCGTGCTGCTCTGCGGAGCGAGGGGCGCGACTGTGATCATCGACGTGCGTCGCGGTGTCTTTAGTGGTTGCTGTATCGGACTGAGCGGCGAGCACCTCCTGCTCGCGTTGCGCGGCGGCGTCCCGCGCTTCGCATTCCATCAGGAACGCCGTCGCGCGTCCCAAGACCTGCGTCAGGTAGACGCGCGCCTCGTGCGCGGTCGGCAGGGGCCGCTCGGCCTGCTGTGCGGTGTGCTGGTGCGCTTGCCGTGGCTGATTCGTGTGCGTCGTCATGCTGCTGATCCTCGTTCCTTCGCTGATAAACGTGACCAGGGTCGGAGGCAAGCTGTCCCGACCCTGGTGCAAGATAGGCCGATCGCCGGTGGCACGCCGTCAGTTATCACCGTGATCGGCCTGAAGGTCGCTCTGCCGCGCCGCTTCTGCCGCGCGGGCCTTGAGCACCTCGTACTCGGGCGGCATGGGCACGTCGCCGTCGAAGCCCGTCTCGCAGACATAGCATGCGCCGATCTCCTCGACGCAGCCGGCGAAGCCCGCTGGCCGCCACGCCTCGCACACGGCGCACCAGCGTTCGCGGCGATCCTCGCCGTGGCCGATGAACTGGCCGCCCCGCGCGTAGTAGGTCGCCGCGCACACGGCGCATTGCATGTACTGGCCCATCTTGTTGCGCTGGGGACCCGGCTTGAACGCGCCGCCGCAGCGGAGGCAGACGAGTTCACTGCGCGGGATGTCCATGAAGTTGGGGCTGACGTCGACGTACACCAGCTCTCTGAAGGGGAGGGTAGGTTGATTCATCGTTCTCATCCTCTCCGCGCGTGGCGGCCGCGCGCTGCTGTGATTGCGTCTGCCGTTGGTAACGGCCGCGTCTCGAGCGGCCAGTGCCGCCGCTCCAGGTAGTAGGCTAACAGGACTCCCGATGCGACCTGGATCATCTCGGAGAGCGAGAACACATCGTCCGTCTGGCGCGGCTGTCTGATGTTCACGGGCATGTCCGCCACGGCAAGACCGGGAACATGCTGCACCGTAACGGTCGTCCCGTCGGGCGTTTCTATGGTCACCGTGAACGGGGCATTGTAGAGGTCACTGGACGCGGATATGTGTGGTTGACTCATCTGAACCTCCCTGTCCGGGGCCGGGGCGCCTCAACGCGTCCCAGCCCCGTCTGTTGTGATGACGTCCTGCAGCGACGGCGATCTCTTCTACTGTGGGTGTGACACCTCCTCAGGTCCTCGCCGCATCCGCGCGCCCACGAGCGGCCGCCGTCCCTCCACGCTCCTCAGGCCGTGCGCCATCTTGTACGGCGCCAGGCAACCGCAATGCAGGTAGTAGAGGTCCTGGCAGTCCACCTCGAGCGAGACGCGCCACAACGCGCCATGGGCCGTCGCGCCCAACTCCTGGCAGTGGGCGCACCGATGATGGACGCGGCGCCAGAAAGCAGCGTCGAGCGGGACGCCCTGTAGGAAAGTGGCAATGGCGTCGGGATCGGTCACGCCCAACGTCGTGACGTGAGTAGCGAGCTGAGGTCGTGTCGTGGTTGTCATCGTGTGGTCCCCTTCCTAAACGGCCGGGCGCTTGCTTAGGGCGCCCGGCCCATCTCCAATTAGGCGAAGGCCTCAGCCAGGCGCTGATAGCCGAGGGACTGGTGGAAGGGGATGGCCTCGGTGGGCGTCGGCGTCTCGTCGACGACGGGGGCCACCATCCGCGGGACAGCCTGGGAGTACCACTTGCTGAAGAAGGCCGAGGCCTGGCGGGCAGCCGCGTGGTGCCAGCAGTCGCGCGCATGAGCATACGCGGGACACGTGCACGTGTGGGAGTCGCGGCCGGTCAGGGTGACGGTGTAGAGCGCGCCGGGGATCGTGCGGCTGCCGATCTGGTACACGCCCCGGGCGAGGCGCTTGATGTGCGGGCGGTAACTGCTCGCCTTCGGCCCTCTGGGTTTCGTAGACTGGATACTGGGTGCGGTCTGCATTTCCGTGTCCTCCGTACCTACCGCCCGGCGATGTGTGAAGCCATCGCCGGGCATCTTTGTGTGTCGGGGTGATCTCCCCTACCTCCAAAGTATACTACGCATGTACAATGCATGTCAATAGAAAATGTGTTGTATAATAAGGGCAGGTGCTAGGACCTGATCTAGTATCATGCGCATAGTGGTGGAGGATCACAGATCGTGGCTCTGGAGATGAAGGAACGCATGATGCCGCGTAAGGGAGACACACCGGCTGGCAGCAGGATTGAGCGGCGCCTCCTGGTGGAGTTCGGACCGGGTATTCTGGACGAGATCCGCGAGATGGCTGTCTATAAGGATCAGCCTGTGACGGTCATGGTCCGTGGCTGGATTGTGGAGCGCCTCCGTGAGGAGCAGCGCCGTATGTACCGGCCAGGCGGTGAGCAATGACCGCCCCTCTTGTCTTGGCTGCTCTCCCCTCGCTCCCCATAGAAGACCGCCGCGAGCTGCCCGACACAGCCGCGATCTACTTGGTGCTCGCCGGCGACACGGTGCTCTACGTGGGTCAGTCCGTGTCGCTCAGGCAAGGGGCGCGGGAGCGTACCTCATGAGTAAGACCGCGCGACCCCTCGCCGAGGCGGAGGCTATCGCCGCCGCGATCGTGGCCGACCTTGAGCCGTTCTGTGAGCGCATCCAGGTCGCTGGTTCTATCCGCCGGCGCAAGGAGACGGTCGGCGACATCGAGATTGTGGCCATCCCGCGCTACGAGCCCGCCGGCCTGTTCGGGGATCTGCTCGACGATCCCTTGCAAGTCAACGCCCTGTGGGCACACCTGCACGACGCGAGCGACCGCTACAGGTTCGTGCTAG
>JAABUZ0100003303.1_pt1 | contig 24285 bp, 31 predicted proteins | sample 5562091 | NCBI WGS metagenome assembly JAABUZ01 (sample SAMN12813069, study PRJNA571459) | rock metagenome | isolation source: Antarctica rocks | place: Antarctica: Victoria Land, Linnaeus Terrace sud | collected 2015-12-21
CATATCTGGGCCAAACCTGGCTAGCTCGCTGGTTAGCCCTAATCATTACGCAGGGAACTCGCTAGCGTTCACTGCGAATTGATTAGGGCTTCAGCCTTGTACAGCCTTGGTACGCTCGTAACAGATGATACAATCAATGAAGATCAGAGTTGATAGTGCTTGATCTTTAGAGATAGCTATAACTGAATATTAAGAATACAGAAGAAGATTGATACAAAAGCTTCTATTTATGTAATGTTCAGAGACTGCGCTAGACTTGAAAGAAATGTGTTTGTGACATGAAAAGAATATGATGTAAATGAACAAGATATTGATGAAAGAAAAGAATGTTGAGAAAGAAAAAGAATGTTGAGCAAGAAAAAGAGTGTTGAGTCATATCTGAGTCATATCTGAGTCATATCTGAGTCAAACCTGACTAGCTCGCTGATTAGCTCTAATCATTATGCAGAGAACTCGCTAGCGTTCACTGCGAATTGATTAGAGCTTCAGTCTTGTTCAGTCTTGATACGCTCGTAACAAAATCAATCACAAATGACTTCAGAATCAGTTGAACAGATAATGCTTCTCAAGTATTATAATCGTATCATGAACTTGAATTCTGAGAAGATTATCATCGAAGCATGAAATATTTATCGCAGAGAAGAAGATGAAGATAACGCGATTGATGAATCTAATGATTCTTTCAAGACAGATTTGCAGAATGTTTTACGTTCTATTAATGTTTAGATGTTCAATATCATTTCATTTGAAGTTGCTTTTGCATTGTCAATGTATGTAGTATAATAACACAGTTACGAGATAATGCAAAGAGATAATGCAGTTCATAGAGTGTATTGCTATGCTAAATAACTTGATCTGATCAAGATATCACGAATGCTATTTTCATTGAGCACTCAACTGAATCTCAAGATTACGCATCAAAGTTTTCATGAGTATCAAATCTCTCTGCTGAAGAATTACTCGTTTGACATGAATAGCAAGAAGATTGCTATCTGCATATGTAAAGCATTATATCAGTAAGTGTTGTAAAACATCAATGATAATGCAAATGAGTAATGCACTTACTGACAAGAAATTCACATAGAAATGCTTTTGTGATCTTTTGAAGAGCAAGCAGTGTTGAAGTCTGAATTTTATAGTTTGCATCTCTCATTTTCTAACTCATTTTGTTCATATCAGTCTCATTCTGCATGATTTCGCGAACTATTCTTTCAAATGAGATCTTCGATATCAACAAATTTGCATCTCTCTGATAACGACGTATCTCTTGAAGTGCAATGATTTCTGACTTTCATTTTCTCTTTGACTGTCACGACAAATTAACTGTTAATAGCTTGATGCATTATCTGTTTGCATTATCTTCTGAACTTTATTGATCTTGCTTTCAGATAGAATCTTGAAGTCTGCTCTTGATTCGTTCGTGATATGATTATCTGATATCATATCATCACGAGTTGAGATTCTCAAATCATCACGCGATGCGTCTTTAGACTTTCGTTCTATATCAAGTCTGTCAGCAATGTGCAACAAGAAATGCATTATTTAAATGCATTATCTGTTTGCTTGCAACGAGTCATGATGTATATTAACTGACAATGATTTGAAAAATTGAGACTATCGAGTTGAGTGAAAGCAAAGTAAAGTACGATGTAAACAAGAGATGATGTGTAAACAAGAGATGATGACTGTTGACTGTGTTTGTAGTAGAATCAATATGATGAATGTTTTGATATTAGCACTAATATGATGAATGTGTTGATCGCAGCTCTAAGATGATGAATAAATTCTAACATTCAGCTTTAACTCTAATTTTATCTACATCTCATCTCACATCTATTCTAACTCTAACTTTTTCTACACTTCACATCTATTCATTGCACTTATTTATTGTGACTAAGTTCATTAGCAAAAGCACTTCAACATCACTATCAGATAAGAAGATTGTTATGCATTATCTATATGCATTATCATTGAGACTAATCAAAATCGCAGAATGTTCAACCTATCAATCAAGTCGCAGTCAATTACAAGTAGAAATCATGCAATAAGATGAAACGAAGATCAGAAAACTCTTTATATCAAACAGAGTGCAGATTGAATGACTCTTTATAAACAACTCATCAAATTGAGAAGCATCAGCGTTTATCAGAAAGTCATCAAAGCGAAGCAGATGAAAATGAAGAACAATATGCGAAATATGATCACGAATGATCGAGTGAAAAAGAATCTACATGATAATGCATTTGAATAATGCATATGTGTTTCAAAAGCTGATTGTATAATAGCTCAATGCTTCGAGACGAATTTGATGAAGAAGACGAGAAAGAAGAAGACTGTGAAGCGAGCGAAGCTCGAAGCGATAGTCATGAAGATGACGTTCAATACTACTTCTACTGTTGATGTATGTACTGTGTTTGATGTGAAAGACAAGACTAACGTATGCATTAAACTATTGCACAACAAGATGAACTTGGGAAAAACATGTCAAGATACATAATATCTACTATTGAACTAATTCAGCAACACATTTTACATCATGAAGAATTGAATGAATTGAAGATGACAAATGATTCAAATGTCATACAAGAATTCAACAAATTCATGAGCGCATTTTCGAATGAAAAAAATGCGATTGATTGAAAGATAGTTAATTCACTAGATTCATCAAATGATGAATCTGATGATATCATTAAGATTGATGACGATGACAAGAAGATGAAATTTAGCAAGAGAAATGATGATGCAAATATGATTGAGAACGAGAACGAGTACAAGAAGAAGTACGAGAAAAAGTATGAGAAGAAGAAGAAGAATAATGAAATAATAGTGATCTCAGATTAACAATAGTAAATAAACAAGCATGAACTTTCTTCAATCAATTGCATTATTCTATTGCATTATCAGACATTCAGATAAATATTAGTAGTACTTTGCTTCATGTCTTGACGAGTCGAGTCGAGTATTTTAAGTCAATACTTGATTTCAATCTTTTGACTCAACTTAAATACTTAAGTCAAGAATTCTGACTCAACTTGAATACTCAAGTCAAGAATTCAGACTCGAATTGAGTCTTGATGAGTTGAGAACTCAGCTCAATCTTGATGACTCAACTTGACGCGATCAGTTTAATCAGAACGCAAGCGAAGATCAAGTAACAAACTCTGCAGAAGAGCAAGAGCATCATCGAAATGCAAGCGAAGATCAAGCAACAAATTCTGCAGAAGAGCAAAAGCATCATTGAGACGTGAACGAAGCTTCTGCAGCAAATCTCGCAGAAAAGCAAGCATCGCAAGAAAATAAATCTGATCAAGAGACAGTATTCATCGACTGATAAACATGTTTCACAGAAGATGACATTCTTTTTCGATGTTTAAATTCTTTGTCTGCTGCTAGTTCAAGTCTGTCAAAGAGATTGAGACACTGATCACTGTGTAATACACATTGAAATACAGACATAACAACTTGCAAATACAATACACTTCAATCAACAATATACTAGCTTAGTCTTTAAGCTGTTATGCGCATCATGTGAGCGCAAATCTTCAACGTGAGCTAAAGTAAATTCATTATGTTTCAACTTCTACAGTATCACATTCACTGCATGTAACACAACTTAATCTTTCATTCATCTGCTCATCATACTTGATGTGAGTCTTTCAATTTGCTTTCATAATTACATAAAATCATGATTTAGCATCATATGTCTCTTTCAACAAGCATCATCATCAAGATCAAGATATATTTATTGAACTTAATCTTAGTTGATTGAATCTGCATATTTAATATCAGTTGAGTACACATCTAGTTTGTCACGTCAACTCATCTCACATAGTCGAATAGCAGCATCAATATTTCATCATCATCATTTATTTTATTGAACTGATTTTATTGACTCATTATAATGACTAGCTTACGTCTTAAAAAGAATATCACTATCAGATATCAGAATTCTCAACTTGATGACAAGTGTTCAACTTTCAGAAACATGACAGAGATTCTTAGAATCTTAAACATTGATAAATATCAGCTGAAAAATCTAACAAATCAAGCTGAGCAATGAACTGAAAAGCACACGTCTACACTCAAGCACATCAGATTTAATGAGAAGTCAGCTATCATTGATGAGCAATTAACATCGTTTCTGTACAAGATCAATACACTTATGTTCAATGACTTTGAAACAAATTAAATTTTCAACATTTTAGTCGTTGTAATTCAATGAATGCTTTACAACAGAAGATGCTCTGAACAGAGACACGTCAAAAAGATCAACATATTTTTCATTTACACACAAACTAGTTCTACATCATCTTCAGATGATCAATCATTCATCATGTCAGAATTCAGATTTATGAGAGTCAAAGCTCTTCAAAGAATAGAGAACAGACATGAGAACTATTCTTCAACACTATCATCGATTTCTCAAATGAGAATCTGAGTTTATGAGAACTTCTATCGTTGATTCTCAGAATCTCTGAATCTATCAAGAATTCAAGTCACATACAACTCTTGACGTTTCATCGATGATAAAAGTTCAAGTCACATACAATCTTCGAGAAATCTCACATGAATCACATGTAATCTCGCTTGTTTCATCAATGATGTTTGAGCTTAGTCTTCTAAGTATATAGAGAAAAATTTGCTTCTGTATTTCATAGTCTAGTGTTAACTTTCTATACAAATAAATATTACTAAGCTACTATCAAATTTGATCGTATTATCTATGCGCATATTCTCTAGTGTGACTGTGCATTTCTCGAGCTACTCACAATTTTAACACTCTACTTTATTGCAGAGATGATAGTTTGTACAATCAAAAAAAAAATTTCGTTGACTTGAACAGCAATTCTTCGAATATGACACTCAATCTTTGTAATGAATCTTAATCTTTTTTCATTCTTGAAACTTCTGCGTCTTTGACTCAAGCGATTATCATCACTGACATCGTAGATGTACTTTTCGAGCATCATGATCAAGATACGATCTCTCTTGATGTCATGATTTCATCTCTCGAAAGCAATATTCACATGTCTTTCAAGAGTGTTGTCTCGTCTACTTTTGTCATCTTTACAGAGCTTGCACTCGCTCTGCTTGATCAAATCTCTTGCAACAATAGAGAGAAGTTTCAATTGAACTCGATGAAGAGTCTTGCACAGCATTAAGTGATCATCATCGATATTATGATCTCATTGACTTGATCATCTTCTGATTTCACAAGCATTAGTTTGAAGAATCTATTAGAGACTCGTTGTCGTGCAACATTGAACGAAGACATCAGAAGCATTCGCGTCAATGTAAAAAGAAAAGAGAGACAGCGTATGCTGCTTCAGACAAGAATGAAAGTTGTTAAGCATGAACTTTTATTTGTCACTCTTGACGAAATTCAGAGCATTATCAACGACGTGAAAGTCTTGCAGAGACAACAGAATTATTTAAAGATGTGCATTTGACATGAGACGTTGTTCATTGAAAATATCACTTTGCTAGAAGATCTGAATCAAGCATTTTGCACATTGAACTTTGATTACTTTTTAACATGACAAAGTCATGCATCTGATCATCTTGAATCGAAGTTTCGCAAAAGAGTTATTGCTAAAGTCATAAAGAATTCTTTCGTCAATGATGATTCTTTTAAGAAGAAAACAATCATTTCTAAGATCATTCTCTTGAATAAGTTCTCAAAAGAAAAGAAGTTCAAATTCATGATCGACGAGAATCTAAAGTTGTTTTTCAGAAAACTAAAGTTGAACTTCATCAAGATGAACTACATCAAAAACAATGACAAGCTTGATTACATCACGAAATATGTAAAGATCACGATGACGCACTATCTTCAACAGATTGAGAAGACTGTTGAGAAGAAAGATTGTAGAATCACATGAGCGAAGTTTCTCAAGACTCTTCAGCAATGCTTGCTTGACGTGAAGTCACTTCAGAATTGAGCGAACGATCTATGAAATGTCATTATAAAAAGAAGCGATCAAACATGCATGTCGTTCTTTCTGAAACTCAACAAGACACATTTTCAAAATCGTGTTGAAATCATGAAGTCTGAGAAAGTGCTATTGTTCAGATTTCTGAGTGAACTACTCTTCTTGAACAAGATCAAGCTAATTGTACTAACTTTTACTCAATGAAGCAAGATATTCTGTCGAGAATTGATGAAGTACATTGACATGCAGCATGCTTTGAACTATGCTCAGCAGAATTAACAGTTGAAAACAAACTCGTCTCTTGAAAATCAATCACACAAGAAGAGTTTGCAGAGTCTCTCACAGAGAATCAATAGTCGAGAAAAAGAAGAATACTTTGATAATCAGCAAGAGCAACGAGAATCAGAATTGAGAAAAACAGTCTTTTGAAAGAAAAAATATCACAGAATCAGCGAGAAAACGTACGTCAGATGCAAATCTAGAGATCACGCAGAATTGAATTGTTCAAACTCATGATTCATCTTTTCAAGAGCTTTCTTCTCAAAAGCTTCTTCTGCTTCTAACAATATTCTCATTGTCAACGTCTTGAAAAAAGACTTAGCTTGATAGATTTCTCTTATCTATCGATCGCTCAAGAAAAGAGAGCAACTGAAGAGTATGAAGCTCAATGAGTCAACTCGATCAGTCAACTGTCTGTTGAACTGAACGCGTTGACAATGTTGAAGAACTTGAACTCAGTCACAACATCATTTATTCTCATAGTCAAGATCAAGTCAGAATGTTTCAATCTTCTTGAAACTTAAATCATGATGAACACTGAGTGTATGTTAAACGTGATTCATCACAGTCTCATGAAATGTTTAAATAAGATCGAGAATATTCATTCTTGAAAGTTCATGAGAATTTTCTTCAACGATAAATCAATGCAACTACATGAAACAATACTGCTTGATTTGAACATTCAGAACTTTGATAAGAGCAATCTATGCATCTTGAAGATTTTTATCGTTGTCGAATATGTTTCAGAGAATCTCATGTTAAATCTTTCATTCTTTAAGAAGCATAATTTCATTCACGAGTTTGTTCATTGATGCTTATGCTGAAGAATCTTGTATGCTCAGAATGAAAGAAAGAGACTATCTCATTGAAGAACAGTTTCAGAATCATTTTATGTGATGTTTAATGAAGCAAGACTTGCGTCAAGTCTTTTTGCATACAATATTCATTAATCTAGCTTCGTAAGAAAAGTTACTTTCAAGTCTTCTCATTGACGTAATCATCAGAAGAAATGAGAAGTCTCAAGCACTCAATTGACTCAGAATCTCAAGCAACAGAGCATCACAATACACATTCAATTGCTTCTAGATGCTTTGTACGACTCTTTGAGTTTCTCAATGACAGAAGAAAACTTTCGATTTACACAGATTGAGAATACAATAGTCGATCAATTCTTAAATGTTTCAAAAGAATTTGCAAATTTCGCAAATTTCTTCACTCAAAAAGTCAAAGTTCTTTCGACTCATGAACTTCATGATCATGCTATTTGCATCAAGAAGAGTCGTATCGCTTTTTGAAGTTCTTTGTACAATTTTTTTTGCAGTTGAACTCATTGCACAAAAGATGTATATCAAGAAACAGCTTTGAGCAAACATGATACAATATTTCATCTCTTCAGCTGAAACATTCATGCTCTTTACATTTAAAAAAGATGAAACGCTGCAATCGTGCGTTGATTATCAAGAGCTCAACGTAATCACTCTCAAGAATAAATGTTCTCTTTTGCTGATCAATGAAGCTCTCGATCATCTTACAGACATCAAGTGATTTATCAAGCTTGATATCAAGAACGCATTCAACAAACTTTGTATATGAAAAGAAAATGAATGAAAGACAACATTTCATACGAGATTTGACTTATACAAGTATCTCATAATGTTCTTTGATCTTATCAATGCATCGACTTTCTTTCAGATCTATATGAATCAGACTCTGTTTGAATTTCTCGACATCATTTATCTCATTTATCTGAATGACATTTTGATATTCAGCAAAATTCGCAAGCAACATGTTCATCATGTACAACAAATTCTTGACAAACTGCAGATTTTAAAGCTCTACATCAAGCTCTTCAAATGCAAATTCTTCAAGAAAGAGTTATTCTTTCTAAAATATAAAGTAAAAAAAAGAGAAATTTCAATAAAGAAGAATTAAATGCAAATCATTCAAGATTGATTACAATCAAGAATGATGAAAAAGATTCAAATGTTTCTCGACTTTGTCAACTTTTATCATCAATTCATAAAAAAACTATTCAAGAATAGCATCATTCTTGATCAATCATCTCAAAATGAGTCTCTTTTCTAATGGAAAGAAGAGACGAATTTTCAAAGAACAGATGAAGCGAATTGAGTTCATCAACAGTGCTTAAAACACTTTTCAGAAACTGAAAGTCATCTTTGCTCAAAACGTTGTTCTTCAGCACTTCAATTCTGCGAAAGTCATAAGACTAAAGATGAACGTCTCTGAATTTGCAAAGAGAATGATGATATTTCAACAAACAGATATCACACTTGAGAATCTACATTGACACTCAGTAATCATCTGATCAAGAAAGTGACAATTGATTGAATGAAACTATGATGCACATGATCAGAAAATGCTGATGATTGTCGAAAGCATAAATCATTGAAAACATTATCTAGAAAAGACTTGACATGAAATAAAGATAATCAATGATTATGCAAATCTTCAACACTTCATGACAACAATTAAGCTCTCTTGCAAACAAATGAAGTGAATCAACAGACTTACTGTGTACAACTTCAAGATCTTCTATTAAAAGAGAGCAAGCAACTTTGTCAATGACTTGTCAAGAAGACTCAACTATGAGAAAGATATCGATGCAGATCAGAGAGAGTTCACTCATGATCTAGCATACATGAGAAAACTCTTGAAGAATTTCTCGAATCAGTTAGCGTCAATGCTCGTCATTTTCATTCGACAGTTCAAGATTCTGAGCATCAAGAATCACAAAAAAATAGTCATCAGATCATTTGAAAAGATTATCAACTTATCAGCATTTGCAAGAAGAATCAGAAGAGTCTTTCAAACTTTGAAGAAACTCTCAACTGCTGACGAAAAGTCTCAATAATGATTTCAAAACATCATTATTTCTCGTCAAAAGAACATCTGTCTTTGCGAGAACAGTGAATCAACATTTACTACTGTCGCTGAAACTAAAGAAGATGTCTGCTCTCATAAGAACATTGAGTCAAGATCTACTACTGTCGCTGAGACTAGAAACATCGTCTGCTCTTGCAAAAACATTGAATCAACGTTTACTACTGTCGCTGAGACTAGAAAAGATGTCTGTCTTTATAAGAACATTGAGTCAAGATCTATCACTGTTGCTGAAATTGAAAGAAATGTTACTCAGATGAGATGAAAACGCAGAAGAGCAAATTCTTCTGTTGAAGAAAGCAAATGTTTGATCATGAATCAGAGCAAAAGTTCAGCTATGTGTTGTTTCGCTGGTGAAAGCGAATGTTTGATCATGAGTCAGAGCAGAGTTTCGACTATGTGTCATTCTGCTGAAGAGAGCGAATGTTTAATCATGAGTCAGAGCAGAGTTTTGACTATGCGTCGTTCTGTCAAGAAGAGCGAATGTTTGATCATGAGTCAGAGCAAAGATTTGATCATGTGTTGTTCTGCTAAGAAAAGTGAATGTTTGATCATGAGTCAAAGCAGAGATTCAACTATGCATCATTCTGCTGAAGAAAAGAAAGCTTTAATCACGAGAGAGAAAGTGAATGCATCAAAAAGTCATTTTGTTGCAATTCAGAATGATTCAGATGAGACAGATGATGCAGTCTCGAAGTCTACGAAAATTCATAAATGTTTCAATTCGTTGATATAAAATGATGTTCTGATTTCAAGCTTTGTTGACTTTGCAAGCTACTCTTTCAAGAATCTGACTTAACTGATCTGCAAACAGCAAAAAATGAATCATCTCGTCATCACAGTACAAGAATTAATGAAAAAGAAAAACTTAAGCATGCGTGATATTGAGATTGACTTCAGCGTTTTCAGAGTCAACTGATCAAAGAAAATCACAGACAACATCATGATATTTCAAGAATTCATTTATGTCTCTGCATAAAATGAATTTAGAGCAGAGATTATGAGACAACATCATGACAGCTTTCTTGCAGAACATCTTGATTCTTGACGATGTTTAAAGCTTGTTCAATGAATCTTCAACTGATTGTTTGCAAATAAGAACATTAAGAAATACTGCAGAATCTGTAAATCATGTCAGCAACATAAGACATTACATCACAAAATCTGAAGACTTCTGAATAATTTGCTCACTTCTTGAAGAATATGAGAAAGCATTATCATGAACTTCATCATCGATCTTTTTGACAGCACAAGCGTCTCAGACATTTTCTACAACAGCATTATGATTGTAGTCGATCATCTTTTCAAGATGACGCACTACATTTCTATTCAAAAGACAATGATTGTTTTCGATCTGATTAATCTCTTTCTTGACAAAGTAGTTCAATATCACGAAGCTTTTGATGATATAGTCTCTGACAGAGATTTCGTATTTACATCACACTTTTGAACGTTGCTGTGCTATCATCTTCTGATCAAGTGAAAACTTAGCATCACGTTTCATTCTTGCATTGATGATCAAATCAAAAGACAGAATTAAATTCTTGAGACTTATCTTCGAGTGTACTGCAACGATGTTTAAAATGATTGAGTTCATCTTCTTGTCATGATCGAGTTCTTCTACAATAACAGCGTTCATGTTGCAACATTGATAACATCATTCTTTGCAGTCACAGAAAAACATTCGAGAATGAAATTCAGCGTTAAGAGTCATTCAAAGAAATCAGAGTCAGTCACGAACTACGTAACGAGAATGAAAAGACTGCACAAGAATCTTCGCTACAGACTTGCAGAGACAAACGTCGACTACGCGACTCAGCATGACAAAAGACACTCTGCTAAGACATATTTTATCGATCAGTTGATGTGATTAAATGTCATGAACATTCAAATCAAGAAGTCTTTCAAGAAACTTGAAGTCAGAAGATACGAATCGTATAGAATTCTGAAGCATCTGAGCAGACAAGTCTATCATTTGAAACTGTTTTCAAAGACGTGAATACACTCGATATTCAATGTCAGCTTGCTGAAATCTTTCTGCTCAAGAGAGAGAAAATTAAATGAGTCGCTCATGAAAGATCTTGAGCTAAAGAAAGAAGTATATGATAGTTGAAAGATTGATGACATATTGAATAGTTGCATGCAGAATAATCAGTTGCAATATCTGCTTAGCTGAAAGAACTTTGAAGTTTCAGAAAATATCTGAGAATCATTGAACTGTCTTGATAACTGCAAGACTTTATTGAGATTCTTTCATCGCAAACATCTCATCAAGCTCGAAAGTAAGTCGTTAGCATCATCACGAAAGATTCGAAGTATGCATAAATCGAAGTAAAAGAATTGATAACTATTTAGCTATCACTAACAAAAAAAGAAAAGAAAAGAAAAGAAACTCAACAAGACTTTCTCGCTCATTCATTCTCGTCAATACTCGTCTCGACAGTCTAAAAAGCTGTTAGCAAGTGCATAAATCAATACACGAATAGCTTACGAGTTTCATATGATAAATGTATTACTCAGCTTTCACTTTCTCTGAAATTCAAGAGTTGATGATAGTAAACTCTTGCATCTATTAGTCAGACTGCACAAAACATGCACAAGCTATTGTATTGACAGAATGAATGAAATAAGAAGCTCATATCAAAGCTCATTGTGTTCTTCATCTCTTTGATAATAGATTGCGTGATCGACGTCAAAGATGAGAGAAGAGAAGAAGTCATCGACAGAAATGAATCAAACAAGAGCAAGATGTTCTTCATCTCTTTGATAATAAACTGCGTGATTGAAGATGAGAGAAAAGAAGAAGTCATTGACAGAAATGAATCAGACAAGAGTGAGAACAGAAAGACATGAAAAAGCAAAGAAAACAAGAACGAAGACAACATCACAGAAGAGCATGTTTCAATTGCAACAGAGACATTCTGATCTTTCAAACACATCACAAGAAGAATCAGAGCACTCTGAGTTCAAGCGATCAAAGCGAGTCAAAAAGTGTCATACTTTTCAACTTGTCTTTGCAACTCTTTAATAACTCTCTTCTGTTTTATGACTTGACACAAGAAATCATCAATGCAAGTCTCTTGTTCAACAATTAACTTTTGCATCTCTCTGTAACTAATGATAATGTTTTCAACGTCTTTCTTCATCTCACTTATATCGTTTCTGTTGATTTCTACATTTAGAACGAGAAAACGCAGCTTCTTTTCAACGTAATTTTCAATTTCAAGAAACATTTGATTCTGATCTGAGTCGAGAGAAAGATCATGAGAGATGATTCTCATTCTTTCGATCACAGATGAGTCAGACGTGATCTCAACAAGAGAAGAGTTTGAGCGAGAAGTGCTCAGACAAGACGAAAAAGTGCTTGAACAAGACGAAGAAGTGCTCAGATGATGTAAAGAAGTGCTTGATTCAGATGAAGAGAGAGCAGAGCTGATCAAAATGAATATCAAGTTGCTCTTGAATACTCTAAAAAAGCATCAATTAATCATTGAATTTTCACATCTTGAAGCTACTGAAAATTATACTTACAACTCATACTTGCAATTTGTCTTGATAACGATGCATAGTGCACATTTCTTGAAATTCTTTGCAATAGAAAACTTTATTTTGATGCAGTTTACATTTCTTTTCATGCACTTTTTACATCTATTCAAGAGTTGTATTGCAATTTCTTTGCTGTGCACATTCAGAGCTGTTTTGTGATGCTGAGTTGATGACGTGAGATTTCTCATGTAGAAAGAAAGAAAGACAAATCTTTGATCAGAAGTGATGTGAGAATGAAAGAATTGAACGTAAACAGCAGATACAATGAGTGCGCTGACGCAAGATGAAGAATCAATAGCGAAGAAAGTAAGCAGATGTGATGTGAACACGTTTTGTGTTTTAAAAGAGAGATACGACGAAGAACTGCATCACTCACTTCTCTTAAACTTCTTCATCTTCATTCAAAATATTATCAGCTCATCATCATTAAATCAAGAAGCTGATTCATACTCATTATGATCATGATACTCGAAAAAATCGTACACAACTACTCTACAGAATGAATAAAAGATCAAGTAAAATAATGAGATGAAGATTGAATGCAAGAACGAAAGTTGAAGAAGAAAGAAAGTTAAAGATCACGCAGAAGATAAAAAAGATGAGTCAATAAAAATTCATTACTTCACAACAAATAAACATAAACATCAATGATCATCATTCTCGCGCTAGTCACAACAAACAACAGAAGCATCGCTCTTCTGTTCACTGTTTACTTCTACTATCTGATACTATCTTCTGCTTGTTGTCTACTTCTACTATCAAGTATCATTTATAGAAGAAAAGCTTCAAATTAAACAAATCTTGATTCTCATTACAATTGTCATCATGAGAATTCAAGTCTAGTCAACGTGCATATGTTAATGAAAGAAAGCATCGAGATCATGACAATACACTGCATAACTACATAAAACGTCTGCAAAGCGACAGTTGAAGTATAATGAAACAACAAGATAATTGTCAGAATTCAGATCTATGAGAATCAGAGAATAGACATGAATGCTACTGCTGATCATTTAGAAATTCTACATGAGTTGCAAAGAATGCTCAGTCTACGTCTACGAGAATCAAAGATTAAAGAATATGTTATCATCAGAATTTAAGTCAGACACAAATGCTACTGCTGATTATCTAGAGATCTTACATAAGTCGCAGAGAATACTCAGTCTATGTCTACAAGAATCAAAAGTTAAAGAATATGTTATCATCAGAATCTAAATCTATGAGAATCAAGAGAATAAACATGAATGCTACTGCTGATTCTTTAGAAACTTGATGCTTGCAACTCGAAGAATAAAACAATGCTCACACGCTATCAAAAGAGAATCTCAAGAACACAATTACACACAGTGAGTTCTGATGTCATGCATTGCATGATGTCATCGCTCTTCTGCTTGCGATCGTTCATAATTCAACAATAAGAACGTTGTTATTAAGAAAGAGAATAATTGTCAGAACTCAGATCTATGAGAGTCAAAGCTCTTCAGAGAATAAAGAACAGACATGAAAACTATTCTTCAATGCTATCATTGATTTCTCAAATGAGAATCTGAGTCTATGAGAATCTCTATCGTTGATTCTCAAAGTCTCTGAGTCTATCAAGAATTCAAGTCACATACAATTCTTGATGTTTCATCGATGATAAGAGTTCAAGTCACATACAATCTTCAAGAGACTTCACATGAGTTGCATGTAATCTTGCTTGTCTTATCAACGATGCTTGAGCTTAGTCTTCTGAGTATATAGAGAAGAATTCACTTCTGTATTTCATAGTCTAGTGTTAACTTTCTATACAAATAGATATTACTAAGCTACTATCAAATTTGATCGTATTATCTACGCGCATATTCTCTAGTGTGACTGCGCGTTTCTCGAACTACTCACAATCATCACACACAAGATTGTAAAGATTTAACAAGCATCATTTGTGTCTGAGTTTTTGCAGTCATAAGAAGTCATGTCATTCATCAGAACACTTGAAGACGTTGAACTGTTAGAATCATACCTAGAGCAAGTCATAGAGATACAGGTAAACGAAGGGTAAATCAGGTAAACGAGGTGTTACGATCCTAGCTACGCACCTTCGTTGGTAGCTATGTTGATGGCTATGTTGATGACTATGTTGATGGCTATCCTGAGAGCTATCGCCGATCGCTCGCCGCTAGGGCATAGACTTGTTCCGAAGCCAACCCTATTCAGGGTTAGCTTATGTTCTCCTGAGTCATATAGATAGCCGGCCCTTCCCTTCTAGATACTTTCCTTCCTTAGCATTTATATACTCGTTACATTACACCCATATGACTCGCTCTATGCTGGCCCCTAACACGAGGATTCAAAGCTAAAGAGCGAGGTCTATCGAGGTGCGAAGGCTATATGTATAGAAGGAAGGGGAGCGCTAGGCCCGATAGGGCCTAGGCCCGCTCCGAGAACGCGCGTTCCAGTAGAAGGCTGGGCACGCTCGTAACATTACTCTCTCCCCTCAGTCAAGCAATGACCTCATTGCTTCAATCAGTTCTTTCTTGTTCGTTCCGTTACCGTTCTATTCAGGCGTTCCAAGCCCATTCCATCGAGCGTTTCAAGCTCATTCCATCAGGCGTTTCAAGCCTATTCCTTCTTGATATCTGGCGCCATTGAAGCAGGCTCACTATCGGTCCGTGCCTACTACACGCATGTAGTAGGGCTTGTTCTGTTCATGCCTACCGCATTCGATAGGGCTTGTTCTGTTCGATGACGGGCTCAGTCAAGAGGTCAACTATCGGCTTTGCCATTGTAGCAGGCTCACTTCGGATGACGAGCTCGGCGGCGAGGTCAATCGTTATCTGCCCTTGTAGCAGGCTCACTATTCTTGTCATTCAAGCAGGCTCTTTCTATCCAGCTTCAAATATTCAACGGTGGACGGGTTTCAGCTCATATCTTCGTGTTTTCAGGCATATAGTATATGTTCTATCCCCTCGAGGCATATAGTATATGCTACCCTGTCTGCAGTACATATCATCTTTGCTGTTGTCGTCAATGTCGTGAATAGAGGTAAATCGTAGAAGGTACGGGTAAGAGGTTCGTTGCTGAATCGGGTGAATTGTCATTGAAGCAGGCTCACTATCGGTTCGTGCCTGCTACACGCATGTAGCAGGGCTTGTTTCGTTCATTCGATGACGGGCTCGGCGACGAGGTCAATCGTTATCTGCCTTTGTAGCAGGCTCACTTCTGGTTCGTGCCTGCAACGCGTCGCAGGGCTTGTTCTGTTCGTGCCTACTACACGCATGTAGTAGGGCTTGTTTCGTTCGTTGACCGGCTCAATCAAGAGATCAACTATTGGCTTGCCATTGTAGCAGGCTCACTATCGAGTGACGGGCTCGGCGACGAGGTCAATATTGGACGCGCCTTTGAAGCAGGCTCACTATCGGTTCGTGCCTACTACACGCATGTAGCAGGGCTTATTTCGTTCGTGCCTTTGTAGCAGGCTCACTTCGGGTGCCGTTCAAGCAGGCTAACTTCTGGTCAATCGGGTCTGATCGATCGAGGGTCGGTTCGTGCCTGCAACGCGTCGCAGGGCTTGTTCTGTTCATACTGTCGAAATTTCTGAGTTCGACTTCTGGTTCTAGGAATTTCTGGTTCCTATTCCGGTGACGAGCTCAGTAAAGAGCTAGTCAAGGACAACGCGTTCGTGTTCTTCTGTTCTGATTCTACCGGAATTGCTGGTTCCGAATCAGAGTTCTACTGAAATTGCTGATTTCAGTTCTGATGACGAGCTCAGTAAAGAGGTCAACTGTTGTCTTCTGTTTCACGTCTACTACACGCGTGTAGCAGAGCTTCTGCTTCCGATCGTAGAGCTGCAAAAACCGGCTCAACTAGGAAGCGAACCACTGTCGTGTGGTATGTACGGAGCTTTGAATAATGTTAGAACCATACCTAGAGCAAGTCATAGAGGTACAGGTAAACGAAGGGTAAACCAGGTAAACGAGGATTCAAAGCTAAAGAGCGAGGTCTATCGAGGTGCGAAGGCTATATGTATAGAAGGAAGGGAAGCGCTAGGCCCGATAGGGCCTAGGCCCGCTCCGAGAACGCGCGTCCCAGTAGAAGGCTGAGCACGCTCGTAACATGAACTTCATGCAATGATGAGTTCACACTTGAATCTGATCACTTTGAAAGAGATCTCGAAAATGAGCTTGACTTCGATCGAAGATGTACTTGATCACGATTTACATGATGACAAAGATCGATTTTATAATGTTTCGTTTAAGATGTGAATTGAAATTCTCAAAGACGACATCAGCTACACTGAGATGAACATTATCATTTACATCACAGATGACGAAGTCTTGAAAATAAATTCAGATAGAACTTTTCAAGCTGCATTACGCAATGTCTTGAATCGATTTAATCATGCTGCTCGCTTTAATGTGACTTGCGTTACATCATACTCTGATAGATCAGAAACACATGTATGTAAACAGCGAACTATTGATCAGTGCAGAACTCACAGACAAGACTTCATCAATCTCAACTTTTCATCAAGAGCACACAAGATTCATTGATACTAATAAAAGCAAAAAGATTAACAAAGTGACAAATTGAAGAAATGAGATCAACACATTATCAATCAATCATGAAATGACAATTGATAATTTGATAGATCATGTATATCAATAAAGATTGACAAGAAGTTTAGATTTCATAAAACAGAATTAAATAGACTTTACTCAAGTTCAAGAGCAGTCAGCAGTCGTTAGCATGAAAGAGAAAGATGCAAGTGACACAGCTGTTCTAATTACAACAAAGAATAATGTTAACTCAGCTGATGATGCAGCGAGATCTAGTAGATTTATGAAGTGTGTACATTCACAGCGAACTGATGATGAGTGAAAATTTCACGAACGAGAATCAAGTAGTTCATATACTAGGTCAACAGCAATTCAAATTCAAAGACATGAAAGAAGTCAGAGCAAATGAGACAGTGATCTCGACAACAAATGAGATTAACACGTCAATAATTAATGTTGCATTGAAAGTCAATAAATTGAAAAGATGTGTATAGTAGCAACGTTGAACTGACAAGAGTGAAGATTTCACGAACGAGACTCACATGCTCTTAATCTTTTCATAAAAGCGATCAAGATTCAATCATTCAAAGAAAGATGCAACAAGCATCACATTAGCTGATTAAACATTGTTTTATGATAAGTCAATGAAGTATGTGTATGAACAACAGATTAACAACAAGTGATCTTTACAGAGAATGATGAAAGTTCTGAATCATTGCATTCAAAGTGACGAAAGTCTGACAACAAGATGCAGACTCAAGAGAATGACATGTTGATGTCAGCTTTGAATAAGTTTAACATTTCAGCTTCAAATGTTGATCAGTCAATAAACATAAGTTCAGAATTGAAGTGTGATAGTTCTTCATTGAAGAAAAACAAAATCATCAGCTCACATCGAGATTCAATGAGTCGAGTTGAACAACATGAAACAACTGTATCATCTTCATCTCAGCAGACGAAATCTCAACAGAACATAATGATCTTCGATTGTTCAGTTACAGAAGATCTCGCAAGAGAGTCAAATCATGTGCAATCAAACATGAATATCAATGATGATAAAGATAGTGAGAAGAATTTAAAGAAGCATTACGTGAGATGATTGAGATATCAAAGTCAATCTTGTTTCTTGATTAACAAGATTGAACAGACTCATGACGAAGATATCATTGACTGTTACAGAGCATCTTCATGAAGAAGACAGATGATGAAATTATGCTCAATTGTTTCTGCATGATCTTAATCATGTTGAATCTCAGTCACGCATACATTTGCAAAGAATGAACACGTCACTCTTTTTATATCAGACTTTTGAAATTTTTGTGATGTTTAAGATGAAAATGTTCATGAAGAGAGAATTCAATGTCAATGATATGAATCTTGAAAAGATAAACATAAATGTCAGCAAGATTAAGAATGAAGAATGCTAATTTATTGATAAGACAATAAAGATGCTTGAATTGATTTGTCTGAATCGTTTATTGCACATAGCACATGACGAGATCAATGATGCTCGTTACAAGAAGAAGTTCAATGAACATCTGAAAGAAGACACTTTCAGTACATCTCAGTCTAAAGATGCAAAGTGCTTTTTCAATAACAAGTTGAAAATTGAATGTTCATGTGTGAATGCAAGCTCATCTGCACATCTCATATCATTGAAATTTGTCAATCTAATTATTATTTCATCAGTCTTGATCATCAACTGACTAAAAAAGATTTGAATTCATCTCGACAAGAATAATGATCTATTACGTTGACAGATTCATCACGCATATTGTGATGCAAAGATGAACGCGTTAGTCATCAGATTGACATGAACAGATAGAGATCTTTTAATAGAACAAGAGCAAGTTAGTTCTAATCTCATATGTGTGATCATGATAGACATGTACAAGACTTGCGTTGCAGCATTGATGAGAAATTGATATCAATCTGAAAGAGTAACTTCTAGATCAAAACAATCACAGTCAATATAACAGCTCTGAGATATAAAATGAGATCGACTGATTGCAAATGAGACGCATAGAAAGATGATTCAGACATTCAAAATTATCAATCTGTTTAAGAACATGAATGAAAAATCTCGTAAGTGATTTGTTACAGATACATTCTTCGAACGATCTCTCATACAAATGACGACATGAATGAACATGCTGATGACAGACTCGATGATGAATCAACATGAATCAAGATGAAAAGAAAAAAAAGCTCATCAAGTCAATTTGATATACTGTACATATAAAAATTTGAAAAAGATAAACAAGATACATATGAAAATCATCAATCTTCAAGAGAAAGATCATCAAGTCATTAAGAAGTACATCAAAGAGCTAAAAATCATGTGTGACACATTATGATTACAACGTGATATCAATCTATCAAAGTTTTTCAACTTTCTTCTTACAAATGTGAAATTGAATAAGCATCAAGATGTCAATTGCAAGCTTTCATCAATGTTCAATGAACTTGTCAATTTCTCAGTGATGATAATTATTGAACAACTTCAAACGAATAAAGATAGAAAAATGTAAAAGTAAAGAGCATAAAAGTGCATTGAAAATCAGTCTCAAATCAACATCAACAATTGAATGATGAAAGTTCATTGACTCAAAGTACTTAGCACATTCTTGCATCTTAAACAACTTTCAGAGACACAGTTACTTGCATTCTCTGAAGAAGAAGACTGAGAGAAGAGATATGTTTGCTTTGAAACAGATTGTCTCTACGACTTGAAGAAAGTTAAGTCTTTCTATGAGAAGCACATTCTCAAGATTATCTTCAAGATGAACTGTATCAAGATCAAAGCAATCAACAAACTCATCAATCATGTCTGAAACAAGAATAAGAAGACTGTATTCTGTATCATGAGTTCTACAAATGCATTTATTCTCTATTGAGTAAGTGACAAAGTCTTTACTTTCTGTTAATGTTGTTCTTGAAAGTTATTACATGCATAGTGAGAGAAAACATGTTCAACATGATTGCTAACGTCTAATTATGTAATACTTTCAACTTGTTTTTAAAGTTTCAGTGACTTTGATAATTTTAAAATTGCTTAAATCTAAAGTGATAAACATAGTTTGATTGTTTCAAGAAGATTCAAAAAAACTGCAGAAGTATTCAAATGAAAAGTCATCATGCTTTATCATTGACACTATCAAATTAATTGATGTTGATTACAATCTACATAAAGTCAAAAAACTAGTTCAGATTGACTTGAAATGAATGAAGAGAAATCAAGCACAGATCAAAAAGAGAGTCAATCATCTTGAACAATATGAGAAGACTATCACTTATGACTTGCGCTGTGTAGATTTGCAGATCAAGATGCTGATATACAACAGACAGAATTATCAAGCGCGTTTAATGAACATGACATTGAAGCTCAAAACATTTCAAGTTAAAGAATTAATCAGAGATATTGAAGATGATGATAACGACAAAGATGATCACATTAAACTCAGTGACAGTGAAAAATGATGACTGCGCATAGATCACATCGCTTTATACATGTGCATCAAGAAAGCGTGATGTATTACTAGTTTATCAGTCTGTATTATAAATAGTTGTACTCACTCTTTCTTCTTTAACATTCATTGATATATTCATCAAAACTTATTGAGATCATGAAAAAATTTATATAATCAACATTAAGCTCTGTAATTCTTGATGATGTTGCAAATATTGCTTTGACGATTCAACAAATCTTCAACGACACAAACAATACTGCTCAAGCATAATCACAGATTCTCATTTTCGTTCTTTCAAATAGATTCATTTGAATAGCTCATTAAGAAAATCATGATTACTCAATTAACATTATGTCTGAATGTGTGCAAATTGACAATGATCTGAAGAAGCAGACGTAATATCATTTCATAAATCAACAACAATGTTCATCTGTATTGATCTCAGCTACGATCATTCTGCATTTATGAAACGCAGCAGAGTTTAAAAAACTTCACTCATTGAAGTAATGAAAGTGTCTGTCAAACATCAGCGATCTCACAACTTGAAATCACGCTTCTATTACATCATTAGTATCAATCATGAAAAGAAATAGACGAAAGACTATAAGTAAGAAAAGTGCGCTCTTCTTAAAAATCATGAATCTTAAAGTTCAAGTCATCTACATAAAAATGTGCACTCAAAAAGCCTTCTCATACTTGTCAGACATTCACACACTGCAGATGATGTAAATGTGAACACAATCGATGAAGATCTGAAGTACAAAAGTATAGAAATGTTTTCTCAGAAAAGAGAAGAAGTGCTGTTGATGCATGTAAAGAATGTGTGATACTTTATTTATATCATACTTTGACTCAAAAGTTGATTTGACTTCTAATGTTTGAAAATTGAATGTTAGTTCGCTCATTTGCGAATTTGCATCAACACGAGTAACTCACATTTTGTGATGATGACTCACTCAAAACTCATCATTGCAAATACAAAAGTCATAATCTGCAAAATCTAAACTCATGAAAGTCATTTGCAAAGATTCTGACTTGAAGAGTGTACTGATTACAATCATCGCGATTGATTATCAACAAGATTAATGATGTAGTTGCTTGACTGAAAAAGTCACAGATGCACTTTGCTTTGTCGCGATCACAACAGTCAAGTTTTATGATCTTTAAGTGATTGTCATTAAGATATTAGATGCAATCAAGAATGTTAAACTTGATGACTTTCATACATCTTGAAAACTACATGATGATTAATGACATCAAAGCAGACATCATGAGTTTAATGAATCTGTCTCGCAGTTCAATGAATCATACATCAGTCAAACTTGCAAAAACGACAGATTAACTCTGAAACATTATCTCATCAGAAGTTATGAGAATTCAATCATCAAAGTTGCACATCAGAAGATGAAATGCTTTCTTTATATATTATATATATATAGCTAGAATCATGACTATATACAGCTCATCGAGATATACAAGACATTATTACTTGTATTTGAGTAACTGTCTTGCTCTGCTCATCATCAACAGAGAGTCTTACTGCTTGATCTTGCGCTTCATCATCAATTGCTCATCACATGCACTAATGTAATAAATCGACTCAATGAGAACATTCTGATCGCATCTCTCAATATCTTCATGATTGTGCATGTTTAAATCTTGCAAGAATGTTTTCTTCATGTTTCTTGCATGAAATGAAATATGCGAGCTAGAGTTATTTAATTGTTGCATTTTAACAAAGCTGCAAAGTATCTGTCTGCAAAAGAGATCATTTTCTGCAAGATCTTGAAGCTACTTTTGTCGTAAGTTGTAGAAAGTCTGAGTAATCTTGTCTCTTCAAAGATAGTAGATAAATATTTGATATGATTGAAGATCTTGAATGTTCATGTCATGCTGATCAATGAACTTTGACATCACGCTCAACATCATTAACTCATGAACATGAGAAAAACTTTCTATCGTTGAATACTCTGCGTTTGTTCAAGAACTTACAAATTACAACATCAAACTTCTAACAGCAATTGCGTCGAACGAAAAGAAAGATTTTGCAAGACAATGTCATTATATGATCATGAGAATAAAATCTTTCTATCTACTTTTCATATAGAGCACACGACTAATTTTCTTCACTGCAAAATGTGATACTCACAATCTTTTCATATATACTGAGTGTTTCTTGATCTTCAATTTTGTGAATCAACAAAGATTTTCAATTTCAAAGATTATGTTCAATGTGTTCTTGTGATTCAAGTACAATGACAGTTTAATCAATCGAGTCAGACTTTGACATTCTGTCAAAATGCTAAAAAAGTATCAGTGTATCTGTTTTGAAATCAGTCAAGCACACGCAATTGATTTAACTCAAGATTGAAGATCATGAAAAGTCAGTTCACAAAATCTTTCTAGCAGCTGTGTCAGACTACTGCAAAGCTCAGTTCTTTAATGAGTGAGATCATTTACTTGCACATCAAGCGAAGATACAAGTCAAAGAGATGACATTTACAATGCTTTCGCAAATGATCAATTTCGCATACATTGATATAGTTAACTGATCTCAGATTCATGATTTTGAAAATAACAATGAAATCACGAAAAAGCTAGATGAGTTATTAAATCTGCTGCAAATGACAGATATGTGATTACTTGAAATCTTGCACACTATGACTGAGAACAAAAAATTATCAAAAATGTGACAACTTAGATCAGATCAGATAATGTGAAATTGATTCAAAATATTGCAAAGAATGCTAACATGTCGAGTCTAATCAATCATTGCGATGCATTCATAACGAATAATTCGAGCTTTGTGAAGGTTGCAAGAAGTCAAAAGTAGCGATGAGAATGATGAAATCAATAGAAGAAGAGTTTGAACTGTTGTTGATATAATGTTGAAGAATGAGAGAATGAGTCATCGTTGAAAATCTAGAGTGAGTACAACGATAACATTCATTGTAGCGACGCTTCATACTATAATCTGCCTATAAATAAGTCTCTGTAAATATATATAATATACATAGATAGAAGAATCGACATATGCGACATAAGCGACGAAAGCGAAATTCATTTCAACGCATATGAACAAACGCAGATTATATCGAGATGCAGTTCGAGACTACATGTCGATCGACCAACGCTAAAGCTCGATCGATCATGCAAAATGTTCAAGCATGATTGCTCAATCATGCGCATAATTTCGCTTTTCTGAGCTACTGATAATGTAATCTAAATTCACAGAAAACAGAATGACTTTCAATCTTCTAAAATATATCACATCAATTTTATTGATCAATAATTAATTAATAATTAATCAAGAAATAATTATTTGTCAATTCAACTTATTGATTTTTGAGTATAAATAAAAATACAAACTGAGAAGTTTCTCAATCTGAATAATTAGAATTCAGTATCTAATGATACTAAAAATGTCAAAGATGTATGTTATTATTCATAGATTAATAATTAATCAATTGATGATCAATATAACATCAATGATTGATTAATAAATAAACATTCAGAACTTGAAAACTTGCTGAGACAAAATGACTGATAAATTGTTGATCGATGAGTTATTGATAAATGATTAATAAGCTTTATATATATTCTTAATTAAAAGAAAAT
>JAABUZ0100003305.1_pt1 | contig 24261 bp, 22 predicted proteins | sample 5562091 | NCBI WGS metagenome assembly JAABUZ01 (sample SAMN12813069, study PRJNA571459) | rock metagenome | isolation source: Antarctica rocks | place: Antarctica: Victoria Land, Linnaeus Terrace sud | collected 2015-12-21
GGGCGACACCGGGGGACCTGGCGATGCTGCGGGAGCAGATCCGGCACCGCACCGACCCCGACGGCAGCACCGACGCCGAGCAGAAGCGCTACGACGCCCGGCACCTGCGCCTGACCGAGTTCGGCGATGGCAGCATCGCGGTGACCGGCAAACTCGACCCGGTCGCCGGCGCGCAGGTCCTCGCCGTGCTCCGTTCGTATGCCGGCAAGACCGGGGAGGCGGACACCCGCACCGGTGAGCAGCGGATGGCCGACGCCCTGCACCACGTGTGCGCCACCCACACCGAGGACCCCGCCGCCCAGCGCCGCCGCCCCGAGGTCATCGCCCTGGTGCCCTTGGCGGCCCTGCTCGGCGACCTCACCGCCCCCCTGGGCCGCCTCGCCGACAGCACCACCCTGCTCAGCCCGTTGGCCGCGCAGGCCCTCGCCTGCACCGGGCCGGTGCGACGGCTCGTCATCGACCACCACAGCACCGGGCACCAGAGCACCGGGCCTGCTGGGACCACCGTGGACCCCTATGACGTGTGGGACAGCTGGGGCGCCGGGCTGATCGGCCTGCTCCCCGCCCGCCTGGCCGGACCCAGCACCGTGCTGGACTACGGACGATCACGACGCCTGGCCACCACCGACCAATGGGGAGCACTGCTGGCCCGCGTCGGCGGCTGCACCTACCCCGGGTGCACCGCACCACCGTCGATGACCGAGGTCCACCACCTCCGGGAGTGGACCAACGACCGGGGCAGCACCGATCTCGCCGACCTCACCCTGCTCTGCCGCCACCACCATCATGATCTCCACCAACGGCATCAACACCTCGCACCCGACCCCCACGGCAACATGCGCATCACCACCGACACCACCCTCGCCGCATGACCGGCCCCCCGCGGCCGGCGGGGCCGCGTGCTGTCACACCGTCAGGGTCGCCACTGCCACGACCCCGCCGGCGCTCCCTCCGGGGCCACGGCACCTCCCGGGCCCCGTCTGCCGACCCCGGGACCGCGTGGACGAGCCCCGCGACGGCCCGGACCGACAGGCTGACGATCCTCGACGACGCCGCCGCGGTCAGCCGGGGAAACCCGGCACGAGCTCACGGGCGAGCTGCTCGAGGAACAAGCCGATGTCGGTGACGATCCCGACGGCCTGTGCGCTGCCACGGTCGGCCAGCTTGGTGACGGTGGCGGGATTGATGTCCACGCAGACGAGCGGGACCGACGCCGGCAGGATGTTGCCGGTCGCGATCGAGTGCAGCATCGTCGCCACCATGATGGCGAAGCCGACGCCGGGCAGCTGGGCGCGCATCGCCCGCTGGCCGTCGATGACGTCGGTGACCACGTCGGGCAGCGGGCCGTCGTCGCGGACCGAGCCGACCAGCACGTACGGCGTACCCCGGCGTACCAGCGCGTGCATCACCCCGCCGGTGAGCACCCCCTGGTCCACGGCGGCGGCGATGGAACCGGCGCGGCGAACCGCGTTGATGGCCCGGATGTGGTGCTCGTGCCCGTGCTCCACGCCGCGGCCGGCGGCCAGGTCGACGCCCAGCGACGTGCCGTAGAGCGAGCTCTCGATGTCGTGGGTCGCCAGCGCGTTGCCGGCGAACAGGCAGTCGACGTAGCCGGCTTCCACCAGCGCGACCATCGCCGGGGCGGCACCGGTGTGCACCACCGCCGGGCCGGCCACCCAGAGCACCCGTCCGCCGTCGGCCTTGACCTCGCGCAGCTGCGCCGCGATCTGGCGCACCAGCAGGGCCTGCGGCTTCTCGCTGCTGACGGTGGAGCCCATGAAGCCCCACTCGCTCGTGCTGTGCTCGGCGGTGGGGAGCACCACCCTGACACCGGCAGCACCGCAGACGATCCGCATGCCCGCCCGCACGTCACTGACCGGGATCGTGCGGACCCTCCCGTCGGCCACGACGAGCCCGCAGTCCATCTCCGGCTGCTCGACCGGCACCCAGGAGCCGCCGAGGCGCACGACCGTCTCCAGGTTGGTCGTGGAGTAGAAGTCCTCGGGGAAGACCCCGTCGCGGTCGGCGTCGCGCAGCACCGCCTCACCAGGCTCGACCAGGTTGACCCCGTGGGCGTGCGCGCGCATGAGCACCCGCTGCAGGTGCTCCTCGGTCGGTGCGGCGATGGTCAGCACCGCGTGCGACTCGTCGTCGTGGTTGCGACCGAGGTCGATCCGGTCCACGACGTAGTCCGCGCCGTAGTCCAGCACGTCGTCGAGCACCCGCGCCAGCACGCCGGAGTCCATCAGGTGTCCGGTGATCTCGACCTGCTCGGAGGACGCCATGGCGGCTGTCTACACGAGCGGCTACCCGACCGACTACACGACCGCGCCGTCGTCGCCGTCGTCGACGTCGGCGTCGCGCATCCTCGCGATCAGGCCGGCGGTGCCACCCGCGACGCCGAGCACACCGAGCACCAGCGACAGGGTCGAGGCCTCTCCCCGGATGCTGGTCCACAGCAGCACGGCGATTCCGGCGACGATCGCGGCGACGCAGACGCCGACGGCGAGCGGCGGGCGGGGTAGCGGCGGCGGCGGCGGGGGGACGTAATGCTCCTCGGCCCAGCCGGTCTCGATGGCCTCCGCCGGCTCGTGGTCGCGGGGGCCGAGCGCGCGGGCCGGCTGCGCGGGCCGCACCACCGAGGGATCCTGCGCCGCAGCCGCTCCGGGCTGGGTGCCGGCGTCCTCGACGGCCAGCCGGTTGCCGGCGGCCGGGAGGTCCCAGCCGGCGATGATCTCGGCGAACGCCTGGTCGTCGCTCGTCGCCGCCGGCGGCTCGTCCAGCTCGGCGCGCACGAGCGCCACCGCCTCCAGCCGGCGGCCCGCGTCGACGTGCAGCCGGTCCAACGGTCGCTCCGGCAGCTGCACGGACAGGTAGGCGCCGACCGAGCCGGTGGACGGGGTGACGTACGCCGCGATGCCGGCGGCACCGAGCACGACCAGCAGGTCGCCGGCCTGGCGGGGGTCGACGTCGCCGACCGCCGCCCAGTGCTGGGCGGCCAGGCCGTTGGAGCGCCTCCCGGTCGCCGGTCGGTCGCCCGGTCCGGGGCCGGTGGCGCTGGTCACGGCTGGGCCTGCTCTGCCGCCGACCCGCGTGCTGCCACCCGCGCCCGCACGACGTCCAGCGACCCGGCGACGATGGTCGGGGCGTCGTTGTCGAGCGTGGCCACGTGGAAGCTCTCGGTCAGCAGCTGCTCCCGCACGATGCCCGGGCCGGTGCGCTCGCGCAGCAGCTGTCCGGACACCGGCGCGACCACGTGGTCGACGATGCTGCGGAAGGCGAGCACGGGAGAGGTGATCCGGCCGAGGTCGGACAGCGTGCTGGCCTGCAGCTCCAGCAGGCTCGCCACGGCCCGCAACGGGACCTTGGGGTAGGCCAGCTCGGTCACCCCCGACCGCTTGATGTCGCTGCCGATGCCGGGGAAGGCGGGGATCAGGCTGCGCACGACGGGCAGCGTCAGCACCGGCAGCAGTCGCAGCCGCCAGTCCGGCGTGGTGAGGCTGGCGTTGACCGTCACAGCACCGGCGACGGCGCTGCCCTTGGTCTCGGCGAGTCGCAGCGTCAGGGTGCCGCCCATCGACAGCCCGCAGACCACGACAGTGGTGCAGCGGCCGGCGAGGTCGTCGAACGCGCGCTCGGCCTCGCCGTACCAGTCGGACCACCGCGTGTCGGCCATGTCCTGCCAGCTGGTGCCGTGCCCTGGCAGCAGCGGCAGGCGCACCGTGAGGCCGGCGTCGGCGAGCGCCTGCGCCCAGGGCCGCATGGACTGGGGAGACCCGCTGAACCCGTGCAGCACCAGCGCCCCGGCACCGGCGAACTCGCCGTCCGCTGCCCCGCTGGCGCCGAAGGGCTCGGCACCGGGCAGCACGTCGGTCACGATGGCTCCTGCGGGACGGGCGGGGTGGTGCCCCATCGTGACACGCCGCGCCGATGCCAGGCAGGTGGACGCTCTGCCCCGTGCCACCTAGGGTCGGGGCCTCGGGCGGGAGCATCAGTCGGGAGTCGTGCGGTGCTGTACTGGATCATCAAGGCGATCCTGCGGCCCAGCGTCCGCGTGGTCTACCGCCCCTGGGTGCAGGGCCTGGAGCACGTTCCCAGCACCGGTGCCGTGATCCTCGCGAGCAACCACCTGTCCTTCCTCGACTCCATCTTCCTGCCGCTGATGGTGCCCCGGCGGATCACTTTCCTGGCCAAGCAGGAGTACTTCACCGAGCGAGGAGTCAAGGGCCGGCTGAAGAAGGCGTTCTTCTCCGGCGTCGGCCAGGTCCCGATCAACCGGGAGGACAAGGACGCCGCGAACGCCGCCCTGGACGCGGGCAAGGGCGTGCTGGCCACCGGTGCGGTGCTGGGGATTTACCCCGAGGGGACCCGCTCGCCCGACGGCCGGCTCTACCGCGGCAAGGTCGGCGTGGCCAAGATGGCGGTCGAGGCCGGTGTCCCGGTGATCCCGGTGGCGATGATCGGGATGCTCGACGTGCAGCCGCCCGGCCGGGTCGTCCCCAAGGTCGCCCGGGTGGGGATCAAGATCGGCGCGCCGCTGGACTTCTCCCGCTACGCCGGGATGGCGGGCGACCGCTTCGTGCTCCGCTCGATGACCGACGAGATCATGTACGAGCTGATGGTGCTGTCCGGCCAGGAGTACGTCGACGTCTACGCCACCAAGGCCAAGGCCGAGATGGCGCTGGCCCGCGAGGCGGCCGACGTGTCGACCGTCGGCTCCGACGGGGCCCACCTCCCACGGCCGCTCCCGCCCCGCTCCGCCGCCGAGGACGGCGACGGCGCGATGGCCGAGCAGCGCCGCGCCAGCTGACCCGGGCCTCGCGGTCGGCGGTCAGGCCTCCCAGCCCTTGGCGCGCTCGACCGCCGCACGCCAGCGGGCGTGCCGCCCGTCGTCTCGGGCGCCGGGGGTGGGCGCGAAGCTGGCGTCCTCGCCCCAGGTGGCGCGCAGCTCGTCCTGCGACTCCCACACCCCGGTGGCCAAGCCGGCCAGATAGGCCGCGCCCAGGGCCGTCGTCTCGGGCACGCGTGGCCGGCGGACCGGGACGCCGAGCTGGTCGGCCTGCAGCCGGCAGAGCAGGTCGTTGACGCTCGCGCCGCCGTCGACGGTCAGCGTCGGCAGCGACAGCCCGGCCTCGCCGACCATGACGTCGACCACGTCGCGCACCTCGCACGCGATGGCCTCCAGGGTCGCCCGGGCCAGGTGGGCGCGGGTGGTGCCCCGGGTGATCCCCGCGATCAGGCCGCGCGCGGACGGGTCCCAGTCGGGGGCACCGAGGCCGGTCAGCGCCGGCACGAAGACCACGCCGCCGCTGTCGGGCACGGTCGCCGCCAGTGCCTCGATCTCGGCCGCCGCGCCGATCACCTGCAGCCCGTCGCGCAGCCACTGCACCGCCGCCCCGGTGACGAAGACGGCTCCCTCCAGCGCGTAGACCAGCGGCTCGTCCGGCCCGAGCTGCCAGGCCACGGTGGTGAGCAGCCCGGCGTCGCTGCGCACGGCCGTCGTACCGGTCGTCACGAGGACGAAACTGCCGGTGCCGTAGGTGCATTTGCTCTCACCGGGAGAAAAGCACGCCTGCCCGAACAGTGCCGCCTGCTGGTCGCCGGCGATCCCCGCGACCGGCAGCTCCAGCCCCAAGAAGGCCCGCGGGTCGGTGGTCGCGACGATGCCGCTGCTGGGGACGACATCGGGCAACGCCGAGACGGGTACGCCGAACAGCCCGCACAGCTCCGCGTTCCATCCGCCCCCCTCGAGGTCGAACAGCAGCGTCCGGCTGGCGTTGCTGGGATCGGTGACGTGCCGGCCGCCGGTGAGGCGCGCGACGACGTAGGAGTCCACGGTGCCGAGCGCGGTCTCGCCCGCCGTGACGCCAGCCCAGGCGGCCGGGTCGTGCTCGGCGAGCCAGGTCAGCTTGCTGGCCGTGAAGTACGGGTCCAGCCGCAGGCCGGTGAGCTGCCGCACGCGGTCCTCGTGCCCGCCCGCCCGCAGCCGCTCGCAGACGGCCGCGGTGCGCCGGTCCTGCCAGACGATCGCCCGGCGCGGGGCGGCGAGGCCGTCCCGGCGCCAGAGCACCGCCGTCTCCCGCTGGTTGGTGACACCCAGCGCGGTCGGCGTCTCGCTGGAACCGGCGAGTGCCTCCCGGCCGGCGGCCAGCACCGCCTGCCAGATCTCCTCCGGCTCGTGCTCGACCCACCCGGGGCGCGGGAAGTGCTGCGCGAACTCGGCGTACCCCCTGCTCAGCACCGACCCGTCGACCGCGACCACGAGCGCGGTGACCCCGGTGGTGCCGGCGTCCAGCGCCAGGACGCAGGTCACGTGGTCGCTCCGGCGGTCCGCAGGGCCGCGAGCACCCGCTCGTCGATACCGTCCTCGCTCCAGCGCATCTCGAAGTTCTCCAGCTCGACCCAGCGGCGGAGGCTGCCCGCGCCCGACCGCGCGACGAGGCCGTCGACCTCGGCGCCCAGCGGCCCCGCGAGCGGCTGCACGCCCTCGGGCGGCCCGGCATAGAGCTCGTGCAGGCCCAGCAGCCTGGCCAGCTCCGGGACGGGATCGGGATGGTCGTCCACGCGCAGGTCGACGGCGATGTCCGCTCCGTCGTAACCGCCGGCGTCGGACCCGATGAGCAGGGCCGCGGACTGCCGCCCGCGCTTGTCACCGCCGGCCGCCCCGCCCGCGGCGAGGCCCGCGAGCAGCCGCCGCTCCAGCGGGTCCTCCCCTGTTGCGGCGGCCAGCGCAGCGGCGACGACGGCGGGCCCGGCGAGGCAGTTGCCCTGCACGGCGACACCCGGCGCGGTGGCGTGCCCGGCCCACGGCTCGCAGCCGGCGCCCGTGTGCGATGCCGACCCGCCGTGCGCGTCCACGACCCCGAGCTGCCGGTCCTCGCGGTGCTGGTCACCGGCGACCAGCCGCCGCACCAGCTCGGCCGCGGAGACACCGGATCGCAGCAGCGCCAGGCCCTGTGCCCGCCAGGCCTGGTTGGCGAGGCTCTGGGTGGCCAGCGCCCCGACGCCGGGTGCGGCGGCCGGGACGAGGGCACCGACGGCGAGGAACTTCGACGCCACGGCCACGCCGTACGCCGGGCTGCCGCGGTGCACGCCCGCCGCGACGATGGAGAAGGTCACGGGGAGAGAAGCTAGCCAGGTGGCGGTCCGGCGGTGGTTCTACGACCTGGAGCTGATCGAGCGGGCCGACGGGCGCGCCATCGACCTGGTCAGCGTCGGCATGGTCGCCGAGGACGGCGAGGAGTACTACGCGGTCTGCAGCGACCACGACCCGGCGCAGGCGCTGCCCTGGGTCCGCCGCCACGTGCTGGCCCAGCTGCCCTCGCCGGCGGACCCTGCCTGGCGCTCCCGCGAGCGGATCCGCGCCGACCTGGAGCAGCTGCTGCTCGGGCCCGGCGACGAGCCGGAGCTGTGGGCCTGGTACGCCGCCTACGACCACGTCGTCCTCTGCCAGCTCTGGGGGCGGATGCCGGACCTGCCGCGGCGGCTCCCGCGGTTCACCCGTGACCTGCGCCAGCTGTGGGAGGAACTCGGCTCGCCGGTGCTCCCCGCGCAGCCCGGTGGCAAGCACGACGCACTGGCCGACGCGCGGCACAACCTGGTGCGCTGGCGCGCGATGGCGGACCGCCGGGCCAGGCTCGGCCGCTGACGGCTGCTAGGGCCAGTCGAGGTCGGCGAGCTCCGCCGTCGTGTAGCCAAGCACGGCGCTCGTTGCGGTCTCGTCGTAGCCCGACTCGTCCCGCCGCGCGAACACGCGCACCGTGCGGGTATCGAGGTCCGCGACCCAGACCTCGGCCACGCCGCGCCGCGCGTAGAACCCGAACTTCTCCCAGGTCTCGTCGTCCGGGCTGAGCACCTCGCCGACGACGACCGCGGTGGGGATAAAGGCGCCGCGTGGCGAGCCCTCGTGCAGCGAGAGGTCGGGGATGCGGAAGTCGTGGATCCCGTCGCCGAGGTTGAACGTCGTCGAAGGGATCAGCCCACGCTCGAGTGCCCGCTGTTCGACGCGGCGCAACAGCAGGTAACCCAACCGGTTGTGCTCGAACCGAGCGTCCGGTGCCACGTGGTAGACCCCCTCCCACACCTCGTCGAAGCGGTCCTGGCCGAGCCGACGACGGCGCTCGATCAGCTCCGTGGTCTCGGGGCGCTCCCCCAGCACGACGACGGTCACGGGTCGAGTCTGCTCCCGTCAGTCCCGGGCCAGCACCTCGACGGTGACCGGTGTGAGGCCGACCCCGACGATGCGGGCGGCGCGGGCGGACAGGTCGATGACGCGGTCGGTGCCGGGGACGTAGGGGCCGTGGTCGGTGACCAGCACCGTGATCACCCGGCCGGCGTTCGTCGTCACCCGCACGACAGTCCCGAGCGGGACGGCGAGCATGGCGCAGGTCAGCTTCTCGGGGTCATACGGCGCGCCAGAGGAGGTCGGGGAGCCGACGAAGCCGGGGCCGTACCAGCTGGAGGAACCCGCGATCGCCCGGCCGGTGCGGTGGAAGCCCACGGGTACGCCGCCGAGCGGTGTCGCCTCCAGCGCGGCGAGCACCGGGGCCTGGGCGGTGGCCGATGCGAGCCCGCCTGGTCGAGCGCGTCGCGCGCCTGGGCCTGCGCCAGCTCCAGCGGCGCCGCCTGCGCGAGGAGCGAGCGCCGGCGGGATCCGGCGGCGGCCGAGAGCCGGCCCATCTCACGGTCCGCGGCCGTGCGGTCGCGCAGCAGGCCCGCGTCGACCTGCAGTGCGCCCGTGCCGGCCCGCTGGCCCGTCTCGGTGTCGGCCGGAGACAACCCGGCGACGAAGCCCAGTGCGACGAAGCCCAGTGCCCTGCTGCCGCCGCTGCCCTCGTAGACCGCGCGGACCGCGTGCTCCAGCGCGGCGGTGGCGTCGTCGCGCCGCCGGGCGGCCGCTGCCAGCTCCACCCGCAGCTCGACCTCACCGCCCGCGGCCTGCTGCAGGGCGTCGCTCGCGCGCTGCACGCGCCCGGTGAGGTCGGTCACGACGGCGCGCACCCGGTCCAGGTCGGCCCGGGTGGGGTGCGCCGGAAGGTGCAGGTCGACGTGGCCGTCGACGGGGGGAGCGGGCGGCTCGCCCGGCTGGGGCTGGGGCTGGGGCGGGGGCGGGTCGGGCGGCGCGCCGGCCGCCGTGGTCCCGCCCGTCAGCGCCGCGCAGACCGCGAGCAGGAGCGCGACCGCGCCGCCCGCCGTACGCCGCTCCACCGTCCGCTCTTCGGTTGTCCCGGCCCAGTGCTTGACTGCGGCGCATGCGCATCGGCGTGCTGACCGGCGGCGGCGACTGCCCGGGGCTCAACGCGGTGATCCGGGCGGTGGTGCGGCGCGGGATCGAGGGCTATGGCCATGCGTTCGTCGGCTTCCGCGACGGCTGGAAGGGCCCGCTGGAGGGGCTCTACGTCGACCTGACGGTGGAGTCGGTGCGGGGCATCCTGCCCCGGGGTGGGACGATCCTCGGCTCCAGCCGCACCAACCCGTTCGGCGTCGAGGGCGGCGTGGAGCGGGTCCAGCAGACGCTGGCCGACCTGCGCATCGACGCGCTGGTGGTGGTCGGCGGGGAGGACACCCTCGGCGTCGCGGCCCGGCTGCACGAGGAGGGCGTCTGGGTCGTCGGCGTACCCAAGACGATCGACAACGACCTGTCCGGCACCGACTACACCTTCGGCTTCGACACCGCAGTGACGATCGCGACCGAGGCGATCGACCGGCTGCACACGACCGCCGAGAGCCACCACCGCGCGCTCGTGGTGGAGGTGATGGGACGGCACGCCGGCTGGATCGCCTTGCACGCCGGGCTCGCCGGCGGGGCGAACGTCGTGCTGATCCCGGAGCGCCCGTTCGACGTCGCAGAGGTGGCGCACCTGGTGGAGCGGCGGTTCCGGAGCAACTACGCCTGCATCGTGGTGGTCGCCGAGGGGGCCGTGCCGAAGGGGGCCGGCACGGACGGCGTCGAGGCGCTGGTGTCGGCGCAGACCGATGCCTTCGGCCACGCCCGGCTCGGCGGCGTCGGCCAGTGGCTGGCCGAGCAGATCGAGCAGCGCACCGGCAAGGAGGCCAGGGCGACCGTGCTCGGCCACGTGCAGCGGGGAGGTACGCCGACGGCCTTCGACCGGGTGCTGGCGACCCGCTTCGGCCTGGCCGCGATGGACGCGGTGGAGGCCGGGCAGTTCGGCACGATGGTGGCGCTGCACGGGACCGCCATCGACCTGGTGCCCCTCGCCCAGGCGACCGCCACGCTCAAGACCGTTCCGCCCGAGCGGTACGCCGAGGCCGAGGCCTTCTTCGGCTGACCCATCCTCCTGCGGCTCACCCATCGCCAGCTGCCTGCGACCATGGAGCATGTGACGACCGCGGCACGCGACCGGTGGAGGGACCTCCCGGCGGCGCAGCAGCCGCGGTGGCCCGACCCCGCCGTGCTGGCCGGCGTGGGCGAGCGGCTGCGGGCGCTGCCGCCGCTGGTGGTCGCGCCCGAGGTCCGCACCCTCACCGAGCGGCTGGCGAGCGTGGCGCGTGGCGAGGCGTTCCTGCTGCAGGGCGGGGAGTGTGCGGAGACCTTCGCCGGCTCGACCGCGGCCCGCACCCGCGACCTGCTCAAGACGCTGCTGCAGATGAGCCTGGTGCTGACCTACGGCGCGAGCCTGCCGGTGGTCAAGGTGACCCGGCTGGCCGGGCAGTTCGCTAAGCCGCGCAGCTCCGACACCGACGCGCTCGGGCTTCCGTCCTACCGCGGGGACGCGGTCAACGACCTGAGCCCCGACCCGGCGCTGCGGGTGCCGGACCCGGAGCGGCTGATGCGCGCCTACACCACCAGCGCGAGCGTGCTCAACCTGGTGCGGGCCTTCGCCACCGGCGGGCTGGCCGACCTGTCCAGGGTGCAGGAGTGGAACAAGGACTTCGTGGCCCGCTCGCCGGCGGGGGAGCGCTACGCCAGGATGGCGACCGACGTCGAGCGCGCGCTGGCTTTCGTCGACGCCATCGGGGTGCCGCTGGGGACCACCGGCCATCAGGTCGAGCTCTTCAGCTCGCACGAGGCGCTGCTGCTGGATTACGAGGCGGCGCTGACCCGGACCGAGGACGCGGTGCCCGACGGCCCGGCGTACGACCTGTCGGCACACACCGTGTGGCTCGGTGACAGGACCCGGCAGCTCGACGGCGCGCACGTCGCCTTTGCCCAGTCCGTCGCCAACCCGATCGGGGTGAAGCTCGGCCCCAGCACCGCGCCGGAGGATGCGGTGGCCCTCGCCGAGGCGCTGGACCCGGACCGGACGCCGGGTCGGCTGACCTTCGTCGTGCGGCTGGGCGCGCGCCGGGTGGAGGAGCTGCTGCCGCCGGTGGTGGAGAAGGTGCTGGCCGGCGGGTGGCTCCCGGTCTGGGCTTGCGATCCCATGCACGGCAACACCTATGAGGCCCGCGGCGGTGCCAAGACCCGGCACTTCGACGACGTGGTGGCCGAGGTGCGGGGCTTCCACGCCGTGCATGCCGCGCTGGGCAGCTGGCCGGGCGGACTGCACGTCGAGCTCACCGGCGACGACGTCACCGAGTGCCTCGGCGGCGGCGACGCCATCGACGAGGACGATCTCGAGCGGCGCTACGAGACGGCGTGCGACCCGAGGCTCAACCCGGGGCAGGCGCTGGAGCTGGCGTTCCTGGCGGCGGAGATGCTGCAGGCGGCGCGCGGCTGACCGGCCCGGGCGGGTCAGGAGTCCTGGGTGAAGAACGACGAGGCCGTGTTGGTGCCGTCCGAGGCGGTCACGGCGTTCGGGCCGAGCGCGCCGGTCGCTGCGACGGAGGTCGCAAAGGAGCCGGTGCCGTCGGCGACGGCGGAGGGGGCCGGCGAGCCGGCGTAGGTGATCGCCACCGTCGCGCCCGGGGTGAACCCGCTGCCCTGCACCGCGAAGAGCGACCCGGTGGCGCCGTGGTCGGGGGCAAGCAGGAGCCTGGCGCCGGTTGCCGCCGGTGACGTGGGCGGCGGCGCGGTGGTCGCGGGGGCCGTGGCCGGCGGCGACGACCGGGTGGGCGACCGGGAGGGCGACTGTGAGGGGTTGGGGCGGCGCGAGGGGGTGGGGCTCCGCGACGGCGGCCGCGAGGGGGTGGGGCTGGCAGCCGTAGGGGGTGCCGACGCCGACGTGGGCGCCGACGAGTGGGTCGGGGAGGCCGTCGCGCTGGGGGAGTCGCCGGCGCTCGTCGACGTGCTGGTGCTCGGTGTCGCGGTCTGGGTCGGGGTGGCGGTCGGGGTGGCCGGCACGGCCGGCAGCGTCGGCGGCGGGGCCACGGCGGGCGACCCGGACCCGTTGCCCGCACTCAATGCGCCCACGGCGATGCCGAGCACCGCCGCGATCGCGAGGGCCACGCCGATGAGCGGCCCGAGCCGGCGGCGCCCGGGGGCGTCGACCATGCCCGCGGTGGCCGGCTGCGCCTCGGTGGGGAGCACGGCGTCGCCGCGGGCGATCAGATGGTCCAGCAGCGGCTCGCGCTCCTCCTCCGGCCGGGCGAGGACGGGGAGACGGGCCATCGCCGTCCGCGCCCGCGTCTGCGCGTCGAGCACCGCGGCGCAGCTCGAGCAGGACCCCACGTGCCGTCGCCGGGCCGTCAGCGTCGGGTCCTGGGTCTCGTCGAGCCGGTCCGCCGAGCCGTCAGCGAGGGCGCCCAGGGTGCCCAGCCCGACCCCGGCGACCTGCACGTGTCCGGCTAGGGTGGGTGCCGCCGCGGCGTCCCTGGTCTCCAGCAGTCGCAGCCGGGCCTCGGCGACCACCGTCTGCGCGTCGGCGACGGACAGCCCCAGGGCGACGGCCACGGCGAGCGGCGGCAGGTCATAGCTGTCGCGCAGCAGCAACGCCAGCCGGCGACGTTCGTCCAGGGTGGCGAGGGCGGCCTCGAGCGACGCGGTGGCCCCGTCGCCCGCCAGCGGCCCCGCGTCGGCCCCCGGTGGGCTGGCGACCCCCAGTGCGGCGACCCCCAGTGCGGCGACCCCCAGTGCGGCGGCGTCGCCGCTGGCCCGTACGGCCAGCGCGCGCGTGTCGGCGAACCAGCGGCCGGCGACGTCCACCACCTGGTCGGGTGTCCGCGCGCAGAGCTCCACCAGGGCGAGACCGCTGCGCTCCACCACGCCGGCCACCTGCTCGGGCGGGCAGCCCAGCCGGCGGGTCATGTCGCAGACCCGATCGGCGTAGGTCTCCACGACGGTGGCAAGCAGGTCCGCGCTCACCACTGCCCGCACCCGCGGCAGCTTAGAGCCGGCGACCGAGCTGCCGGCGGTCGCCACTGTCGCCACTTAGGGTCGTCCGGGTGGCCCACGCACCCGTCGACCTGCGTAGCGACACCGTCACCCGACCGACGCCGGTCATGCGGGCGGCGATGGCGGCGGCGGAGGTCGGCGACGACGTCTACGGCGAGGACCCGACCGTGCGCGCGCTGGAGGAGGAGGTCGCCGGGCTGCTGGATCACGAGCAGGCGGTGTTCGTGCCGAGCGGGACGATGGGCAATCTGATCGCCTTGCGGCTGGTCTGCGCTCCCGGGCAGGAGGTGCTGGCCGACGCCGACGCCCACATCGTGACCTACGAGCTGGGCGGGGCCGCCGCCCTTGCCGGCCTGCAGACCCGCACCGTGACCGGCCGGCGCGGCCTGCTCGACCCGGCCGCGGTCGCTGCCGCAGTGCGCCCCACCGGCTGGGGGACGGTCCCCACCGCCGCGGTCGCCGTCGAGCAGACCCACAACCGCGGCGGCGGCTCGGTGCACCCACTGCCGGTGCTGCGCGAGCTCCGTGCGCTGACCGCGGCGCAGGGGATCGCGCTGCACTGCGACGGCGCCCGCATCTGGAACGCCGCGGTGGCCACGGGCACACCGCTGGGGACCTACGGCGGGCTGTTCGACACCCTCTCGGTCTGCCTGTCCAAGGGACTGGGGGCACCGGTCGGCTCGCTGGTCGTCACCGACGCGGACCGGGCGTCCGAGGCCCGCACCTGGCGCAAGCGGCTCGGCGGTGGGATGCGCCAGGCCGGCGTCCTGGCCGCGGCCGGCCTGGTTGCCGTGCGGGGTCGGGGGCGGCTCGTCGAGGACCACGCCCGGGCGGGCCGGCTCGCGACCGAGCTGGGCCTGCCGGCCCCGGAGACCAACCTGCTGCCCGTGGAGGTGGCGGACAGCCGCGCGGTGGCCGCCGTAGCGGCGGCGCGGGGTGTGCTGATCGGCGTGACGGGGCCGACCACCGTCCGGCTGGTCACCCACGCCGACATCGACGACGGCGACATCGCCTGCGCCGTGGCGGTCCTCGCGCCGCTGGTCGGGTCCGTTCCGGACCGGCGCCAGCGGTCGGCGTAACAGCGTGTGTCGCGGCATCGACGGAGCGGCGTGAGGCTCATCCCCCGGGCCACGGGTGTCGCCCTGACCCTGACGGCGCTCGTGGCCGCCTCACCCATGCCGGCTGCGCACGCGAGCCGGGCCACCGCGGACCGGCACGACCCCTTGGCCCCCCCGCGGGCCGTCGCCGCCTCGCTGCCGGCCGCCGACGGTGGCGCCGCGGGCAGCGCGAGGCTGGCCGTCGACCCGGTCGGTGGTCGGCTCTGCGTGACCTCGGCCGGCGTGCGGCCGGGGCCGGTCGGCGCCCTGACCGGGCTCGTGCTGTCCGCCGACGTCCCGAACGCGCGGTGGCAGCTCGCGGGGGCCGACGCACTGGCCGACGGGCAGCCGCGCTGTTCGGCGTTCGCCCCCCTGCAGGCACGGGACCTGCTGGCCCACCCAGAGACCTACTCGCTGATCGTGACGGGCAGCGGCCCGGACAGCCCGGTCGGCGCGGACGGCCTGCCGGCTCTCGGCGACCTGACCCGTGGCACGCTGGCCGCCGCCGCGCCGGCCGCCAGGCCCTTCCCGGTCGGCACCCGCACCGACGTGGTGACCGACACCTCGCGGGCGACGCCGGGGCGCGGCCGGGTGCGCGGGCACCCGGGTCGCCGGCTGCAGGTCAGCTACTACTACCCCGGCGTCTCCGCGGGCGCTGGCGCGCCGGCCGATCCCGAGGGACCGTTCCCCCTCGTGCTGTTCGCGCACGGCTATGACAGCACCCCGCAGGACTACGACCGCACATTGCGGGCGTGGGCCGCGGCGGGGTACGTCGTGGCGGCGCCGCTGTTCCCCGGCTCGGGGCGCGGCCTGCCGGGGCCAGCCACCGAGGCCGACCTGACCCAGCAGCCGGCGGACCTGCGGGTGGTCCTGGACGCGGCGCAGGGCCACACGCTGGACGGCTCGTGGCTCGCCGGCGTCGCCGACGTCACGCGGGTCGCGGTCGCCGGGCACAGCGACGGCGGGTCGACCGCCGCGGCGGCGGGGCTGCTGGCCGGCTACACCGACCGGAGGTACGACGCCGTCATCGTGATGGCCGGGGCCCGCTTCGCTGGCCGGTTGGCCGCCCGGCCGCTGCCGCTGCTGGTGCTCTCGGGCGACCGCGACGAGTACAACTCGCAGCGCACCTTCGCCGACGTGCTGGCCGCCGGGCGGGGCACGCGCGCCTGGGTGCAGGCGGTCGGCGGCTCGCACGAGGGGCCGTTCACGGCGCCCTCTCGGCAGGCCGACGTGCTGCGCGCGCTGGAGGTCGACTTCCTCGACCGGTCCCTGCTGGGCCTGGACACCCGGGTCGCGGAGCGGGTGCACGCGGCCGCGCCGAGCCTCACCCGGCTGCGGGCCGGCGCTTTCTAGTCAACAATCCCGCGGCGGACGGTCGGGTGGCGGGTCCGACGGGTGGGGGTGCTGGCGGAAGGTCACGTCGATGTCCTCGAAGCCCTTGCTGGCCTGCGCGCCGGCGGACGCGGTGTAGGTCGCGCGGTCGGCCGGGGTGAGGCTGACCTGGTCGGTAAACGGCGTGAGCAGCGAGCGCGGCCACAGACGCCGCTCGCGGACCACATTGAGCTCCGCGCACAGGACGACCAGCAGTGCCTCCAGGTAGATCCACCCGACCAGGCCCAGGACGATGCCGAACAGCCCATAGGTCTCCTTGGCGTGCTTGAGCGTGTGCCCGAGGTAGTAGGTGCCGACGCTCTGCAGGATCTGCCAACCGACCGCGGCGACGAGCGCGCCCGGCAGCACCACCCGGATGCCGACGTGACGGGCGGTGAGGACCCGGAACGCCACGGTGAACAGTGCGCCGTTCGCCGCGACGGAGCCGGCGAGCGCGAGGGTCTTCCCGGCGGCGCCGAGATGCAGGCCGAACGCCGTACCACTGGAGGCGGCCCCCGAGAGCACGGTTGTGACGATCACCCCGGTCCCGAGGATGGCCAGCAGTCCCAGGCTGCGGACCCGGGACGTGATCGGGTTGGGCCGGCGGTGCCGCGGGACGGCCCACACGGTGTTCATCGCGTTCTGGCCGGCCTGGGCGACACCGAGCCCGCCGTACAGAGTCCCGACGATCCCGACGCCCAGCGCGGGGGCGCTGCCCCGCACGCTGCCGACGTCCTGGGAGATCTGCGTGCCGATGATCGGGAACTGCGACAGCGCCGAGGCAACCACCCGGTGCTGCAGGGACGGGTCGCCCTCCAGCACGAAGCCCAGGATGGTGACCAGCAGGAGCAGCAGCGGGAAGAGCGAGAGGAACCCGTAGTAGGTGATCAGCGCGGCCAGGTAGCCGCCCTGGTCGTCGAGGAACTTGTAGAGCACGCCGAGCGGGAACCCCGCCCACGGGTGCCGCCGCTGGAATCGGTCCGCCCGGCCGGGGGCTGGCCCCACCGGCGCCGGGCTGGGGGTGGCAGCGTCGGACACCCCGGCAGTCTCCTGCACGGGCCGCGAGCGGTAGCCCCCACGCGGGGCACGGATGCGCCGACCAGCTGCGGGGCCCGGCCCTCCCCGGGCACCGCCGGGCACCGGTGATCATGCCCTGGAGATCACCGGCGCGGTGAGGCAGCGTGACGTGTCCTCCCCGCGCACCGGTGATCACGGGTTCGCGGGAGGGAAGGTCACCGGTGCGCTACCGCGTCGCGTCTCGCCTCTCGCGGACACCGGTGATCACGGGCCTGAGGCCAGGAAGGTCACCGGTGCGGTACGGCGTCGCGTCTCGCCTCTGGCGGGCACCGGTGATCAAGGCGGCAAGGTCACCGGTGCGGGCGCGGGGGGTCGGCGTGGTCACGGGTCAGGGGAGGCGCGCGCCGGGGATGCTGGGTAGGGGCCTGGGCAGGCTCGGCACGCCGACGGGCGGTGACGGCGGGGGTACTGGCACGGAGGACACCTCCACCGGGAGGCTCGGTGAGGTTGCCGGCAGGCTCGCGTCCGGCACCGGTGCGGACGGGCGCGCGGGGGTGGCCGGGTGCGCCGCGGACGCCGGCTGGGTTGCCGCGGGGGTGCCCGGGTGGGCCGGCGGCAGCGGAACCGCGACGGTGGGGGAGGCGGTGGGGGAGCCGGTGGGCCGGGGGGGCGCGGGGCGGGCCGGCGTCGCCAGGCCGGGTGCCGGTGCCGGCAGCGGCCGAGCCGGCTGCGTCCCTGCCGGCAGGGACGGGACGGCGGGCAGGGACGGGACGGCGGGCAGGGGTGGCAGGACCGGGACGTACGCCGGGAGCGCTGCGCTCAGGCGCGTCTCGACCTCGCGAAGCGTCCCGACCGCCGGTGCGAGCGCCATCACCACCGCGCTGGGCGCCCCGCGCAGCAGGGCAGCCAGCTCGAGGGAGCTGGTGCGCGTGAAGTCCGTGAGCCGGCCGGCGACCCGGGGATCGGCGACCGATCCTGCCAGCTCGCTGAGGCCACCGCGGGCGGCGAGAGCCCAGTCCGCGGCCAGCGCCGCCACCGTGGCGAGGTCGGGGCGGGAGCCGGCGAGGATGGTGCGCAGCTCCTGCAGCCTGGTCTCGGCCTGGTCGAGTCGCTCCCGACCGGCCGCGACGGTCCCGGCAGCCGCCGCCACCTGCGCGCGCTCGACCTGGCGCTTGACGCCGTAGAACGGGTCACCGGGGGCTGACCGGCTGGCGCCCAGCGAGACGCCGGCCACGGCGACCGCCGTCGCGGCGCCCCCGGCCACCAGCGCAGTCCAGGCCGGCACCGCGATCGCCTTCCCGGCAAGCACCTTTCCGAGGCCCGCCTTGAGCCCGGTGCCCGCCGTCAGCTCGGCGCCGTGCGCTGGCGCGACCGCGGCGACGCCGGGCGACGCGAGTGAGGTGGCCGCAGCCATGGCGGCCGCCCCCCCGACGAGGGCGGCCGGCAGGGCCGGTGGCGGGACCTCACCGAGTCGGCCGGCGACCCGACCGAGGGCGGCGACGCGCGGGTCTAGGCCATGGACGGCCTCGCCGTCCAGCAACCGGGCGAACTGCTCCGCCCGCGCGCTTCTGCCGACCATCCCTACAGGCTGCCCCGTCTGGCCCGGATGGGCCATGGTCCTTCCGGGCCAGCTGGGGCAGCACCGGACAGACCGGGCGGCACCGGCCGCGCGCCGCAGCCCTCCCGCCGTGCCAGGGTGGTCACCGTGAAGGGGATCATCCTGGCCGGCGGCCGCGGCACGCGGCTGCACCCGGTGACGCTTGCGGTGAGCAAGCAGCTGCTGCCCGTCTACGACAAGCCGATGGTCTACCACCCGTTGTCGCTGCTGGTGCTGGCCGGGATCCGCGAGGTGCTGGTGATCAGCACCCCGGAGGACCTGCCGGCGTTCAAGCGCCTGCTCGGCGACGGCGAGCGGTGGGGCATGCGGCTGGACTACGCGCAGCAGGACGAGCCGCGCGGCCTGGCCGACGCGTTCATCGTCGGCCGCGACTTCCTCGCCGGTGACGCCGCCGCGCTTGCGCTGGGGGACAACATCTTCCACGGGCACGGCCTCGGCGGCACGCTCGCCGCCGAGAGCGCACGGGTGGACGGGGCCACCCTGTTCGGGTATAGGGTGATCGACCCGCAGCGCTACGGCGTGGCCACCCTGGACATCGACGGCCGGCTGGTCGACATCGAGGAGAAGCCGGCCAGCCCGAAGTCCAACCTGGCGATCACCGGCGTCTACTTCTACGGCCCGGACGTCGTCGACGTCGCCGCCGGGCTCGCCCCGTCACCGCGGGGGGAGCTGGAGATCACCGACGTCAACCGGCACTACCTCGAGGCCGGCCGGGCCCGGCTGGTCGACCTCGGTCGCGGCGCCGCGTGGCTGGACACCGGCACCCACGACAGCCTGCTCGAGGCGGGTCAGTTCGTGCAGGTGCTGGAGCACCGGCAGGGCATCCGGATCGCCTGCATCGAGGAGGTCTGCTGGCGGGCCGGCCTCATCGACCGCACCCAGCTGGCCACCCTCGGGGCCGGGCTCGGCAAGTCCTCCTACGGCGAGTACGTGCGTGCGCTGGCCGACGGCGACGACCCCGGCGTACCCGTCGCCTGACGCAGGTGGCTGCGGCGCCGGCCGTAACCGGCGTAGACCACCAGCCCGACGGCCATCCAGACCACGAAGCGCACCCAGGTCGCCGCCGGCAGGTTCAGCATCAGATAGACCGAGAGCAGCACGGCGAGCACCGGCACGAGTGGCACCAGCGGGGCGCGGAAGGCACGCGGCAGGTCGGGCCGGGTGTGTCGCAGCACCACCACGCCGATGCTCACCAGCACGAAGGCGAACAGCGTGCCGATGTTGACCAGCTTCGCCAGCTCGGTCAGGGGCACCAGCGCGGCGACCACCGCGACCGCCGCGCCGGTGACGATCGACGGCAGCAGCGGCGTGCCGGTGCGCTCGGAGACCCTGGCGAACGGCGCGGGGAGCAGCCCGTCTCGGGCCATCGCGAAGAAGACCCGGCTCTGGCCGAGCATCAGCGTCAGCATGACTGTCGTGAGGCCGGCGATGGCGCCGACGGAGACGAGGGTGGCGATGGTGTGCTGGCCGACGCTGTCAAAGGCCGCCGCGAGCGGGGCATCGGTCTTGATCTTGTCGAAGTGCACCATCCCGGTCACCACCAGGGAGACGAGGACGTAGAGCGTCGTGCAGATCGCCAAGGAGGCGAATATGCCGATCGCACGTCGCGCTGCGGCGTGCGGGTCTCCTCGGCCGTGGTCGCGACGACGTCGAAGCCGATGAAGGCGAAGAAGACCGTCGCCGCGCCGGTGATGATGCCGCTGAACCCGAAGGCGCCCTGCGAGACGCCGAGGTCCTGCAGCAGGCTGGGGGCGGCGGCCATCCCCGCCGCGCCCTTGCTCCCCTTGGGCGGGACGAAGGGCGAGTAGTTGCTGCTCTTGACGTAGGCGAAGCCGGCGACGATCACGAGCAGGACCACGGCGAGCTTGATGGCCACCGCCACGGCGTTGATCTGGCTGCTGACCTTGATGCCGACGCAGATGACCGCGGTGAGCAGCACGACGATGCCGGCGGCGACGAGGTTGACGTCGGCGGTGGAGCCGGCGATCGAGTCCGGCAGGGCAAAGGAGGTGCCGGCCAGGAGTTGCTTGAGGTACGTCGACCAGCCGACCGCGACCGTGCTGGCGCCCAGGGCCAGCTCCAGGATGAGGTCCCAGCCGATGATCCAGGCGACCAACTCGCCGAGGCTGGCGTAGGAGAAGGTGTAGGCACTGCCGGCGACCGGCACCGTGCTGGCGAACTCGGCGTAGCAGAGTGCGGCGAGCCCGCAGACGATGCCGGCGAGGACGAAGGACAGCGAGACCGCCGGCCCCGCCTCGAGTCCGGCCGCCTCGCCGGTCAGCACGAAGATCCCGGTGCCGATGACCACGCCGATGCCGAACACGGTCAGGTCGAGCGGCCCGAGCCGCTTGCGCAGCTGGTGGTCGCCGGACTCGGTGTCGGCGATGGACTGCTCCACCGACTTCGTCGCCAGCAGGGCGCTCGTCATGCGCGGCAGTGTGGCAGCTCGCATGGCATCGTTGTCCACCCGCGTGTCAGCGACCGTCGCGCAGGCGTTGCAGCACGGCGATGTCCTCCGCGTAGTCGGCCTGGCCGCCGGGGGTCTCGATCACGACCACGGCCCGGCGGACGGCCGGGTGTGCCAGCAGGTCGCTGAACACGCCCCGGCCGAGCGAGCCGGCCCCGATGCGCTCGTGCCGGTCCCGGGTCGAGCCCAGTGCGTCCTTGCTGCCGTTGGCGTGCACCAGCCGCAGGCGGCCCCGCCCCACCGCCAGCACCAGGTGGTCGAGCACCCGCCGCACCCCCCGCGGTGCGGTCAGGTCCTCGCCGGCGGCGAAGGCGTGGCAGGTGTCGAGGCAGACGCCGAGGCGCGGGTGCCCGTCGAGCAGCGCCACGAACGCCGCGAGCTCGTCCACGGTCGCCGCGAGCGGCTGCCCGCCGCCGGCGGTCCCCTCCACCAGCAGGTCGGGGCCGTCGCCGCCGTCGCGGTCGAGCCCGTCGAGCAGCGGCAGCAGGTGCTCGCGCAGCTGCCCGGCGGCCCGCTCGCGGCTCCCCCCGGCGGCGAGCGGACCCGCGGTGCCGGCGTGGAAGACCACCCCGGCCGCCCCGATGGCCCGGCCGCGGTCGACGGCGTGCCCGAGCATCTGCACCGACCTCGTGACCGTCGCCGGGGTGGGGGAGCCGAGGTTGACCAGATACGGCGCGTGCACGTACGCCGGGAGGCCGCGCTCCGCACAACCGTGGCGGAATGCGCTGTCCTGCAGCGGGTCACCCGGCGACAGCGCCCACCCCCGCGGGTTGGACACGAAGACCTGGACGGCCTCGGCGCCCACCGCGTCGGCGTAGGCCAGGCCCTGCCGGGCGAGCCCCCTGCCGACCGGCACGTGCGCCCCCACCGGGGGTCGCGGTCGGCGCACAGTCAGCCGCCCACGTCAGACGATGGTGATGGTGACCACCGTGCCCGGGTGCACCATCGTGCCCCGCTGGACATCCTGGTCGACGACCAGGCCCAGGCCGATGCTCGGCACGTGCCGCTCCCGCACCACCAGGCCGAGGCGCTCCAGCTCACGGTGCGCGGTCGCGACGCTGCTCCCTCCGACCCCCGGAACACGCACGAACTCCGGGCCCCTGCTCACGTGCACGACCAGGCTGGCGCCGGGTTGCACCGGCGTGCCGGGGGGCAGCGCCTGGTCCACGACCGTGCCGCTGGGCACGCTGTCGCTGAAGACCTCGCTCGCTGCCAGCGTCACCCGCGCCGCGTGCGCGGAGGCCTCGGCGTCGTCTCGGCTCCGGCCGGCGAGCTGCGGCACGGGGACCGGGTGCGGGCCGCGGCTGACCACGAGGGCGACCGGCCGGCCGGTGGGCAGTCTGGTGCCGGCGGCGGGCACGGTGCGCAGCACCGCCCCCGCGGCCACGTTCTCGTCGTACTCCCCAAATCTTGGCCCGACGCCGAGCTGCGCGCCGTGCAGCAGGGTGCTCGCTCGCGACGGCGGGCTGCCGCGGGGGACCGCCGGGACGGTGTGCAGCACCGGACCGAGCGACAGGTGCAGCTGCACGAGCTGGCCGCGGTGGGCGCGGGCACCGGGCGCCGGCTCCTGGCTGGCCACCTCACCGGCCGGCACGGTCTCGCTGCTGACCGGGTCGGCCAGGCTGACCGAGAGTCCCTGCGCCCTGGCCTGGGTCGTCGCCGCGGTGGGCGCGAGCGAGACGAAGCTCGGGGTGCTGGTCCACCTGCCGTAGCCCAGCCACCAGCCGCCGGCGACCGCCGCCGCGGTGGTGAGCAGCAGCAGCAGCGTCAGTGCGAGCGCCAGCCCGCGGCGCCGACGGGGGACCAGCGCGGGTGGCGCGGACGTGCGGCCGGCATGGGCGACGGGCTGGGGTGCGACGTGGGGGTACGCCGGGGGGCCGGCGACCGGGGACCACCCGGGGCTCGCCGGGGGCGCGGTCATCGCCTGCGTCGGCGGTTCGGCGCGCCGGGTCTCGAGCGGCAGCGGAGTCGTCGTGGCCACTCCGGCGGCCGGCAGGCCGCGGCGCACGACCCGGACGGCCGCCAGCAGGGCCCCGCCGTCCGGGGGCCGTCCCGCCGGGTCCCGCCGGGTCATGGCGAGCACGAGGGCGTCCACCTCGGGCGAGATGCCGGGGGCCGGAACGTCCTCGTGCAGGTGGCGGTAGGCGACGGCGAGCGGCGTCTCCGCGTCGTAGGGAGCGTGTCCGCGCAGCATCTCCCAGAGCAGGATGCCGGCGGCGTAGATATCGGTGCGGGCGTCGGCGGCGCCGCTGGCGACCTGCTCCGGCGCGAGATAGCCGACGGTGCCGATGAGCAGGCCGGCGGCCGCGGTGAGCGGGCTCGCCTCGACGGCCCTGGCCAGGCCGAAGTCGGCGACCAGGACGCGGCCGTCGTCGCCGAGCAGGACATTTTCCGGCTTCACGTCGCGGTGCACCAGGCCGCAGGCGTGGGCGGCCGCGAGCGCGTCGGCGACCGGCTCAAGCAGGTCGAGCGCCTCGGCGGGCGTCAACCGCCCCCTGGCCAGGAGCAGGTCGCGCAAGGTGCGACCGCGCACCAGCTCCATGACGAGGAAGACCGCCCCGGTCGCGGCGTCGGTGCCCTGGTCGTGGACCGCGACGACGTGCGGGTGGGTGATGCGCGCCGCCGCGTGCGCCTCGCGGGTGAAGCGGGCGACGAAGGACGGGTCGGCGGCCAGCGCCGGGTGCATCACCTTGACCGCGACGGGGCGGTCCAGCCGGGTGTCCAGGGCGACGTAGACCGTGGCCATGCCGCCGTGGGCCAGTCGCTGTCGCACGGAGTAGCGCCCGTCGAGCACGGTCCCGACCAGCGGGTCCGCCGGCTGCCCCTCCACGACCACCACTCTAGGGATCGGGCGGTCAGCCGAAGCGCTGCCGCAGGGCCAGCACGTTGGCGACGTAGGTCTGCGTCTCGGGCAGCAGCCCGCGGCGGCGGACCTGGGCCAGCCCCTGGTAATAGGCGGCGACCGCGGTGCGGGTGTCGGTGACGCGCAGCAGCACCCGCAGCAGGGCGACGCCGCCGGCGACGTTGTCGTGCACCTCGTAGCGGTCGATGCGCCGGCCCAGCGCAGCCGGACCGATCCAGTCGGCGGTGGCCGGCATCAGCTGCATCACGCCGACCGCGTCGGTGCTGGACACCACCGCATGCGTGAAGCCGCTCTCCTGGTAGGCGACGGCCAGGGCGAGGTCGGCCGGCACGCCCTGCCGCACCGCCTCGTCGCGCACGAGCTGCCGGACCTCGGTGCGGGAGAACGCCGGCTGGGCGGCGAGCAGCAGCCGGCTGCCGGCCATGCCGCCGACGCTCAGCTCCGGCGGGGCAACCGCCGACGCGGCGGCGCTGACTGCCGGTGCTGGGAGCAGCAGCGTCGCCCCCAGCTGCACAGTGCCGTCGGCGGGGAGGTGGTTCAGCGTCTTCACGGCGGTGGCGCTGACGCCGCCGCGAGCGGCGATGGCGGTGAGCG
>JAABUZ0100003306.1_pt1 | contig 24257 bp, 21 predicted proteins | sample 5562091 | NCBI WGS metagenome assembly JAABUZ01 (sample SAMN12813069, study PRJNA571459) | rock metagenome | isolation source: Antarctica rocks | place: Antarctica: Victoria Land, Linnaeus Terrace sud | collected 2015-12-21
TGCCGTTCTCATGAACGTCGAAGAATACGACCGGACTCACCGCATCGTAGTCCCACACGTCGTGCTTCACTTCTTGGTACGCCCAACGTAATTTACCGGTCTCGATATCGAGTCCGACGATCGAATCTGTGTACAGATTATCGCCCTTACGATTGGCGCCGTAGAGATCGGGGTTCGGATTGCCGTGCTGAAGACCAAGAGTTTTCGCTCGGCATCGATCGCAGGCGTCGTCCAGACCATCCCGCCGCCGCCCTGGAACGACTTCCCGGCAAACGTCGCGGGATCGGTCGACTGCCAGCGCCAGCGCTGCTTGCCGGTCGTCGCGTCGTACGATGCGACGAATCCGCGGATGGCCCACTCGCCGCCGGCGCTGCCGATGATGACCTGATGTTTGTACACTTGCGGCGTCATCGTTTCGGAGAAGCCGACCTTCGGATCGGCGACGGTCGACGTGAAGACCGTTTTCCCGGTTTCGGCATTGAGCGCGACCAGTTTATCATCGAGCGTCACGAAGTACACGTTGCCGTAGGCGACCGCAACGCCGCGATTCACCGGACCGCAACAGATCTTGAACGTGCCGAGATTATACGTCGTCTCCCAGATGCGGGCACCGGTCGCGGCGTTGAGCGCCATGATTTTCATCTTGCGATCGACGACCGGCGTCGTAACGTACATAACGCCGGCGACGACGACGGGCGTCGTTTCGAAGCTTGCCGTCATCCCCGTTTGCACGAGCGCGACGGGCGTCAGCGACGTGACGTTCTCGGCGGTGATCTGGTCGAGCGATGAAAAGCGGTCGTTGGCATAGCTCTTACCGCCGAGCAGCCAATCCTTCGCGTCGTTCCCGGCTGCGCCCATCATCTCGTCGGTGACGTTGACGTTCGCACCGGCCGGCATCGGGCCGAATTGCTGCGTCGTCGGCGGCGCCGCGCGGACGATTTCGTCGGCCTGACCCGACGTATCGGCGACCGTGCCGTTTTCGTTCTTCATTTTGGCGTTCTTGACGCCGGCGAGTTTGACGCCGGGCGCGGTCTGCATGGACAACGCGGCGGACCCGGCGCCCCGGCCATTTTTGCTTAAGATGTATGCCGTCACTGCGAGATAATTTTGCTGGCTCAAACTCCCCGGAGCATTGAGCGGCATCTGCTTCTTTATGAAATCGTAGAGCTGAGCGGCGGTTTTGTAGTTCGCGTCGATCGATTTAGCGAAAGCCGGGCCGGTAAGGGCGGGACCCGAGCCTCCCGAAAGGTTCGCAGCGTGGCACGACGCACAATTTGCGGCGTACACCGACCCGCCTTGCGCCGCTTGCGCCGTGGTGTACGCGCCGGACGGAGCGGCGGCCGGCGCCGTTGCCGCGTGGGCCGCGACGCCGAACGCGATCGACAACGCGACGACGCTGCCGATGAAAGTGCGTTGAATCGCGACGCGCGCACGTGCACTACGGGGATCAGCGGACATGGCAACCTTTCATATGGGAAACTGCTCCCGTACCGGTATAACGACCGGTGGAGCTTCGTCAAGTTGTTGCTGAAAAAATGCCGCGACTTCCTTCGCACGACGGCGCGCGCGGGCGCAAGCGGCGACCAGCCGCCAAGCGAGAACGAACCATTAGGAGGCCGGCATGTTTCTTTTCTTTAGTAATCGTTCGGGCTGTTTGAGATCGTTATTCGTATCGGCTCTCGGGTCGCTCGTTATCTTCGGGCTGATGCGAGCGTGCGGCCATGCTTGACACGATCGCGTCCGTTGCGTCCGACGCTAAGGGACTGGCTTCTTCGCAAGCTCGGCGACGTATGCGCTGACGTCGGCGACGTCGCGGTCGGCGAGACCGAGCGTCGGCATGGTGCTGCGCGGATCGATGGCTTGCGGATGGCGGATCATGTAGGCGACTTGGCCCGCAGCCAGGCCGCTTCCGGCGAGGCGCGGCGCATCCGGCCCGTTCGCCCCCTGCGCACCGTGACACGTCGCGCAATTCGCGGCGAAGAGGTCGGCGCCGCGCCTGGCGTCACCCGCTCCGATGGCAAGCGCTGGAAGTTGCGCCGGCGCGATCGGCAACGCGCCTTGATCGGCGAGCATGCCCGCGGCGTGGTGATGGTGCATGTCGCCATCGCCGTCGACGGCCCACACTTTTGCGCGCTCCGTTTCGAGCGGCCAGACGTGCAGCATCCAGTTGAAGACGAGCGGCGTAAAGCGACCTCCGGCCGCGTCACACGCCTGCTGCGTATCGAGCGTGCCCGCAAAGCCGAAACGCGGATCGTGTCCCAGGGCCGGCGGGGGCCAACAGAAATTGACGTGACGGTGCCACGTTCCATAGCTCATGGGGACGCGATCGTCGAGCTGCGCTGCACCGAAGCGATTGGGAGCGGTATACATCACGCCGGCAACGACGAGTCCCCCCTGCGGCGTGCGCCGATAGATCAGCGACGTCGGCCGCGACGGATCGAACGGTCCGATGCCCGCGGCGAACGCGTTGCGGTAGTTCGTGAAGTGCTCCACGGGCAGCGGGATGCCGGGTAGGAATTTCTTGTACCCGTCGCGCTCGGCGTCGGCGACGTTGCGGTAGCGCAGCACGGCGGCCCGCGCCGCCGCGACGATCGTCGCGCTGCGTTCGCCATCGCCGGTCCGCTCGGGTGCGCGGAGCGTCATCTCCATGTGTTCCTCGCGCGTGACCGGCACATCGGCGGCGGACGAGCGATGCCGCGCCGTCGTCAGGACGGCGACGACGAGCAGAAGCGCGAAAAGGAAACATAACGCGCGAGGCATCGCAAAAACTGCGACACCGCTCGCGTAAGCTCCCGGAGCCGCGCCGTCACTCTTACGAGATCTTCATCTGCGTGAGTTGCGGCGACGGTCGCGCTGCCCTAGCGAGAACGCGCCGCCGGCATCGGCTCGATGCGGAAGATCTGCGCGAATCGTGCCAGCAATTCGGGGTCTCCGGTGAGCTGCACGGTGCCGTTCTCGACGGCAAAGGCTGGGCTTAGCTCTCCAGCCATGAGAGCTCGAAGCCCCGGCCCCGCTTCGATCGCGAGGTCGGCGCCGGGCAGCGAACCTTCTGCTACCTCGACGCAACCGTTATCGACGCGCGCGTGCAGCACGATCGCGCCGACGCGCAGTTCGTACCCGGCGCGGAACCCGCGCGCCGCTTCGGGGTGGAACGTCGTACGCAGCGCCATGATTAGCGAATCGATCGTGACCGTTTCGTCCGGGCGCGGATCGCCGAGGGCCTTCGCGCCCCAGCGACCGAGCCCGACGACCACGGTTTCGAGTTCCAGGCCATATTCGGTGAGCTCGTAGACCACCGCGCGAGCGGGTCGCGGCAACAGCCGGCGTCTCACGACTGCGGCATGTTCCAGCTCTTTAAGACGAGCGGCGAGGACGTTCGTAGGAATTCCCGGCAGCCCGCGGAGCAGGTCGGTGAATCGCTTCGGTCCGACCAACAGGTCGCGCACGACGAGCATGGCCCAGCGCTCGCCAACCACTTCGAGAGCACGAGCGAAGCCGCAAAATTGACCGTAAGCGCGAGTTCTCACACCTCACAATAACACGTACTCTCATACTGCAATAATACTTGCTCTTCGCAATCAAAACGTAGTAAGATACGCTCTCCTCACTGACACATAGAGGAACGACCGCCATGGAAGCTACACGCAGCCGTCGGCTAGCTGACGACGTTTTGTACCGCTCGTACCGCTCGAGCTGCGCGCCGCTCTTAGCGCAATAGCCGACCATGGAGCCCGATCGGAGTTTATTTCACGCACGAACTTAAGACAACAACACGCGCTTGCGCGTGAATTGGGAGGAACGGTTATGGCGACGCAATTGGCACCCTACATCTTCCTTTACGGGCGTTGCGAAGAAGCGCTCGAGTTTTACAAGAGCGTCTTCGGAGGGAGCTACGAGCTGATGCGCGTCGCAGACTCTCCGGTCGCAAGCGAGATGCCGCCCGATTCGGGAAATCGCGTGATGCACGCGTCGTTTACCGCCGACGAGATAACGTTTATGGCCTCCGACGGCCGCGACGTCAAATCCGTCGATCCGGATGCCGGCAACGTCTCCCTGTCGCTCTCACTCGATGATGGCGCGCGGGGCGAGCGCATCTTCAATGCGCTCGCCGTCGGCGGCAAGGTCGGAATGCCGCTCGATAAGGCGTTCTGGGGCGGCCGGTTCGGCATGGTCGTCGACAAGTTCGGGACCGACTGGATGGTGGTGCTCCCGTAATGCGAACCGTCACGCCGTTTCTCCGATGTGATAGAACTGCCGGAGAGGCAGCAAACTTTATGTGCTGCCGGAGCTGCTACCGGACGGCGACGAGATGGCAGTGCGGTCATGCGGGCGATGCGCGAGATGGCGAAGCTCGCCATGAAGAACCTGCAACAAACGCGCGACCGGGCGTAACGTGGTAAACAGCGTCGAGCGCTTTGCTCGGCGCAGTTTACGCGTAAGGAGCACGGACTAGGCCCGACGACACGACCGCTATGTTCGCTTATGCATTTTACGTTGCGATGCTTTCGAACCGGACGTCATCGCGACACGCAACGATCATATGGGAGGTGGACACTGCAGCTCTTGCGGCCGCTCGGGAAGCATGCCAGCATGGAAACGACTAACGTAAGGTGTCGCTACGATGCTGGCCGTAGCGATCGGAAGCGGCGCCATACAGCACGTAGGGGCGCCGCTATCGACGGCTTGCTCGAAGCCACGCCGCGAGCGCGAAGGCATGTGCCGCTCGCCTGCGTACCTTCGGAGTCATATCCTGCTCACTCGGCGTGCGTTCTGATAGGGCGGCACTCGGCTCATTGCAGAAAGACGTATCATGGTAAATGACGCATCGAATCTCAGCGAGCTATTCTCCGAGTTCAGCTTGCCGACGAGTCCGCCGGCGACGGACTACTATTTCATCGATGAGCTTCTCACGCCCGAAGAACGCGACGTGCGCGATCGCGTTCGCAGTTGGGTCGACCGTGAGGTCATCCCAAACGCGGCCAATCTTTGGGATCGAGCCGAGTTTCCGTTCGAAATAATTCCAAAATTTCGAGACGTCGGCATCGTGGGTGGGCCGATTCGCGGCTATGGGTCGCCCGGATTTTCGCTCGTTGCCGCGGGCCTCGTCGCCCAAGAGCTTGCGCGTGGAGATTCCAGCATCTCCACGTTCTATGGCGTTCATTCGGGCTTGGCCATGGGCTCGATTGCGATCCTCGGCTCGAAAGAACAACGCGACCGTTGGCTTCCAGCCATGGCACGCATGGAGAAAATCGGAGCCTTCGCCTTGACCGAACCGACGCACGGCTCCGACTCCGTCGGTCTTGAAACGTCGGCGCGCAAAGACGGGAACTCGTGGATTCTTCGCGGCGCGAAGAAGTGGATCGGCAACGCGTCGTTCGCGGATCTGATCATCGTCTGGGCCCGCGATGAAAGCGGCGAAGTCGGCGGCTTTGTCGTTGAGAAGGGAGCGGCAGGTTACAGCGCTCGCCTCATCGAGGGCAAGATCGCAAAACGAGCCGTCTGGCAGGCGGAGATTACCCTCGACGACGTGCGCATTCCATTAGAGAACCGGCTCGAGCGAGCGCATACCTTCAAAGATACCGGGAAAGTACTAACGGCAACGCGCTATGCCGTCGCGTGGGAAGCCATCGGGCACGCGATGGCCGCCTTCGAATACGCGCTCGCATACACCAAGGAACGCAAACAGTTCGGAAGGCCACTGGCCGCCAATCAGCTCGTTCAAGATAAGCTGGTCCGAATGCTCGGTGAAATCATTAGCATCCAATTGGTTTGCCTACGTCTGAGTCAATTACTGGACGACCGCAAAGCGACGCAAGGACGAGCTTCGCTCGCGAAGATGTTGGCGTGCCAAAAGGCGCGCAAAGTCGTTGCCGATGCGCGCGACCTCCTCGGTGGAAACGGCATCCTGCTCAGTTATCACGTGGCGCGACATTTCGCGGACATGGAAGCTATTTATACGTACGAAGGCACCGACCACATGCAGATGCTTGTCGTCGGCAAAGAGATCTGCGGCGTGTCGGCTTTCAAATAGAGTATGCAACCGCAATACGCGTTCGCGCCGCCTAAGAGTTTACGCGCGCCCGTGCGATTCATACGGCCCCGTTGAAATGCGGCGTGGGCCGTGAAAGGCATCGTACAAATATCGGGCCGTCCTGCGGCAGGCTCTCTCGAGGTCAATCGACGCCGTGCCGGCCGGTCGGCCGCAACGCTGCGCTCACGTTGCTCCCTCGAACGGTCGCGGCGACGCTGTCATCGAAGCGGCTTTACAATAAACGCAACGGGACGATGAGTCTTTCGTCCGGCTAGCTTCTTTTGCAACGCGGTCCGCGCGAACAGTCCGTGACGATCGTCCTCGCCACGACCCGCCAACATGACGCGGCACGCGTGCATGGCCCGCGCGTCACGTCGCCCGTCCCAAACGTACAACGTCGAGTCACGCTGCCAAACGTGCGTCGATCCTATACGTCGCGCACTGTCTACGGGCCTAACTACGTATCGATGCGCGTGCAGAATGCCGCGCCCTAACCCTCACCGGCGTCGCCGCCGATTCCGGTATCGCAGCCGGAACAATCCGCGCTCCTTTTTGCCGGCGGTTTGCTCGCGTTGCGCGTTGGAATCGCCGTCGCCGGCGCAGCTGCCGCGCGTTGGTGGGCGCGCGGGTGCCCCGCCCCATCGAGCGATTTAATAACAATGCCATTATTCTAGCTTTGATACGCAAAAGATGATAGAATAACGGCATGGCAAAGCGCATAGCTCGGCTGCTTCCGCCGATGGAACGTCGGCTTTCACGGCTGGGTGAACGAATCCGCACGGCCAGGCTCCGCCGGCGGCTTTCAGCAAAACTCGTCGCAGAGCGAGCAGGTATGTCGGTAATGACACTGCGCAACGTTGAGAACGGCGGCATGGGCGTCACAATCGGCGCGTATGCCGCGGTCTTGCACGTCCTCGGACTCGACAGCGATCTCGATGCGGTCGCGCAGGTCGATACCCTCGGTCGCGATCTCCAAGACGCGGCCCTTCCCCACGTCGCACGTGCGAAGAGCGAATCGCGATAGAAGGCGTGATCGAAGTCTACCGAGATTGGAGCCCGGGCGAACTGCCGAGACGGCTCGGGGCACTGCGCGTACGCGCCGGACGAACGAGTGAATTGTTCGATTTCACATTCGATGACGATGCGCTTATCGATAACATCCTTTTGAAACACACGCTCGACCCTGACTTGGGGCTTTTTCCGGGGTCGCAATTTCCCAAAGATGGACGCACGATGTTCGGCGTCTTTAAGGATTCGAGTCCCGATCGTTGGGGAGAAACGCTCATTCGGCGGCGATTCGAACGCAACAAGCGCGCGGGCTTGGTCCCTCGAAACGCGCGCCTCGGCCACTCGGATTATCTGCTCGGCGTCCACGACTCGTTTCGATCAGGAGCGCTGCGGTACAAACGGACGCCCGACGGCCCGTTTCTCGACGACCACGACGGCAGCGCTGCATCGCCGTTCGTTCGGCTGCGCGAACTCGAGGCCGCGAGCCGCGCTCTCGAAGATGATACGAATAACGATGACCCGGCGACGGACGAATGGCTTCGCTTGCTACTGGCTCCCGGTGCGTCACTTGGCGGGGCGCGACCAAAGGCAACCGTCGTCGATGGCCAGGGTAATCTCTGGATCGCAAAATTCCCGAGCGCCAAGGATCGTTACGATGTCGGCGCATGGGAACTCGTCGTTGCGAGGCTCGCCGAGCGTTGCGGTCTACGCGTACCGGCCTGCGATGCGCGTTCATTCGCAAGCACCGAGCATACGTTTTTAGTGCGGCGCTTCGATCGTCGTACGTCGGGAGAGCGCATCCATTTTGCCTCGGCGATGACACTCACGGGACACGAGGATGGCGCCGACGCGACCACTGGCGCAAGCTATCTCGAAATTGCCGAGATCATCATGTCGCAGGGTGCTGCGCCGCGGGAAGACCTCATCGAACTCTGGTCCCGTATCGTCTTCAACGTCATGGTGTCCAACACAGACGACCATCTTCGCAATCACGGCTTTTTACTGACGCCGAACGCCGGTTGGCGACTTTCCGAGGCGTATGACATGAATCCGGTTCCGGGGTCGTCCGGCCTCTGTTTAAACATCGATGAAAGCGACAATGCGCTCGATCTCGATCTCGTGCGATCCGTCGCGCCGTTTTTCCGGATCAAAGGCACGCAGGCGACGTCGATCGTCGAACGCATCGCAGACGTCGTTCGCGAATGGCGCGACATTGCGCAATCGCTCGAAGTTCGGCGAAGCGAGCAAGATGAAATGGCCGACGCATTCACGATGCGGCAGTCAGCGTAAGAACCGTTTTCATAAATTCTTGGCCCTCACAATCGCGATGCGTCAGCGGGCCGTGCCTTCCAGCATTGCGACGACGCGCTGCGGTTCCATCATCCCGCTTACCGCGTGCGACCCGGCCCAGCCGAATGCCGGGACGCCGGTCACGCCGGCAGCGCGCGCCGCGAGCATCGAGGCGTCGATCGCGCCGGCATATGCATGCGACGTCCACGCCGCGCGGATGTCGTCTTCGCTTACGCCGAAGAGCGCGGCGTGCGTGGCGACGATCGGGATGTCGGCGATATCGGCGCCGTCGACGAAGAATGCGCGGGAAAGGGCGTGATGAAAGGCGGCAAACGACTCGTGGCCGGCGCGAGCGCGCACGAGTTCACCGGCCTCGAGAGCGAGCCGGGAGTTGACGTTGCGGCGAGGCGGCTCGATCGGGACGCCGACCTGCCGCGCGAGCATGCGCAGGCGACGCTCGACCTGGGGCCATTGTTCATCGCTAAAGGGCTTTGGCGCTCCCTCCAACGGCGTATCGGGGTGCAACTCGAACGGAAGCCAACGCGTCGGAACACCAAGCTGCCGTGCTGCTTCCTCGACCCAGACCGAGCCGAGATAGCAGAATGGTCAAATGACATCCGACCAGACGAGAAGAGGACGCGGCTCGCTCATGACATGGAGTTTCCCCAAGGGCTCGGCTTCTCTTTCGACGATCGCTGTATTTTCGCGCAGATGTCTGATGCACGCGACGTATCGCTCGTTCGCGACGACATGTATCGGCCGAGCTTTGTTTGCTCCTCGATGAACGCGAGCTTTCACTTTTCGAATCGGGACGTCTGAATCGGGCAACGATCCTGTGTCCGCGAAGCGAACGGGACACGCACTCTCTGTAGCTGCCCGGCGCAGCTGTCCTAGCCGCGGCCGTATTGAAGCGCTGCCTAAGCGAGCACGTGATCGCCGACGTGTGGGGTCACGCCGTCGAAAACAGACGGCCGCGCTTCCGGTGGTGCCATTAAGTTTCCGAACCGATGATAGCTGGCCGGTCGGCGTGGGCAGGACCAACTCATGAGACGCCAACCTTGGCCCGACGCGCGCGATTATTGTGAAGCGATCGTGAACCCGACCTCGCTAAGCAGTACAGAGTTGCGAAGCGGCACGCTGGAAATGAGCTCCGGCGGATTGCCGAAAGTGTATGCGGGCACGTTTTCGACGACGTTCCACTTCGAAACGGGGAGCGGCGACGTGGCATTCCGCTGCTTTAAGCGCGGATATGACGACCTCCAGCGGCGTTACGCCGCCATTGGCGAATTACTTCGTTACGTGCGCACCGACGCGCTGTGCCGAACGCAGTACCTACCGGAAGCAATTATCGCCGCCGGCGCGAAGTGGCCGGCGGTCATTATGGAGTGGGTCCCGGGCCGTGCGCTCAACGCAGAAATTGAGAGCCGCTGCGACGATGGCGATGCGATGCTGGCGCTGGCAACGAACTTTCGAGAGGTCGTGCGCTCCCTTGAAGCGCTCGGTATTGCCCATGGAGACTTGCAGCATGGCAATATTCTCGTATCGCAGGGCAAGTTGCGCCTCATCGACTACGACGCGATGTTCCTACCGGCCATCGCGGACCAACCTCAGGCGGAGTATGGGCACCGCAACTATCAGCACCCCGAGCGGCGAAGCGCGCCTTTCGATAGCCGCCTCGACCGTTTCTCGTCTATCGTCATATACACGGCGCTAGTCGCACTGTCCGCGGATCGTTCGCTATGGACGCACTTTGACAACGGCGATAATCTGCTATTTCGCGCTCACGACTTTACGTCGAAGGGCCAATCTGAATTGTTCCGCACCTTGCTTTCGAACAACGTCGCGAGCGGCCTCGCCGACATTTTACTTGCGGCTTGTAATAAGCCGATCGAGCAGGTTCCAACGCTCGAGCAAGCGATCCAGGCCGTCTCCGGCACCATGGCCGCGAGCCCGCCCATACCGTTCCGTAGCGCTTCGCTCCGGCGCTCGCCGGAGCCCGAGCCGGTTCTTCCGCCGCGCGAGGAAGCACGGTTGCCCGTCCAAACGCCCTCCGCAGTTGCATCGCCGCAACCACCGCTCCAATCACCGGCAGCCGCGGTCCGGGGCCAGGTTTCGTCGAACCGATTCGCGCGTTCGGCGGGACTCGTAGCGCTCGTGACCGCTCTGGCCGGGCTTGCGATAGGCTTTGCGATCGCCGCGTGGCGGCACGGCTCCCCGCCTCCGCTTGCGCTATCGACACCGCGGACGGTCGCCGCCACGAAGCCGGCGCGCGGCACGGTGCACGCGGCCCTACCCCAACCAACGGCGATTACGGCGGCTACACCGACGGCTGCAGCTACAGCGATGGCTGCAGCGACGCCTACGGCTGCAGTTACGCCTCGGGCGACGGCTACGCCCAATGCAACGGCCGTGCCGACGGCTCGGGTAACGCCTGTTAAGCGCGGGGACTACTCCAGGCTGCAGGGTGCCTGGCAAATCGACGAAGCGAACCGCCTGGTCGGTACGATCGTTTGGTCCGGGGACGCCGTTCTGTCCGATGGCGGGACGCTCGTGCTCGATACGCGTAAAGACAGCGTCGCGGATCGATCTGCCACGCCATGCGAGCGCCGGACTACGTTGCATGCGGCAATCGCGCTCGGCGTCGCGCGGCAGATCGTTAGATACCGGGAAACGAATTGCGCGGGTTCGACTTCAAGTGGAGAGATACGCGTAAACCGCTTCTCCGCGGACGCCGGATCGTTTTCCGGAAGTGTTTGGCAAGGCGGAGTAAAGCTCGGAAATTTTATAGCGAGCAAACAGTAAAGTGCGCAACGGCGATTGTCGGCGACCATACGCCCGCACTAACTCGTCTCGTTCTCTCCAATCGGCGAAGGCGGGAGTGAGGTGACCGGCTCGCGCCGCCTACCGATGAGCGTACGTAGCTCCCGAGCGACTTCATCGGCGCCTCCAACATAGCAGTTCCGCTTATGCCAGGAATTAGCGTAACCGACAGCCGCATCGCAATCCCGCGGTCGAGCAATCCGCCCCAACGAGGACGACACACTGTCGTAGAAGTAGGCAAATTAGCAGTCCAACCATCGTCCGGCATGCCTGGCGTTCCGGCCTCCGCTCGATAAGCGCGTCCCAGGTATTCCGATAGATCGTGCGCGGAAATGCATCGTCGCGCAGCGTCCAACGCGCGAAAGCTCCCGGCTTCCGTTTAAGGCCGTCGATCAAGTGCCGATAGTCAATCTGCCGCGGATGGCGACCATTACGATTGGTCGCGCGGGGGCATTCGAGTACGCGATTTCCACCGAGCCAGCATTCGATGCGATCGGAATACTGACGAACGATGAGTCGATATCCGATCGGCCGGCCCGGCGCGCTGTATTGCGCCCCTTTAATCGTAAAAATGCCGTACTTGCTCACGCGCGCCGATAACTCGGTGAACTCAGCGGTGCGGCGTTGTGGCAGTGGACGTAAACTCGCGCGTTCTATCGACGTGCGGTTCTCAATGCGCGCGTTCATGCGGTCGACGATGGATTGAAGAAAAGCGTCGTACGCGGCGCGATCGGTAAATCGGAACTACCGCGAAGAAGTAACCCTCGACGTAGTGCGTGCTTCAACGATCCGTTGCGCGCTTCGATGCTGCCGTTCTCGTGCGATTCTCCGGGATTGCATCGCGTAGCGCGCATATTGTAGTGTGTGCGAAGTGATTCGTAGCGTTTCGTGAGGTCGTCTTGGTCCGGTGCCGAGAGATTGCGAAACCGCCGATAGACTGTCGGTGCGATGTTCTTCGGGAACGCACCTAAATGCCAGAGCGCCGATTGCAATCCGCTTGAGAGCGCCTCGAAGCTTTCACCGCCCTCGACGACCGCTCCATGACGCCATCCGTAATGAGCGAGTGCAAACTGATACAGTCGATGAGTAAACGCGACGCCGTCGATTGTAACGCCCAGCTCGTCGGCAACCGTGAAATCCGATAAGCCTTGGCGACCGGGCGGGTGTTCCTGCGCGAAGAACACAGCACGGTCTGCGCCGCGTAACGCGCGCCAAGCGCGCACGCGACGCTGAATGTTCGCACTCGCCCCGGCGAATAGTTGCCGGGCTGGCGGCGCACGAGTTCTTCAAAGAGCGTCGTCCCGCTCAGGTGTGGGCTTGCCTCGAGCAACGGCGGAGATCGGACTCCCACACACCCTCAAACGGATCCCGGCGCGTTCGCCAATGGCGCTACGGCTCTTGTGACGGCAATCCGCGTCCCGCTTCAACGCGGCGAGCACTGCGCTCACTGATGCCGACGCTCGCGGCCGCCGCGACCTGCGTTTGTGTCTGACGCCGCTTCTTCCTGGAGCACTTGGTGATCACTGATCTTCTTGCCGGGCATTGCGCAGGCGTTCAAGGTTCTCGAACGCGCCACGGCCTCGCTTCACGGCCGTACGGCAGCGGCCCTCAACCGGCCACGATAGTTGTCGTCGACCGGCCAGGGTAGTCGTCGTCGGCCAGTCGGTCGCCCTGCCGCGGAAATGCAAGATGTCGCGCTTGCCGGCAACCGCATCGTGCGCGCGATTAGCGCCCTCGAGTCGGGCAGCCCCAATGTTGCGGAAGGCGTTCGCTACTACGCGAAGCGCAACAGTTCATCGCAACCGAGCTCGAGAAAGCAACACCGGCGTACGAGGCGGCGATCGCAAACGCGGGCGGCGACGATCACTGGGGCGACGGCTAAGAAGCCGCGAGCAAATGCAAGGAAAACGGTGCGCCCCGCCCCGCGGCGGCGGTTCGGCAAGTGCGTGTATCAAGTACGTGCTCGGCGAAGAAATTACCGCCAAAATCTAGCACGATCGCGCGACGGAGAGTACGCTCACGGCGGATCAGCGGTCCGATCTTACGCCATTGCTCGCAGAGGCACGACAGCGTCCCGACCTTGGCGCGAAAGTCATATGGCAGCCCGCCGGGGCGGCGGCGATCGTCCAAGCGCAGTCTACGCTCGGGGCGTCTCTTCGCTTGCGACGGCGGCCACAGATATGGAGGCGGTCACCCGCACACAACCGCGCGTGAAGCAACCCGTCCAACATTACGTGATCTCGCTCAACGAGCGCGAGAGCGCGCCCAATTGAACCCGTTCGTCATTGTATCCCCAATTATGTGCCTCCTATACAGCATAGCAAGGCCGGCGCATGATCCTTGGTCGACAGAAGGCTACCCTCGTCATCATCCGATCCTAACGACGCGCTCGCCCAAGCCATCTACGCGGAAATGAATCCAAGGATGCCTACATCGAGCAACTGCTAAGCCATATAGCAATGCTTCGATCTATGTGCTATGGTCACTAGCAGATTGAATCGCTCAGTTCGCTATCGCTCGTCGTCAAAGAAACGAGTTCCGGAAGGTCGCTTATCATGAATCTCTTGCTATTCTCCTCGATCGTCAGCGGGGCACTTGCTCCCGCTTCGCCCAGTGCGGCCCCAAACGGTGTGGCATGGTCGGTTCGGCTCCGGTCCACGTGCAACGTTGCTCGATCATTCCGCCCCTGGGTCCTAGCAAAGCTGGTACGGGAACAGCCTGGTTTAGCGTTAATTTCCGAAATTTCGCCGACAGCCCGGCAGATCTGGTGACGATGCGAGTGAACGATCTCGGTCGCGACCGTCTGATCGTCGATAAGGGAACCTTCTCGCCGGGCGTTGCGATCGATCACGTGTTTGCCACGCGGCTTCGCATTGCGCCGGGAGCCGACCGCACGACGTCGTGCGAGGTCGTGGCAGTTCACTTCACCGATGGTTCCTCGTGGGGATCCGGGCCATCTTAAGACGTCGTCCGGCTATGCAGCGCCGGGGCCCTGTTGACTCGTGCGCTGCCATCTGCTACGGTTCTTAGCAATGCAAGGTCGCATCTTTCGCGTGGACAAGGCTGGAGCAGCCACCGGGCTCGGACCCCTCGAGGCGCGGGTGATGGACGTCGCCTGGACGATTGCGGACTGGGCGTCGGTCAACGACGTTGTGGCAAAGTTGCAGTACAAGCGGGGTGAGAAGCCGTTGGCCTATACCACCGTGAAAACCGTCCTTCAGAACCTGGCCGATAAGCGGCATTTGAAGAAGCGTTCGGCCGGCAAAGCAAATGAATTCCGGGCGGTCCTGAGCCGCGACGAATTTCAACGATCGATTATCGATGATGTCGTGGGTCCGCTGCTTCGGACGCAGCGCAACCCACTTCTCGCGCACATTGCGGGCGAACTAGCGGCCGACGATGAGAGCTTAGCTGAATTCGAGCGCCTCATCGCAAAAAAGCGGGCGGAACGCGCGGATGCGTGAAGTCATCGACTTCCTCGTGGCTTGCTGGTCGACCGGAACGCTTCTGCGCTCCGTCTGCGGGCTCGTCCTCATCCCAGCCCTCGCATGGCTTGCGGTACGCATGGTGGCGCCGCATATCGCTCGTCTCGAAAACGATCCCGCGTGGCAAGCACCGCTCGCAGCTGCGGCCGCTGCAATTCCGGGAGCCCTCTTAGTGCTTTTGGCGATTGAAGCAACGGTCGGGGGATTGCAAGCGGCGTGCCTGGAGACGGTCGTCGGTCGCGTGCTCTTTGCCGTCATCATCATCGTAAACTGCGTTGCGCTAGGACGAGCACTCTTGCTCGGCGGTCGGCGGTCGGGCGAGGCATCGACGCTCATTCGCTGGTCGGATGCCGCCAAGGGTCGCCTTGCAATCGCAGCGGATCGTAACGGGATCGCTGCTCGGACAATCGATGAGGAGCGTCCGTTTTGCGCGCTCGCTGGAACTTGGAAGCCGACCGTGATCGTGTCGACCGGTGCCCTCTCCCGCCTTTCCGATAGTGAACTTGACGCCGCGCTCTTGCACGAACGCGGTCACGCGCACAGAGGCGATCAAATCATTGCCGCCGTGCTGTCATTTCTCGTCGACCTCCTGCCGTTGCCGGCGACGGATCTCATAGCTATATATCGTCGTGCTCGCGAGATCGCGGCCGACCGCCATGCACTTGAAAACGCCCAAGCGTACGATCTCGCGGGCGCCCTGCTCACATTTGCAAAGCGTCGCCAGATTTCGACTGGGGCAGCAGCGTTGGTCGGTGACAGCAGCATTCGCGCCAGACTGGATCTTCTGCTCAACGATCTGCCGAGCGCGCCGATCTCGATCGTGCGTCGATCTGCTCTCGCGCTTGCCCTTGCCATAATTCTCAGCGCTGGCTTAGCGCCGGCGAGCGCCGCCGTCTTGCACCAGCAGCCGTGCACCATGGACATGTCGCGGCTCACGCGCTAGCCTTTATTTAAGTACATATGTTAAGCATGGTAGCAGCACGACAATGGTCGAGCTTGTCCGGAGATCGAAACGTGACCAAACGGCTAGCGCTCATCGTCTTGGCGCTCCTGTGCTTCTCGAAACCGATCGCATCGCTCGCAGCACCCCTGACCGTGCCGATCGGTTCGGCGCAAGCAACGCTGCAATTTTCGCCCGATCCGCCGAGCGTCGGCAAGGTACATGCGGTTCTCTCGCTGACCGGAGCATCCGCAGATCAGCTCGCCGACACCCGCGCGTCGTTCGGTACCGTCATGCCGACGATGTCGATGAACGGACCCGGCGGTGCTGCGAAGCCGACGGGGGCCGGCCGATGGGAATTCGACGCGATGCTCGGCATGGCGGCCGCCTGGGACGTCAACGTGCAATTTACGGGCGGCGTGAGCGGCAACGCGACCTTCCACATCGACGTCGGCCGTCAGCACTCGGCGCAACACACGCCCGGCGGAACGTTGAAAGCGACGGGAAACGCGACCGCGGTATCGTCGGCGAATGCGACGCACGGAGATGCGGGCGGCATGGCGTCCATGGGCAACCCGAGTTCCGACGGTTGGAAGACGGCCGCGCTCGCGTTACTCGGCATCGTCCTCATCGGTGCGATCGCGTTCGGTTTGCGGCGACGGACGGCACCGCTCTTCGTCTTTCTCGGCATCGCGGGCGTCGTGGTGGTCGGCTTCGTATTCGCGCAAGATCGCTTCTATCACGCAAATCCTGCGGCATCGATGAGCGGGTTGACGTCGGATATGACGTCGATGTCCGACGTCCACGGCACCGCACCGATTCCCGTGACCGTCGCACGCGTCAGCGTGGCCGAGGGCGCCGATCCGAACGTCTCGGCGCCGGGCTCGGTGCAACCGTACCTTACACAAGATATCGTCGCGCGAGCGTCCGGATTGCTCGCCGATTTCACGGCATACGCGGGCGACCGCGTCCGTGCCGGGCAAACGATCGCCCGACTCGACGAACCGGAACTGGGCAGTCGCGCGAGCGCGGCCGCAGCCGATGCGCGAGCGCAGCGGGCCGCGGCCGAAGGCGCCGCGATCGAAGCGCATCATCACGCGCCGAACGGCGTACTCATCGCGCGCGACGAATCGGGTGCGATGCAGCGCGACCTCGACGCCGCGCGTCACGACGTGGCCGCAAAGGCGGAGCGCGCGAGCTATTGGCGCGCAGAGCTCGCGCGCGAGCACCAGCTTCTCACCGCAGGTGCGGTGTCGGAGCAAGAATATACCGACGAACGCGCGCAGGCATCGACGGCGCAGAGCGAACTTGCGACGGCCCGCGATCGAGTCGGCAGCCTCACGGCCCAGCTCGCATCATCGCGCACCAAGATTGGCGATGCCGAAGCGAACGTCGAGATCATGGGCTCGAAAGCCACTGAAATGCAGGCGCGTGCTGCCCAAGCCGTCGCCGCAGCCGCGAGCGAGGCGACGATGGCCACGTATCGTGACGTCGTGGCGCCGAGCGACGGCGTGATCATCAAGCGCATGGTCGATCCCGGCGTCTTCGTGCAATCCGGGACGGTCATCGCGCGCGTCGCCGTTATCGATCGCCTGCGGGTGCAGGCGAACGTCTCGCAGGATCGCCTGGTCGGCATTTCGGTCGGCACGCCGTTGCAGTCGACGTTGCCCGACGGTCACGTGGTGCACGGGCGCGTAAGTTCGATTTCACCCGTCGCCGATGCGACCACGCACACGACCACGATCGAAGCTATCGTCGAAAATCCCAAAGGCGCGCTCGTTCCCGGAGGCTTCGTCAACGTCGTCTTCCACGCCGCCGGAGCGCCGAAGCGTGGCACGATCGACGTTCCGTCGGCGGCGATCGTCGGCTCGGGCAACGCCGCCGCGGTCTGGGAGATCGTCGATGGCGCCGCACATCGCGTTGCGGGTGCGAAGCGTGAGCGATGACGGAACGACGGCGACCGTCGTCGGGCAGCTCGCGGCGGGCGCGCGCGTCGCGGTCGAAGGAGCGTCGACGCTCGAAGAAGGCCAAATCGTCGAAACGCGGGGTACCTAGGCGTGCGCAACGAGACAACGCCGCGCCAGCAGGCCGATGCCGGTGGCGTCCCCGCGTGGGCGCTGCGCAATCCCTTCGCCGTCTTCGCCGTCTTCCTCGGCGTGGTCATCGCGGCGATCGCAGCGGCCCTCTTCGTCTTGCCGACGCGCATGATGCCCTACGTACAGAGTCCGCTGATCTCGGTCGTGACGATGACTCCCGGCTATTCGCCGCAAGAAGTCGAGACGTACTTCAGTAAACCGATCGAAGAGCGCATGACGGACCTCAAGGGCGTCCGCTTCATTCGCAGCATCTCACAACCCGATCTCTCGATCGTGACGCTACAGTTTCCATACGGCACGGACATGCGGCGCGCGCTCATCGACGTGCAGCAACTCGCGAAGCAAGCCGAAGGCGATCTCCCCTACGATCGCGCGAATCTCAAACCGTCATACGTCGTCCCCGTAGATCCGCTCAATACGCCCGTGTTGCAACTCGCGGTGACCGGTGCGGGCTGGGAAGCCGTTCGACTGCGTGAGTTCGTCGCCAACGATGTCGTCAACGAACTCAAACGCCTGCCCGACGTGCAACAGGTCGTGCCGTTCGGCGGCTTGCAGCGCCAGCTCCAAGTCATCGCCGATCGCAGCGCACTCGCATCGCAGGGGCTGTCGCTCCTAGACGTGCGAGATGCACTCGACCGTCAGAACGTCAGCCGCTCGGGCGGACTGTTGACCGCAGGGTCGCGCGAGACTGTCGTTCGCGGCGACCAGCGAGTCGAGGTCGCCAACCAGCTGTTGCAATATCCGATTTCGACAACCAAAAACAGGACCGTTTACCTCCACGACGTCGCGACGGTGCGCGACGGGGCGGCCGAAGTGCGCCAAGCGTATCGCTACAATGGCCACGATGCCGTCGAACTCTCCGTCATCGCCGATCCGGAAGCGAGCTCCCCGCGCGTCGTCGCCGCCATCAACGCAAAACTCGCCGAGATCGAAGCGGCGCATCCCGGAATCCACTTCACGAGTGCCTACGATAATTCGCGCTTCGTCGGGCAGTTGACGGCGAACATGGTCGAGGAATTGATCGTCAGCGTGCTCCTCGCCGGCCTCGTACTCCTCATTTTCCTCGAAGATCTCAGCGCGACGGCGATCGTCATGACGTCGATTCCGACGTGCCTCGGACTCGCACTCTTGCTGTTCTGGCCAATGCAGTTCTCGATCAACAGTTCGACGCTCGTCGGGTTGCTGCTGGCGATCGGTCGTCTTGTCGACGACTCGATCGTCGTCATCGATTCGGTGCATCGCAAGCTCGATGACGGCCTCCCGCCGGCGCGCGCGGCCGTCGAAGGTACGCTCGCGGTCATCTTGCCGATCGCGGCCGCGACGGGCGTCATGGCGCTCGCCGTCGTCCCGTTACTGATGAGCGGCGGTATTACGCAGATCATGTTTGTCGGGCTCGTATGGCCGATCGTCTTCGCGCTCGTCGCATCGCTTGTCGTGTCGATCACCATCACGCCGCTCCTCGCAGCCGCACTCTTTCGCGGATCGCAATCGCCATCCGCGCGCTGGCGCACGCGCCTCGACGATCGCGTTCGGTATCTACTGACCCCGGCGCGCCGCAGCCTCGCGAAACTCGATGCGGCATATCGTCGCGGCCTGGAGTGGTCGCTCGACCACCGCTGGCTCGTGCTCGGCTCGGCCGTCCTCGCGATCTACGTGGCGCTGCAATTACTGCCGTTCATCGGCAGCGAAATGATGCCCCTCGCCGACACGGGTCAGGGATCGGCGTACCTCGAGACGGAGCCCGGACTGTCGTTCGCCGCCACCGACGCGAAGGCAAAACGCTTCGAGCACATCCTGCTCGCGCAGCCCGAGGTCGAGCACGTTTCCGGTGAGATCGGCGAAGCGCCGGCGTCCGGCTACGTGACGGGTCAAGCGATGAACGGCGTCAATTCCGCCTCGTACCTCATAACGTTTTCGCCGAAAGAAGAGCGCCGGCGGACCATCTGGCAGATCATGGACGCCGCGTACGCGCAAAGCATGCGCCAGATTCCGGGCATTCGACGGCTCGCGCTCAAGGAGATGGGCTCCGACGTTATGGCGAGCAACGACGCTCCGGTGGAGCTGCTGATCTACGGTCGCGATCAGGACACGCTGCATAAAATCGCCGATCAAGTTGCCGACATCGGACGCACGGTGCCGGGGATGGTCCAAGTCGCAACCTCGACCGCGCTCACCCAACCCGAGGAACGCATTGTCGTCGATCGGACGAAGGCGGCGCAGCTCGGTCTCGCTCCGGCCGACGTGCAACAGCAGGCTTATTACGCGACGCACGGCGGATTCACGAGCGAGTACTTCAACCCGTCGAACGTGCGACACTCGCAGATCCTCGTGCGCTACGACGCGCGCGAGCGCGCGAACGCGGGCGACCTCGCCTACGCGCAGATTACGGGCAAAGACGGTACGGTCGTCCCGTTGACTTCGCTCGCCCGCATCGAACGCGGCGTCGGCCCCACGATCATCGAACACGACGGCCTGCGGCCGAGCGTTTCGATCCTGGGCTATTATCGTAAGGGTGCGAGCGGCGAAATGCTGCTCGACATGCAGACGATGATGTCTGCGCTCGCGCAGGTGCCGTTCCCCGAGGGTTACGGCATCGCGATGCGCGGCGATATGACCGAAATGTCGCAGAGCTTCGATCGATTGCTCGGCGCGATGAATCGCGGTGCTCTTCATCTTCCTCTTGCTCGTCGCACAGTTCCGATCGTTCGTGCAGCCGCTCGTGATGTTGCTCGCGATCCCGCTCGAATTGCTCGGGATTAGTGCGGCGTTGCTGCTTGCGCATCAAAGTCTTTCAACGGTTTCGATCTTGGGCATCGTCGTCGCGAACGGCATGGCCGTCAGCAATGCGATCTTGCTAATTGATCTCGTGGTGCACAAGCGCGCCGAAGGCCTCACCACACGAGCGGCGATTCTCGCAGCGGGCCCCGTGCGTCTGCGACCGATCCTCATGACGACGATCGTCAGCCTCATTGTGCTCGTCCCGGTCGCCTTCTTCCCAAAGACCGGCATCGATGCGTACGCGCCGCTCGCGACGGTTATTATCGGCGGCCTCTCGATCTCGACGCTACTGACGCTCTTCGTCGTGCCCGTGCTGCACGAAGCCTTCGACGATCTCGCGGTCTGGTGGAACATGCGACGCGAGAGGTCTTCCGATCGCCCGCGTCCGACACTCGGAGCCGCCGGTGAATAGCGTACACATCGCGTTCGGCGGATTCATCCTCGCGCTCGCGACGACGCCGGCGGCCTTCGCGGACCCGGGCATATCCTCGCAATCGCATTCGCAGAGTGAGTTGCAACCGCAGGCGCCGTCGCTGACACTCGTCCAAGCTGCAGATCGAGCGCGCACCGCGAGCTTCGACGTGCGAGCCGCAATCGAAGCCGCGCGTATGTCACGGGCCGATGCCGCGTCCGCGCGAGCGGGACTGCGGCCGCAATTCGCGATCTCTGCAACGGCGCTCGATGCGAATCTCAGTCAACTCGGCATGCCGGTCGCGTCGCAAGCCTACGTCGGCGTGTCGGGGTCGCTCCCGCTGCTGACGCCGTCGCTCGGTTCGACCGCACGCGCGTCGGGGATGACGGCAGACGCGGCGACGTCGGATATCGACGCGGCGCGCAACGACGCGTTCTTCGCGGCGGTGCAAGCGTATCGCAAAGCGCAGCTCGCGCTCGCCATTGTCGAAGCGCGCGCCGCGACAGTGCGCGACCAGCAAGCGCATCTCGACGTGACGTCACAGCGCATTCGCGCGGGCAAAGCTCCGCGCTATCTGCTCGCTCGCGACCGAGCGGCGCTCGCCGTTGCGCAGCAGGCGCGCGAAGATGCCGCTACCGATGGCGACGAAGCGGTCAACGATCTCGCGGTCGTGCTCGCGCTCGATCCGTCCGCGCCGCCGCAGATCGCGACCGCTCTCGACGTCGCCGCCATCGACGGTACGCTCGATGGGTTCGTCGCGCGTGCCCTCTCGCGAGCACCGATGGTTCTCGCTGCGGCAATACGCGAGCAGGCCGCACGCTCGACGGTCGCGGCCGCGCGCGGCGCGTATGCGCCGACGGCAACGCTGTCCGCGCAGTCCTACAACGGTACGTCATCGCCGCAGCTCGGGCATTCCGGCGGGCAGATCACGCTCGTCGCCTCGCTGCCGATCGTCGACGGCGGCACGCGATCGGCTGCCGAAGAAAAGGCGCGTGCGACGCTCGCTAGCGCGCACGTCGCCGTCGAAAAGGCACGCGCGAGTACGGAACGCGACGTGCGCAACGCGTGGCGCGAACTGCTAGCCGCGCGTGCGAACTTTACGACGGCACGAGCAGGCGCAGATGACGCAGCCGAACAGCTTCGCATCGCGCGCGTGCGCGAAGCGGCCGGCAAAGGCATCGACCTCGAAGTGCTCGACGCGCTGAGCGTCGCTGCGACCGCTCGCGAAACGGCCGTGAAAGCCGTCGCGCGATTCGATACTGCCGTCGCTTTGCTCCATCATGCGTCGGGAGACCTCACGCTCTAATCTCCGACGACACCATCCGAAAGGCATCATGAAAACCATTCTCTCACTCGCACTCGCATCGTTTGCCATCGCCTCGAGCGCGACGACGACGCTCGCCGCAAAGAAGTCGACATTGACCGTGGTGGCCGCCTTCCAACCAAACCCGCCGAAACAGGGCATGGAAACGATTCTCGTCACGATTAAGAACGCGGCTGGAAAGCCCGTCAAGGGCGCGGTCGTGACGATCGGCGCGAACATGCCGACGATGTCGATGTCCGGGCCGACCGCAAAAGCGCGCGACAACGGCAACGGCACCTACACGGCCAAGACCAAGGTCAATTTCGCGACGAAATGGACGTTCGACGTCGTAGCCGCGGCCATGGGTCAGACAGCGCACACGCAATTGAGCGCAGACGTCAAGTAGCAGTTGCCGCGCGGACCAGGGCGGAGGACTTGCGCTCGGCGGGTAAGATGAGCGCATCTATGGATCTCGCGACGTGACGCGCGGCTGGCGGCGAGTCGTTCCGCTGTTGTTATTATTCGTGGTCTCCCTCGGGGCGGCCGCGACCATCGAGGCATGCTACGAATGCTTCGGGCTTGACGGAGATCCGATCCACCTCGTGCGTGCTGCCGGACTCGGCTTGCTTGCGGTCGCGTGCGCGGGGATCGCGCTCGCGATCGTCTTCCCTCGTCTCTCGCGCTGCCAAGACGCAGGTTCCCGCGCCCACCTACAACGGGTCGTTCTGGACCGCTTACCGTTCGGTGGTTCTGGGGTAGGGTTCACCGTGGTCGTGGCGGCGCTTCAGTCGTTATGCATGGCTGCGATCCAGATGGGCGACTCGATTCCGAACGCCGGCGAAAATGTGTTTGGCTGGACCGTCTCATCGCTGTTCGTGATCGTCGGAACGCTCGTCGTCCGTTCGCTGCTTCGTCTCGTGCCGCATCTGGCCGCAGTGATCGCGACACTGTTCCTCCGCATCTTCGCTGCAAAGTCGGCCTTCCGGCCTTCGTTCGCGCGGCCGCGTCCGATTGGCGGCTGCGCGCGCTTACCGCGCGTGATGCTCAAACGTCCACCGCCAGACCCGCTGCACGCATAGCGCGCCGGCGGTAACGGCGCGCACGACGAAGTGCCGCGAGCACTGCGCTCGCGGCACTTCGTCGTGTGGAGCCGATTTGAGATCACCTTTTTGCATGCCGGCGCGAGCGCTCGCCCGTGCCTGACCATTCCTACAACCAGCTTAGCGGCGCGCCGCCACGCCGTTCGCCGATCCGAACGCTGCTCTCACAGTGGCGGGCGCTGTACGCACTCGTCGCGATCCTCTGCATTTGGGGCGTCGTGGCGGTGCGTCAACTTCCGCAGCAAGTCTTTCCCACGCTCACGTTCTCCCGCGTGCTCGTGGTCGCGGAAAACGGGGATCTCGCACCCTCGCTGGTACAATCCAGCATTACGAAGCCGCTCGAGGAACGACTCGCCTCCGCGCCGGGCGTAAAACTCGTCACTGCCAATTCGACGCAGGGCGCCTCGGCGATCTCCGTGACGTTCGATCCCAACGTCGCTGACGCCAATCTCGCTTTACAACGCGTGTCGGCGATCGTCGCCGCTACGCAAGGAAGCCTGCCCAAAGACACGCACGTCTCGTCGCAGCAGATCGATCCGAGTCTCTTTCCCGTCATCGGCTACGGGCTCGCCTCGAGGAAGCGCGACGGTATGAGCTTACGGGAATTCGCGCAGTACACCGTGCGGCCGCAACTGCTCGGACTTTCCGGCATCGCGGCGGCGAACGTGCTCGCGGGCGACGTTCGCGAGTATTTGGTTTCGGTCGATCCGCGCAGGCTCGCGACGTTCGGCGTGACCGTCGCGCAAGTCACGTCGGCGATCGCGGCGACGAATACGATCGTCTCCGTCGGTCATTCCGACAATCGCTTCGTCCGCTCGACGCTGCTCGCGTCGGGTCAGGCGCATAGCGCGAGCGACATCGCCGGCATCGTCGTCAGCACGCAGGGCGGCACGCCGGTAACGATCGGTTCGCTCGCCGCCGTCGTTGAGGCGGCCGCACCGCCGGCGTGGGCCGGTTCCATCGACGGGAAAGACGGTGTGCTCTTGAGCGTGTT
>JAABUZ0100003307.1_pt1 | contig 24253 bp, 20 predicted proteins | sample 5562091 | NCBI WGS metagenome assembly JAABUZ01 (sample SAMN12813069, study PRJNA571459) | rock metagenome | isolation source: Antarctica rocks | place: Antarctica: Victoria Land, Linnaeus Terrace sud | collected 2015-12-21
AAGCTCGTGGGCCCACAGGTCCACGCCCAGGTCCAGACGCGCCCGCTGGGCAAAGCCCATGTGATCGAAGTGGGCGTGGGTGAGGACCACGGCCTCGATGTCGCCGGGTGAGCGCCCCAGCGCGTTGGGGGCCCTGGTGCAGCGCGCGCCAGGTCGTTCACCTCGAGGAGGCCCCACCGGAGGTTCGTGCATCGTTCGAGGCGCCGTTACAGGTGACGCGCTGTAGAGGTATGTTCGACTCTCCGAGAAAGGGGAGGCCATGTCCAGCGGGGTCGAGACCGGACGCATAAGCACCAACATTCCCGCCCGGCTGGACCGGCTGCCCTGGTCGCGCTGGCACTGGTCGATCCTCATCGGCCTGGGGGCGGTGTGGATCCTTGACGGCCTCGAGGTGACGATCATCGGCTCCATCGGCAGCCGCCTGTCAGAGAAGGGCAGCGGCCTGCCCATCACCGCTGCCGAGGTCGTCGGCGGGGCCGCCGCCGCCTACATCTCCGGCGCATGCTTCGGGGCGATCTTCTTCGGCTGGCTCACCGACCGCTTCGGGCGCAAGAAGCTGTTCATGATCTCCCTCGGCGTGTACCTGCTCGCCGCTGCCGCCACCTCTCTGTCCTTCAGCCTGTGGTCGTTTCTGCTCTTTCGCTTCATCACCGGCATGGGCATCGGCGGGGAGTACGCCGCCATCAACTCGGCCATCGACGAGCTCATCCCCGCTCGCGCCCGGGGGAGGATCGACATTGTCATCAACGGGAGCTTCTGGGTGGGGGCGGCCCTGGGCTCGCTGCTGTCCATCGTCGCCCTGGACACGAGCATCTTCGCCACCAACCTGGGCTGGCGCCTGGGCTTCGGGCTCGGCGTGGTGCTCGGTCTGGGCGTGCTCATCGTGCGTCGTAACGTGCCCGAGAGCCCGCGCTGGCTGTTCATACACGGGCGCGAGAAGGAGGCCGAGGAGATCGTGCGCGACATCGAGCGCCGGGTGCGCGAGCAGACCGGCCAGGAGCTCGAGGAGCCCGACGAGGAGATGACCATCCGCCAGCGCAAGAGCCTGGGCTTCATCACCATCGCCAAGACGGTGTTCAAGCTCTACCCGGGGCGCACCGTGCTCGGGCTGTCGCTGTTCATCGGTCAGGCGTTTCTTTACAACTCGATGCTGTTCAGCGCCGGTGACATCCTCACCACCTTCTTCAAGACCGCCTCGGGCGACGTGCCCTACTACCTGGTGGCCTTTGCGGTGGGCAACTTCGCCGGGGCGGTGCTGCTCGGGCCCCTGTTTGACTCCGTGGGTCGGATTCCCATGATCGCCGGCACCTACATACTTTCCGGCGCCCTGCTGCTCGTCACAGCGTTGCTGTTCAAGCAGGGCGCCCTCACCGCCACCACCCTCACCCTCGGCTGGTGCGTGGTGTTCTTCTTTGCCTCGGCGGGAGCCAGCGCCGCCTACCTGACCGTGAGTGAGGTCTTTCCCATGGAGACCCGCGCTCTGGCCATCGCCTTCTTCTACGCGGTGGGCACGGCGGTGGGGGGCATCGTCGGGCCGCTGCTGTTCGCCAAGCTCGTGCAGACCAAGTCGCCCACCCAGGTGGCGCTGGGCTTCGCCCTGGGCGCGGTGCTGATGATCGCCGCCGGCGTCGTCGAGATCTTCCTCGGAGTCCGCGCCGAGGGCAAGAGCCTGGAGGACATCGCCAAGCCCCTCACTGCCGATGACGGCGAGCGCCCACGTTCGGGCTCGGGTCCCTCGTCACCCATGCCCGCGCCGGCCTGAGGTTGCTCGAGGCGGCCGCAGCCGCCCCTAGACTCGCGGGAGTGAAGAGCTTCGTCGCCAGGGCCCAGGCGCTGACCGCCGTGCTCGACGATCCCACCGGACCACCGCCGCCTGAGCACGTGCAGGCAGTGCTCGCCGAGCTGCGCGCCGCCTGGCGTGAGCTCGATCCCGTCCAGCGCCGCGAGGTGGAGCCGGTCAGCCGGGCGCTGGCCCAGCGGGTGCGTGGCGTACCTCGGCTCGCACCATCGCGAGCGCCCGCGCCGGCGTTGCCCGGGATGGAGCCGGCCATCGCGGGGCTTGGCCCCCCCCCTGCCTCACCGCGCCTGTATCAGGGGCCTGCCGATCCCGACGCGCTGCTGGCCTGGATGGGTCATCAGTCGTTTCGGACGGGTCAGCGCGAGGCGGTGGCTGGCGCCCTGACCCGACGCGACAGCCTGGTGGTCATGCCCACCGGAGCAGGCAAGAGCCTGTGCTACCAGCTTCCGGGGCTGGCCGGCGCCGACCTGACGCTTGTCGTCTCGCCCCTGGTCGCGCTCATGTCTGACCAGCATCAGCGCCTGTGGCAGGCAGGTCACCCGGTGGCGATGATCGCCTCCGGTCAGGGAAGTGAGGCCCACCGGGCAGCGCTGAGCGCGATCCGCGACGGACGTGCCCGGCTGGTCCTGGTCTCCCCCGAGCGCTTTGCCTCCCAGGCGTTCAATGGCGCCCTGCAGGCTCGCCGCGTGGACCTGTTCGTCGTCGACGAGGCTCACTGCCTGTCGGAGTGGGGACACGACTTTCGCCCCGACTACCTGCGCCTGCCGGCGGTGATCGAGCGTCTGGGTCGCCCTCCGGTCATGGCCGTCACCGCCACCGCCACGCCGGTGGTGGCCCGCGAGATCGCCGCGCGCCTGGGACTGCGCGACCCGCTGCTCGTCCACGGCGGCTTCAATCGCCCCAATCTGTCCTTTGACGTCATCTCCCTGGACGGACGCGGCGCGGTCGCGCGCAAGCACGGCCTGCTGGCCGCCGGACTGTCTCAGGCCGAGAATCTGCCGGCCATCGTCTACTGCGGCACGCGGCGCGACGTCGAGGAGGTGTGTGAGCGCCTGGCGCGGTCCGGTCTGAGCACCGTCGCCTACCACGCCGGGTTGGCCCCTGCGCCACGGACCCGGGCCCAGGAGGACTTCATGAGCGGTCGGGCCCAGGTGGTGGTGGCCACCAATGCCTTTGGCATGGGAGTCGACAAGGCGGACGTGCGCTCGGTGTGGCACTGGGCGCTGCCTACCAGCGTCGAGGCCTACTATCAGGAGGCGGGACGGGCAGGCCGCGACGGGGCGCCGGCGCGGGCGGTGCTGCTGAGCATGCGCGCCGATCTCGGCCGGCTCATCAGCTTCAACCAGCGACGCTCCACCACCGTCGCCCGGGTGGAGCTTTACCTGGCCGGGCTCGCGCGCCAGGCGGCCAAAGCCGGAGTGGACCCCCGGGGGGCCGAGGAGTCACGGGGACTGATCGTCGACTCCCCTCGCGAAGACGAGGAGCGTCTGTGCCTGGCCATCGCCGAGCGCGCGGGAGCGTGTCGGGTGGAGCCCGCGGGCGGGGGGCGGCTGCTCATCAGCGCCCTGGGCCGCCTCGATCGCCGTCGCGCCGCGACGAGCTGTGAGACCGCACGGGCCCGCGGCTGGGAGGCCTACCGGGCGGTCGAGCGCTTCTCGGCCACCCACGACGTGTGCCGGCGCCGCCAGATTCTTGACCACTTCGGAGACCAGCGCCCCGTCGTCCTCGCCGGGCGCTGCTGTGACGTCTGCGATCCGCCCCGCTGGCTGCCCGAGCCCGCGGCGATCCCCGCTGGCTCACCGGTCCGCGCCGGGCATCGCGTCGAGGCCGCGCCCGGGGCGGCGCTCACTGTCGAGCAGGCGCAGCTGCTCGACGTGCTGCGGGCCTGGCGCTCACGGGCCAGCGCCGACAAGCCGGCCTACACGGTCGCCGCCAATCGCACGCTTGAGCAGATCGTCCGGCGCCGGCCCACCGATGAGCGAGAGCTGTTGGAGATCACGGGCGTGGGGCCCGCCTTCGTTGAGCGCCACGCCGCCCCCGTGCTCGCGCTGCTCGCCGAGCATCGGTGAAGCACTGTCGCTCGGCTGCACCGGGGCCGGCAAATGGTCAGGCGGCCGCTGAACGGGCCGCCAGGTCCGCCAAGCAAACGAGACCCCCAGGGGGTCTCGTTTTCGCTGTCCGTCAGCCGGGGCTGGATGCGGCCGCCTCGACCCGCCACAGCGAGCCGAGGCGATGGATGTTGGGTTTACAGCGCGGTGACGTTGACCGCCTTGGGTCCCTTGTCGCCGCTCTCGGCGTCGTAGGAGACCTTGGCTCCCTCAGCCAGGGAGCGGTAGCCGTCGCCGCTGATCCCGCTGTGGTGCACGAACAGATCCTTGGATCCGTCGTCGGGGGTGATGAAGCCGAAGCCCTTGTCGTCGCTGAACCACTTCACGGTGCCGTTGGGCATGTGTCCTCCAGGGGTTGTGCTCACTACGCGGAGGATGCTGTGGAGCAACGACCGGCGCGTTCTGCACTTCGTCGTCGGGCTCCTATAGCCCGATCTATCCGCACGAGCATAGCGAGACCAGCACCCCGACGCAGGAAACGTCTATCAGGCCACCGGGCGCAGGTGGGCGAAGGTACGCCCGTCGCGGAGCTCACGCACCACCTCCGCGACGAGTCCGTCGCTGTCGATGCGCCGCCCGTCGGTGACGGCGGCCACGATGCCACGCTTACGCTGGATCAGGCGGGCCATGGTCTCGTCGATGGTCTCGGCGGCCAGGAGGTACCAGGCGGTGACCGCGTCGCGCTGGCCGATGCGGTGACAGCGGTCCTCGGCCTGATCGTGCATGGCGGGGGTCCACTCAAGCTCGAGGAAGGCCACGTTGGAGGCGCGGGTGAGGGTGATGCCCTGAGCGGCCACGCGGGTGGCGCACACGATCAGCTCCGGTCCGGCAGGGTCCTGAAAGGCTCCGATGGCTGCCTCCCGACGGGCCGGTGCGTCGCGTCCGAGCAGGTGCAGGGCACTGGGGAAGCGCTCGAGGACCGCCTCCTGGACCTCGACGTGGCGGGCGAACACGACCAGCGCCTCGCCCGAGGCCAGGAAGTCTTCAATCCACGCCAGCGCGGCTGCCAGCTTGCCGCGCGCGGCCAGGCGCTGAAGGGTTCCCAGCTGAGCCAGGCGCTCGGCGCGCAGGGTGGTGGCGATGCGGGCGTTGAGCGTCGACAGGTCCAGCGGCTGCTCGCGTAGCCAGGCGATCACGTCGCGTTGGGCCAGACGGTACTCGCGCCCGTTGTCCAGAGCCATCGGTACCACCACCTGGCGCTTGGCGGGCAGTTGGGGGAGCACCTCGGATTTCAGGCGGCGGATGAAGCAGCGCCGCCGCAGGTGCCAGTGCAGGCGCTCCTCGCTGAGCTCACCCTGGAACTGGCGGGAGAAGCGCGCCCCCGAGCCGAAGTCCTCCAGGCGTCCGAGTACCCGCAGCTGGGCGATCAGCTCGTCGGCCTGGTTGAGCACCGGGGTGCCGCTTAGTGCCAGCCTCAGGCCGTCGGGAGCGACGGCATCCGCCAGGCGACGCACCGCCTGGGTGCGCTTGGCTCGAGGATTCTTGACGTAGTGGGACTCGTCGATGATGAGCGCTCGTGGGCGCAGCCGGGACAGCGCCTGCCGATGAGCGGCGACGATCTCGTAGTTGAGGATCGTCAGCTCGGCGGTGGGGGCCACGGCCGGGCGCCCCTCGATCACGGCGACGCTGCGGTGGGGCAGCCACGCGGCGGCCTCCCGGTGCCAGTTGAGCTTCAGCGAGGCGGGGCACACCACCACCGCCGGGTAGGCGCCGTCGGCCTCCAGGGCGGCGAGGGCCTCAACCGTCTTGCCCAGGCCCTGCTCGTCGGCCAGGAACGTGCGCCGGGCGCGCAGCGCATAGTGCACCCCCGCCCACTGGAAGGGATGCAGGGTGGCGCCCAGAACCGCCGCGGTGTCAGCGATCGGCTCGGCGCTGACCGCCCGTGAGAGGGCCACCGTGGCGGCCGCCTCGGCGTGCTCGGCGCGCAGCTCGGCGAGCACCTCCTCGGCCGTGGGGGTGACCAGGACCCCATGCAGACCTACGAAGGCGTCGAGGGCCTCGACCAGCCAGACGTCGATGGGAACCGCCCGCCCCCCCGCCGCGCCAGGCAGGCGCTCGAAGGCGCCGCCGACGTCGGGATCCCACAGGACCTCCAGCAGCAGCCGGCGACCCTCGACCCCCTCGGCCACGGTGAGACGGGCGGGTGGCGGCTCGTCGCCGAGCTCCAGTGCCTGCACGCAGCGTTGGGCCCCGGCGTCCAGGCGCGCCGAGCGCTGCTCGCGTAGGGCGTGCGCCCCCGCCATCGTCAGGGGGGCCAGGAGCGCTCCCGCGCGGGTCACCGAGCCGTCGGTGAGGGCGGCGGGGATCGTTCCCGCGCGTGTCTGCAGCACCCACCAGCCCCGGGCGTCGTGGCGGGTGGTGCTCACGCGCCCCACCCAGCGGCGCTCGATGCCCGCCAGCCACTCCTCGACCCCGAGGCTTGCCGTCAGCTCCGGGAAGCGGTCGAGCACCTCGGCGACGTGAACCCCTGCCCAGTCGTCGGCCGGCGCCCACCACTCGCGGCGCTCCCAGTCAAAGCGCCGGCTGGGGATGGCGCGGACCACCGCAACGATCTGAGGGTCATAGGCAAAGGCGAGTACGACGATGGTCGGTCCCCCCGCCTTTAGAGGGCGCAGCTCGACGTTGGGACGGTTGGGGGCCAGCTCCATCCCGCCAACCTAATCGGTCGGTGTGAGCGACCGGAGCGGCTTAGTAGGCCGCGCGCCTACGGCGTGTGATGGCCCGGAGGATGAGCACGATCGCCACGATGATGAGGATGAGGACCAGGATGCCGCCCGCCGAGTGGAACAGGAAGCTGAACAGCGCGCCCAGCAGAAGGGCGTGGGCGATGCGCCTGAAGAAGCCGCGTCGGGTGCCGCTGCGCCGGCGTGCGCGCAGCCGACTGAACAGGCCGCCGCCCCGGGAGCCGCGATGCAGGCTGAAGTGGTGCCCGCCACCGCCGAAGCCCCCGCCACCGCCAAAGTGACCGCCACCCCCGAATCGCGTCATCATCAGAGAGCCGCGGTCAGACGCGTCCGACGCAACTGCCGCAGCCGGGGCGCCAACCGTCAGGGCACACGCAAGGACGGCGATGACGCGCATCGGGGACAACACCCGGCGCAGGCGAAGACGGCAGCTGGGCGCAGTCATCGTCAACACAGCGTACCTCAGGTGCGGTCAGCGGGCGGGGGCAGTTACCGGGCGGGTGGTCGCCGAGCGCTCGGCGCGGGCGTATACCGCCAGGACGGCGATGGCGGCAATCTCGGCCGCGATGGCGATGACCACCGGCGTGCGGTAGGTGGGCTCGCGATAGTTGAACAGGCCGCTGGAGGCGTAGCGGGCGATCATGATGGAGACCAGGGCGCCGAGGGAGAGAATGATGCCGCTGAGGGCCCCGAGCAGCCGCAGACGCGTGGCCATCACCACGCAGATCGCTCCCGCCCCCAAGCCGTTGAGCAGGAACAGCACCCCGATGGTAGGAATGTCCTTGATGAAGTCCAGATACTGCTCGACGTGCACGGCTCCGACCACCAGGATCAGAACGGCGCCCAGGGCACGGATGATGTCGGCGCGCGCCCGCATCAGCGCACCACGATGGTGCCGTGCATGAACGGGTGAAAGCTGCAGTGGTAGGGGTATCTTCCGGCCTTGGTGAGGGTCAGCACCTTGCTCTGGCCCTGCTTCAGCGTCCCGGTGTCAAAGGTCGACCCATCGTCGGCCGTGGCCGTGTGCTCGGCGCTGTCCTGGTTGGTCCAGGTCACCTTGGTGCCCACCTTGACCTGCAGGTTGACCGCCTGGTAGGCAAAGCCCTGGATGGTCACGGAGTCGCCGGTGCCCGCGGGGGCGCCTCCCGAGGAAGCGGTGGCACCCCCGGAGCCGGCACTCGCCGTGAGGGCGAGGATCGCCGTCACCACCGCGAAGGCGGCGCCCAGTGCCGCCAGTGCTCGATCAAGGGGCCGCTTCATGCCAGAGACTGCGCGGCCGCGGACCGGTGCGGATCATTAACCGTCGCTGCGCAGCGAAACCGACACGCTATTCTCTGCGCAGCTCGTATTCGGACCGCTGCCACCAAGCAGACGGGACGAACGCGGTCCTCGCCATGATCTCCCTCCTGACCAGCCGGGCGCTGTGAGACCGAGCGTTCCGCCGCCCCTCAGCGCCGACGAAAGCGCTGCTGTCGCCCCGGCACCCCCGACGGGCCCCGCCCCGGCGCTCGCCACCAGCAATCCTCGCGCGCCCGCGGCCTCCGGGATGCCACGGCTTGCCGATCACACCCCAGGCCTGGCCCCCGACCCGGATGACACCGAGCCCTCCGGGCCCTATGAGCCCCTCGAGCGCGCGATCACAGCGCTTGTGACCTTCGTGCCCTTCGGTGCCCTGGGCATCGGTGTGTGGCAGGCCTGGAACCGGGCTCTGCACTGGCAGGACGTGCTCATCTTCGCGCTGCTGTACATCCCCACCGGACTGGGGATCACGGTGGGCTATCACCGTCTTTTCACCCATCGCAGCTTCAAGACCCGACCTGTCATCAGGGCGCTGCTGGCCATCTTCGGATCGGCGGCCATCGAGGGCCCTCCCATCGAGTGGGTGGCCAACCACCGCAAGCACCACGCCTTCTCCGATCAGGAGGGAGATCCCCACAGTCCCCATGTGGGCCACGGCACGGGTCTGTCCGGGGCGTTGCGGGGGCTGGCCCACGCCCATGTGGGCTGGCTCTTTCGCACGCCGTTCGCCCGTCAGCAGCGCTACGCCCCCGACCTGCTCGCCGATCCGGCCATCCGCTTCATCGACAGGACCTTTCTCTTCTGGGTCGCCCTGGGGCTGGCGCTGCCCTTCGGGCTCGGGGTGGCCCTCTCGGGGACCATCGACGGCGGCCTGACCGGGCTGCTGTGGGGCGGGGGGGTCCGCATCCTTGTCCTGCATCAGGTGACCTTCGCCATCAACTCCCTGTGTCACTTCTTCGGCCGCCGCGCCTATGAGACCGACGACGAGTCGCGTAACCTGGCGTGGCTGGCCCCGCTCACCTTCGGCGAGGCGTGGCATAACAACCACCACGCCTTCCCCACCTCGGCCACCCACGGTCTGGGGCGCTGGCAGTTCGATCCTTCGGCTCTGGTTATCGACGGGCTGGCCCGCGTCGGTCTGGCCTGGGAGGTCGTGCGCGTGAGCCCCGAGCGCCGGCAGGCCAAGTCGACCGGCGCCTGAGCCGGCCCGGCCCGCTCGCTTTTAGCCGTTCAGTCTCTGACCCCCGACAGACGCTGGGCCAAGCGACCCAGGCTGATCAGGGCCTCGGGTACGAGCTGCCGGCTTCCCGCCGCGCGCAGCGCGGCGGTCAGCTTCTCGCCGAGCCCGGTGGTGGGCAGCTCGATGTCGAACTCCACCACGCCGGGGTCGACGGACTCGCGAGGGCTGGCTCCCAGGTGCTCGAGCAGCTCAATCATGCGGTGGTGGTCGGCCGCCACCACCGCGCGGTAACGGCGGATGCCCTGCTCGCGGGCCCGGTCGGTGAGCACGCGCAGCAAGGCGGTGCCCAGGCCCCGGCCCTGCAGGTCATCGACGACCGCCACCGCCACCTCGGCCACCTCGCGCTCTCCGGGGACGCGAACGTAGCGAGCCACTCCCAGCGCGCCCCCCACCGCGGGCGCCAGGGCGATGACCGCATCGTGGCGGTGATGGTCGACCTCGGTGAGAAGGGCCAGATCCTCCGCGCCCAGCTCGGCGTCGCGGGAGTGAAATCGCCGGTAGCGCGACTCGGCGCTCAGCCGGGCAAAGCCCGTGCGCAGAAGATCCTTGTCCCCGGCGGCGATCGCTCGAATCGTCACCAGGCAGCCGTCAGACAGGGTGACGCTGAGCGGGGGGTCGGTCACGCCGAAGATTGTGGCGCACGGAGGCGTTCGGGCGGTCGGGGTCGAGGGTGCCCGCCGGTCCGCTGCCGGGGCTTGGTTGACTGCCGGCCCGCTGATGGAGGTTATTTCGTCCGCACCCTGGCGCGGAGCTCGCCGGTGTGAGAGGATCGCCATAGCGCTTGGGACCGCTATCGCTTCAGTGGACGGTCGAGATCGCGGGCCATGCCTATCGGCTCGTGTTGTGGGAGCACGCCCTCGCCTTGGCGGTCGTGGGCTTGGTGTTGTGGGGTGCCCTACCGGTGCATCAGCGCATCGGGCGCACGCCGTGGCTGGCGGTGGCGCTCGGAATCAGCGCGATTGCCCTTGGCGTCCTGTTCGTCGTGAGTTGCCGGGGCTGGGTGCTGGCCCAGGCCCCGGTGGTCTTCGCCGCGGGTTACCTGGCCGCCAGTGGGTGTGCCCTCCTGTTCACGCTGCGTGGCGACGAGGACGACCGGGGATCGTCCTCGGGAGACTCAGATGACGGCTCGCCTCCCTGGTGGCCGCAGTTCGAGCGCGATCTGGCCGACTACTCCCGGGGCACCCCCTCCGCCCCGTCGCGACCGCGCATCCCTGCCTGATCAGACTGCGCATGACCGGCACCCGAGCGGGTAGAGGTCTGCTGAGACGTCCTTTGACCGCAGAGGGGAGATGCGCATGCAGGCAATGGTGATCGACAGGTTCGGGGGGCGCGAGGCGATCTCGGCCCGGGAGGTGCCCGATCCGCTGGTCGGTCCCGACGGCGTGCTCGTGCGCTTGCGGGCGGCAGGGGTCAACCCCGTTGACCATAAGCTGCGCGAGGGCGCCCTGGCGCAGCGCATCCCCCACTTCTTTCCGGTCACGTTGGGCTGGGATGGCGCCGGGACCGTGGAGCGGGTGGGTCCCGCGGTGGTGGACTTCGCTCCCGGCGATAACGTTTACGGCTACTTTCGCAAGGACTTCGTCGGCGAAGGCACCTACGCCGAGCTGGCCACCATGCGTTCCTCGGCCCTGGCCCGGCGTCCGCGGTCATTGAGCTTTGAGGAGGCCGGCGCCCTTCCCCTCGCCGGGCTGACCGCCCTGCAGCTCCTGCGCGAGGGCGTCGACCTGCAGCAGGGGGAGACCGTCCTCATTCACGGCGCTTCCGGTGGGGTGGGCAGCTTTGCCGTCCAGATCGCGCGCGCGTGGGGGGCCCGGGTGATCGCCTCGTCGAGCGCCGCCAATCACGACTACCTGCGCGGACTCGGTGTCGAAGAGCTCATCGACTATCGCGAGCAGGACTTCGTCGAGGTGGTGGGCGACCGCCATCCGGAGGGCATCGACGCGGTCATCGACCTCGTCGGTGGGGATACTCAGGAGCGCAGCGCCGAGATCCTCCAGGAGGGTCGCGGACGGCTGGCCTCGGTCATCTCGCCCCCGGAGGGCGAGGCCTTCGCCCGCCGACGCCTGGCGACGCGCTACATCTTCGTGACCCCTGATGCGCAGGGGCTGCGCCAGCTCGCCGACATGGCCGTGGCCGGGGCACTGCGGGTGCACCTCCACGAGGTGCTGAGCCTGGAGGAGGCCCCCCGGGCTCACGAGCTGCTCGAGGAGGGCCACACTCGGGGCAAGGTCGTCCTGCGCGTGCCCTGATCGGGGCGCGGCAACCGTCGGTGGCTGTCGCGGCGGGTGTGGGCGGTGAACGCTGCGCGCTCAGGCGCCTGACGACGAGGAGGTCGCGCGAGTGCGACCGCCCGGCGTCGGATCCACGGCGCTGCCCTGCAGCAGCACCCGGGTCACGGCCCCCGGATCATCCCAGGTGGGGATGTGCCCGCAGCCGCGCAGTATGACGCTGCGTACGTTTTGAGGCATGTGGGCGGGCGCCGCCACCAGCCGGTCGCGCTCGCCCCAGGCCAGGGTCACCGGGACGCGGATCCGCTCAAGGCCCTGAAAGCGACCGGCGCGCATTAGGGCGTTGGTATCGGGGAAGCCCGGCGCGGTGGCGTAAGCGCGAACGAGGGCGGCGGCGGCCGCGGGTGAGACCAGCTCGGGGCGGGCTACGCTGCCGGCCAGCATCAGCCGTCGCGTTCCCGGGTGACCGACGAGGATACCCACCGCCGGGAGTACGGTCCGGGCCAGAGCACGTGCCACCGCACGCTTGGGCATCAGGGGCTCGGGCCACAGCCCGGCCGGCGACAGGGCGGTGACCGAGCGTGCCCGGCCGCTGAGCGCGACCTCGAGGGCCACCCAGCCGCCCAGGGAGTTGCCGGCCACGTGGAAGTCCTGCACCCCCAGCCCGTTGACGAAGTCAGAGATGGCGGCGGCCAGGCCTCGGGGGGAGGGCTCCTGGCCGTCGGGGAGCTCGGGCGAGCCTCCGAATCCCGGGAGGTCTGCAGCGATCACATCACGGTGATCGGCCAGCGCCCCCATCACCGGCTTCCACATCTGGCGGTCGGCACCGAGGGGATGCAGCAGCACCAGTGTCTGACCGCTGCCCTGGCGGTCATAGCTCAGGTCCATCGCGACGTCACCGATCCACGGCAAAGGCAACGGCAGCGGTGAGCAGCGCCGCGCCGCCGGCCACCACTGCCGTCGCCGGTCCGGCGCGGTCGGGCAGACCATCCGCGCTTGTCAGCGTGGAGGCGATGTCGGCGCAGTCACCGGCGACGCTGGCCGCCAGCCACGGACGTACCGGCTCATCGCGCAGCGCCCCGCGCAGTATCCCGGCGTGGATGAGGGCGTCACGTGCCCCCAGGCCACGCAGGGCCACCTGGGTGGCCGGTCGCCGCCGGTCGGCGCCCAGCCAGCGCTTGGTCACGCTGGCCGGCGCGACGCAGAGCACCGTGCCATAGACGATGCGCAGCACGGCGAGGACTACGGCGCCTTGGCGAGCACGAGGCATTGCCACAGGGTACGGGTTGGGCGCCCAGGGCGATCACCACTAGGCTGCCATTCATGGAGCTGGCTGGTGCCACCGCCCTGGTCACCGGGGCCAACCGCGGAATTGGCCTGGCCCTAGCTCGTTCTCTGGCTCAGCGGCCCTTGGACCTGCTCATGATGGGTATGCGCTCCCCCGAGCGCGGACCCGAGCTGCAGCCACCTCCGGGCGGAGCGCGGGAGATCCGCCCGGTGGCCCTGGACCTCTCTAGCCGGGCCACGGTGGAGGAGGGCAGCGCCGGACTGGGGGATGCTCTCCACCGCATCGACCTGCTGGTCAACAACGCTGGCCTGATGACCGGAGGCCTATTGGAGGAGCAGGACACCGAGCAGGTCTACGCCATGTTTCAGGTCAATCTGGTAGCGGTCTGTCATCTCACCCAGATGGTGCTCCCCGGGATGCTGTCGCGCGGTCATGGCAAGGTGGTCAACAACACGAGCATCAGCGGCTATGCCCACCTACCGGGCGCCACCACCTACGCCGCCTCCAAGGCGGGGGTGGTGGCGTTCACCGAGGCGTTGCGTCGTGAGCTCGCCGGCACCGGGGTGAGTGCACTGCATCTGGTCACCCCCGGCGTGAAGACGGACATGCTCGATGACACCGAGGCGGTTTACGGACGCCACATGGACACCTCGGGATGGAACAGCATCGCCCCGGAGCGGTGGGCCGCACGCGTCCTGCGAGCAATCGAAGCCGACGATCACATCCTCGGCCCGGGCGGGCGCCTGGCGGCCGCCAAGCTCGCCTCACGCGGACCCGCCATGGTGATGGACGCGCTTGCGTCGCGTATGTTCAGCCGCGCGCCGCGACGCTGATCCGCGGGGACCAACGTGTTGGACAGTGGCGACGGATGGGCGTTTGCCGGGGAGGCTCGGAGGCCCCCGTCGTTCAGGAGGCCAGATCCAGTGCGCCCTGGGCAACGCCCGGGGCCTCGCCCCGAGCGATCAGTCCCAGCTCCCCCCGGTAGGCGGGCTTGGCCAGCACCAGGTGGACGTCGGCGATCCGGCGCGCGCTGAAGCCCCCCTCGCAGTAGGACAGATACATCTTCCACAACCGCTGAAAGCGCTCGTCGTAGCCCCGCTCGGCGGCCACCACCGCGTTGGCCTCAAATCGCCGGCGCCAGTGGCGCAGCGTCAGCGTGTAGTGGGGGGTGATGTCCTCCAGGTGCACGGGACGCATGTCGGTGCAGCGGGCCACGCAACGACTGATCACCTTCAGCGACGGCAGGCACCCGTTGGGGAAGATGTAGGTGTTGATGAAGCTCCGGGCCGCCTTCTCGACCTCATAGGCCCGGTCGTCGATGGTGATCGCCTGCAGGAGCATGACCCCGTGGGGCTTCAGGAGCCCTGAGCAGCGGGTGAAGAAGGTGGAGAAGTCCCTCCATCCCACCGCCTCGATCATCTCGATGGAGACGAGCTTGTCGTAGGTGCCCCCCAGGTCGCGGTAATCCTCCAGGAGCACGGTCACCCGGTCGCTCAATCCCGCCTTTCGCACGCGGGCCTCGGCATAGTCGTGCTGCTCCTGGGAGATGGTGGTGGTCGTCACCCGACAGCCGTGACGCCCGGCGGCGTGCACCGCGAATCCACCCCACCCCGTGCCGATCTCCAGGACATGGTCAGCGGGAGAGAGCTCGAGCTTGGCGCAGATATGCTCGAGCTTGGCCACCGCGGCCTCCTCCAGGGGCGTCTCGGGGGTCTCAAACAGCGCGCAGGAGTACATCATGGTGGAATCGAGCATGAGCTCGAACAGGTCGTTGCCCAGGTCATAGTGAGCCGAGATGTCGCGCCGGCTGCGCAGACGCGTGTTGCGTCGCAACGGTCCGACGAGTGCCTGCCAGGGAAGGCGCAGCGGGGCCAGCCAGCCTCGCATCCGGTCCAGGGGGGGCATGTTCAGCGCACACAGCTCGATCACGGCGGGCAGGTCGGGGGACTCCCACCCGGCGTTCATGTAGGTCCCCGCCAAGCCTCGACTGCCGCGCAACAAGCCCGTCCAGAAGGTCGGAGAGCGCACCTCGACGACCGCGATGGGCTGACCACTGCCGAAGCTGCGCCGGCGGGCGCCTTCGACGATCACCACCTGACCGACGCGTAGGCGCCGCAACAGGGCTTCCACGATCATGCGTGCCAGCCGGACCTTCATCCGGCGCTCACCGGGGCATGGGGATGGACGGGGACGCCGCGCAGCTTCAACGCGAGCGCTTGAGCGTAGATGTGGGCCAGGACACCGAGGGAGACGGCGGGCTGGCGGGCACATACGGAGGCCAGGGTGCGGGGATGAAACGGGCGCCGGCGCAGGTTCAGGGTGGCGTCGAAGGCCAGTCGTCCCGCGCGGTGACTCTCGATGTGGGCCGACAGGTGAGCGCCGGGCTCGGCCATGCGCCAGCGGTACTCGTGCTCCATCCCCATGAAGGGGGAGACGTGCAGCTGCTTGTCCGAACGCCCACCGAGCACCGTCCCGGACGTGTCGGCGAGGCGAGGCAGGACGTAGGTGTGGCGCTCTCCCCACGGAGTGTTGGTGACCTCGGCGGCCACCGCCTGCACCCTCTCGCCCGCGGCGTCAAAGCAGTAGTAGAAGCTGACGGGGTTGAAGCAGTGTCCGAAGGTGCGCAGGTTGGTGAGCAGGCGCACCGGACCGTCGGGGCGCAGACCGGTCTGCTGGGAGACCGTCTCGCGCACCGCGTCGTCTAAGGATACGGTCGGATCGCCCAGGTAGTCGGAGCGGCGAAAGCGCACGATCCCCGGTCGCGAGGCAGTCAGACGGCCGCCGAGCAGTCCCGGGACCTCCTCGAGGTCTAAGTAGGCCAGGTAGACGGGATAGGAGAACTCGCGTTGGCGCACCGCGAAGCGCCGGTGGCGCACCCGTCCCTCGTAGATCGCGCTGTGGGTCATCTCAGCCCTGCCCCGAAGCGCTCACAAGCGCGCAGAGCGCTGACCACCCCGTCTTCGTGAAAGCCCCAGCCCCAGTAAGCGCCGCAGTAGCTGGTGCGGTTGACGCCGCTGATCTCGCCGTGGCGGGCGTGGGCGGCCGCACCGGCGGCGGTGAAGACCGGATGGGCGTAGGAGATGGTGCGAATCACCTTGGCGGGATCGATGGCGTCGCCGCGGTTGAGGGTCACGCAGAATTCCCGGTCGGCGTCAATCGCCTGTAGGCGGTTCATGTGGTAGGTGACGGTGCTGGTGGGAGTGGGGTCGTCGAGGAGGTGATAGTTCCAGCTGGCCCAGGCGCGGCGCCGACGGGGCAACATGCCCACGTCAGTGTGGAGCACGGCCTCGTTGCGCTGATAGGGGATCGCTCCCAGCAGCTCGCGCTCGCGCTCGCTGGGATCCTCGAGCAGGGCCAGCGCCTGGTCGGAGTGGGTGGCCAGAACCACCTCGTCGAAGGTCTGAGTGTCTCCCGATCGGGTGCTCACCCTGACGTGATCGGGATGACGGCACACGCCGGTCACCGGCTCCGACAGGCGCACGCGTTCGCCCAGCGAGGCCGTCAGCGCGCTGACGTAGCGGGCTGAGCCGCCGGTCACCGTGCGCCATTGCGGACGACCCCGGAAGCCGAGCATCCCGTGATTGTCAAAGAAGCTGACCAGGAAGCGGGCGGGAAACGTCCACATCTGGCGAGGGTCTGCCGACCACACCGCGGAGGCCTGAGGGACGATCAGGCGCTGCACGAACCATTCCGAGAAGCGCTGCTGCTCAAGCCAGGTTCCCAGGGAGGGTCCCTCCTCGTCTCTCTCGAGCAGTGAACGGGCCTGGCGGTTGAAGCGGACCAGGTCGCCGATCATGCGGAGAAAGGACGGAGTGGCCAGGTGGCCTCGCTTGGCGAACAGGCCGTTGAGCGAGGAGCCGCTGTACTCGAAGTCCCCGGTCTGATCGGAGACGCTGAAGCTCATGGTCGACGGCTGGGAGGCCACGTTGAGGCGATTGAGCAGTCGCTCGAAGTTCGGATAGTTGCGGTCGTTGAACACGATGAAGCCCGTATCCACGTGGTGGGTGGCGGTCTCGGTGGTCACGGCGACCGTGTTGGTGTGCCCGCCCGCGTAATCATTGGCCTCAAACACGGTGATGTCGTGCTCCGGGGCCAACACGTGAGCGGCGACCAGGCCCGAGATTCCCGCCCCGACGATAGCCAGCTTCATGAGCGGGAGAAGAGCGCGGCCCGAGGCATCATGTAGTCGGTATGCGACCGCCGTGCGGCGTCAGATCACATCCGGGGTCTGACCGTCCCCCGGCCTTGACAGCCGCACCGCCTGGCGGCTTGCCGGTTGATTACGAGCCGGGCGGTACGGGGGCGACCGGGTCGCCGTGCGGCGAGGGAGCAGGCGCAGCCGGGGGCGCGCTGTCTGCCTGATTCGGGCCCGCCGGCTGGCCCGGCGCGGCGGCCTGGGGTACCGGCGTAGCCTGGGCAGGACCTGTAGACGAGGAGTCGGCGGGGGGTCCAGACACGGAGTGCTGCTCGTCGCCGCCGATGGATCCCTTGAACTCTCGAATGCCGCTGCCCAGCGACTTGCCCAGCTCGGGTAGGCGCCGCGCGCCGAACAGGAGCACAACGATGAGGACCAGCACGGCGACGTGAAGCGGATTGGAAAGTCCCATCAACCGACAGCTTACGCCTTGGGCCGCCGTCGGGATCACTCAAGCGCTGTTGACAGCAACGCCTAACCGCCGGCGAGCAGGCTCGGGACTGCCGTAACGGCCGGCGAGCAGTGGCCGGCGAGCAGGCTCGGGACGGCCGCAACGGCCGGCGAGCAGTGGCCGGCGAGCAGGCTCGGGACGGCCGCAACGGCCGGCGAGCAGTGGCCGGCGAGCAGGCTCGGGACGGCCGCAACGGCCGGCGAGCAGTCCCGAGATGGCCTTACTTGCCGTGCAACCGATCCCATCAGGCGACCGTGCCGTCCTCGGTAGTTGGCGGTCAAGACCGCCCTTGCGTGTGAATGCGATCTGAGGACCGCGGAGCCGGGCTGTGGTGAGGAGCGCAGGGTGGGTCGGACCCGGACGGCCCGGCCCACTTGCGCGACACCTACTCGAGGACTATCCCTGTCGCGCGCGACGTGGTGCGTGGTGGCGCCCGCGGTCCTCGATGCGCTCCTCCCTGCTGATGGCGCTCCTGCTCGCGCGGTGCTTCTTGGCGCCGTGGTGCTTCTTGGCGCCGTGGTGCTTCTTCATACCGTGGCCCATCGCCGTGGCGCGCTGCTCGAGTCTCGCGAGCCCAAGGAACATCTGTGCTGACTTGGAGGGCACCAGGCCCTTGTCGGTCTGCTTGTTGACGAACAGCATGTAGGGGCCGGGAGGAGCCACGTCGGCGCTGGGCGGCGCCTTGACGGTCAGCGTGTTGCCGTTGCGCGCGACCACCGGTAGCTCCACGTTGCGCTGGTTGGCGTCCACCAGGTGGTTGACCGATGTGTTGCTGACCATCACCACGCTCTTGATCGCGCTCGCGTTCTGGTCGGTCTTGACCTGGAACGTGCGCCCGTAGCCCATGCTCGCCTTGGCTTGGCCGTACTGCTTGTTGAGCGTCGCAGCGTTGGTGATGACCGGCTGTGGCCCCCAGTGCATGTAGGGCGGGCTGAACACCTCAAACGACGGATCGCGCCCGTCGTTGGGGGCCGTGACCCCGCCGGGCAGCGTGATGTTGCGCCCGTACAGGGTGCTGATCGTGGCGTGGCCGCTCACCAGCACCCTGCCGTCGGGAAGCAGCGCGGCCGAGTTGTGATACGTGCGCACGTCATGGGCGCTGGCCAGCGGCGTCCACTTCTGGGTGGCGGGATCGAACAGCTCGGCTTGGCGCTTGCCGACCTCCGTCCCCGGCCCAATCACCTCGTCGCGGTCGGCGCCGTTGAAGGCAAGCACCTGGCCGGTGGGCAGCAGCACTCCCGAGGGGTACCAGCGTGGACCGGGGAGATCGCCGGTGGGCTTGGTCGACATCTTGTCTTGCCCGCCGGAGGTGTCCACCGTGGTCATACGGCTGTCGTTGGTGGCCAGGTAGCTGCCCGGGCTGGGTGGGTTGAGGACCCCGCCCGCGGTCAGGAAGCTGGCGCTGTTGTAGTGCCCGCTGGCGTCGGGCACCAGCGGCATCTCCACCGAGAACGTCGAGCCCCGGAAGCCGGGCAGCGTGGCGGCGTTACCCGCACCCGGGATGCCGCCCTGCTTGACCGAGTTCAGCGAGCCGTTGACCAAGCCGGGCACGTCGACGGGCTTGCTGCCTGGGGCCAGGTCGGTCAGACCCGGGACCCCCAGGTCCTGCCAGGCCTGCGTCTGGGGGTTGTACACCGACGCGATGTTCCACGACGCCTCGTCGTAGGACTGACCGAACGGATTGAACGACTGACCGGCGGCGTTGTAGAAGACCTTGCCGTCGGGCAGCTCGTGGATGCGGGCGAACAGAGGCAGCGACTTGCTCCCCGTCGCCGGGTTGGTGGTCCAGCGGCCGGTTACCGGGTCGTAGGTCTCGGTCTGCTTGACGTTGGTGCCCGAATCCTGCGGGTGGGTCGGATAGACCGGCTTGATCAGCTTGGTCACGCCGCTGACGGTGAGGATGTGGCCACTGGGCAGCGTGACGTCGGTGGGGTACCAGCGCCCGTACTGCATGTCGCCGCTCTGCACCCAGCGATTCTTGGACGGCAGGTAGATGCGCGAGTTCTTCAGGCCCTCGAGCTCGGTGACGCCGAAGTTGCCCTTGCCGATGTTCAGCCCGGGCTCGTTGTAGTAGGCGGTGCCCCCGCTGGCCAGCACCGTGCCGTCGGGCAGGAAGATCTGGTCGGTGCAGAACAGCGCGCCGGCGTTGTAGGTCGGGGCGTGCACGAGGGGCGCGGGGAGCAGGTACTCGGCCTTGCCGTAGCCCTTGGGGTTGGCCCCCCCGTCCACCGGCTGGGGCGCGGTCCAGCTCGCCCCCTGCCCGTCACCGTTGGGCAGCTTGAGCAGACGACTCTGATCGTTGATCGAGTTGTTGCCGTACTCGGCGACGATCGAGTACTTGACGTTCTCGGTGCCCTCCAGCCCGTCGAAGTACATGATGTTGGTCGCGTCGCCGGGCTTGGTGGCAGGCAGGATGTTGACGGCCACTCCGGCCGGCTTGCAGTCATAGATCAGCCCGTCGTAGGTCGGATCGTTGGGGGTGTTGGGGTTGCGTACGCAGGGGGCGTTTGTCGTCACCTGACCACCGCCGGCCATGCGGATCGTCGGCTCGGTGAAGGGGGCGGCAAAGGAGCCGATGACGGCTGGGTCCGCGCTGGCGGGCGGCGGGTCGTCGAACGGTGTGGCCCCCGGCTGGGTGGGAGTCTTGGTGGGATCGCTGCTGATCGGGCTCAGCGGATCTCCGTAGAGCTGTGAGGCGGACTGCTGCGTGGGCAGCGTCGGCGGCTGAAGGACAGCCTGAGCCCCGGCGGCAGGGGCACCCACCGCGACGGTCGAGCCTGCCACCGTCAACAGCACTGCCAGACGTCGCGCCGCGCGCTGACGTCGGCCCCGCATAGGGGTGTTGTGCGTGCGCGTGCCCTTGATCATTCGCAAGTCCTCCCGCTGCTGATGAAGTTGACCTGAACGCCTGCGCTCCGCCCAGATCGAGAGCCGAACACTGACACAGCGTCAAGTGGCGTTTATCCTAACAGCCTTCGCGTCACATCGTCGGATCGGATAAATGCGTCTCCACGTTCCCGCTCCCGTTCGGCGCCGACCCGGCCATGACCGGTGCCGGACGCGCCCGAGGGTGCGCTCAGGCTTCCCGCGACCGGCGCCGACGGCGCCGCAGGTGCGCCCCGCCGGCCGCCATCAGCACCAGCACCAGCGCGCCCACGCCGCCGGCCACCACGGCCGCGTGTCCGGCCTGGGCGCCATGGCCCCCGCGGCCGGCGTCAGAGGACAGGGTATATCCATAGGGGGTGGCGGGGGTGGCCGATTGGGCGCTGAGCGTGCCGGTGATCGCCGTCGTGCGCGCGCCGATGCGCACGGGCACCGTCCAGCGCGGTTGCAGGCGCGGTCGCGGATCGAACCAGTCCAACGTTCCCGCGCTGGACACGCTTCGGTACAGCGGCGGTGCGGCGGCGGGGTTGGAGACGGTCGGCGGCGGGGCGCCTCCACGGGCACTGATGTCCGCCGCATAGATAGGGCTGCGCACGTTGACCTGCACTCCGGTGGGTCCGATGCGCGCGAAGGGCTCGCCCTGCTCGCCGAGGATCGTCAGCGTCTGCGCTCCGGTGTTGGAGACCAGCAGGTCGGGCAGCCTGCCGGGCAGCAGGGCGACCGTCACTCCGGGGACCGGGTGCATCGACGAGGTCAGCGAGGACACCACCCCGGCGCGCGGCGGTCGGTAGATGACGGCGCCCCGCACCGCCGCCAGTCGGGCGCCGTAGCGTAGCGGTATCGACCACGTCGCAAGGGTCGTCGGCGTCGAGCGCGACCGCACCGCGTCGGAGGCGGAGGGGATGTCCGGCACGCGCGGCTCATACCAGCCCCAGGTCGCCCGACGCGAGAGCAGCGCCCAGCTGGGCGCCGCGGTGCGACGGCGCGCGCGCGCCGGAACCGGTGCCTGACCGCCCGGAGCGGCAGACTGATAGAAGGTGGGTGAGTTGAGGTTGCCCTCCGCGCCCCGGGGCCCCAGGCGCAGGAACGGCACTCCGTCTCCTCCCAGGATCTCCATCTCCTGGGAGGAGAAGTTCTGGGCCGACAGCGCGGAGGCGACGCTCTCGGCCACCGAGAATCCGACCCCGGGAAGGCTCGGCACCACCCCCTCCACCGCCGTCTGGATGTTCGGGTCGCCGGTGTGCGCCCGGGCGAGCGGCGCCGCCGCGAGCATGGCCACCGTCGCCAGGACGATGAGTCGGCCCAGCGCCGATCGTGCAGACCCTCTCATGGGCCCAGTCTTCGCGGGCGAAAGCGTGAGCCGAAGTTAGCAGCCACGATGCCCTCCCGGCGATCGCCGCCAATCACCGTGTCCCCGCCACGGTTAGCAGCGCTTAACACACTGACAAAGGTACGCACTTCGTGAGCCGCAAGGATGGGCTCATGCTTCCCAAGACCAACAGCTGCCTCTGGCCGGCCAACCGCGTCCTCGCCGTGTCGCTTCTCGCCATGACGCTCTGTCTGACCGGGTCGGCCGTTGCCGCGGCGGCCGCGCGTTCTCCGCGCCCCTCCGCGAGCACCGGCCCGGCTCGGGGGACGACGGCCTCCTCCTCGCGCCTGAACGGCCTGGTCAACCCCCACGGGGTGCCCAGCGACTTCTACTTTCAGTACGGGCCCTCGACGCGCTACGGATCCGAGACCGCGCCCGACCCCAGTGCCGGCGCCCGCTCTGCCAACGTGGCGGTGGCCGCGACGGTCACCAACCTGGCGGCGTTCACCACTTATCACTACCGCCTCGTCGCCGTCAGCGCCGGCGGAACCTCGCGGGGCGCCGACCGCACCTTCACGACTGCGAAGATCCCCCTCTCGCTGGCCATCGCCGCCTCACCGCAGATCGTGCTCTACGGACTGGGAACCACCCTGGTGGGCAACCTCAACGGCACCGGGGGAGGCAACCGGGAGGTCGTCCTGCAGGCCAGCGCCTTTCCCTACAGCAGCGGCTTCGCCAACGTGGGCAACGCGGAGAAGACGAGCCCGAGTGGCGGGTTCTCCTTCCCGGTGGCCTCGCTGCTCATCAACACCCAGTTTCGCGTCGTCACCGTGAGTCGACCGACCATCGTCAGTCCCGTCGCCACGGGCCTGGTGGCCGTGGTGGTCAGCGCCCGCGCCCGGGTGCGCCGGGTGCGCCGGCTGCGCCGCGGCGCCATTGTGCGCTTCCGGGGTACGGTGGCGCCGGCCGAGACCGGTGCCCTCGTCGCCGTGCAGAAGCTGGTGCGCCATGCCTGGGTCACGGTGGGGATGACTTCGGCTCACCCGGCGGGCCCCGGGCGCTCGCGCTTCTCGCGCCGCGTGCGTGTGCGCCGCGGCGGCTTCTTCCGCGTGCTCGTGGAGGTCAACGACGGTGGTCATCAGTCCAACGCCAGCGCCCTCGTGCACGTCGCCGTCCGGCGCTGAGGGCGCCGCAGCGTCGCCCTTGACCGACCGGCGCCGGAACCGACCGGCGCGCCCCATTCGCGCAGGTGCGATCCTGGGTGACCAGATGAGGCGGCGGCTGGGGGATGAGAGGCGGGCCGGGCGATGGCCGGGAGCACTGGCGGCTTGCCTGATGGTCCTGCTCGTCACCCCGGGCGCCTCGGGCGCTGCGGTGCACCTTCACCTGCTCACCGTCGCCCAGCGGGGGGCGGTGAGCTCGGGCGTGCTGCGCCTGTCGGTGCGGGCGCCGGCGGGCAGTCGCCTGCGCCTCAGCGCCCGGGCCCGGCGCACGGGCCGCCATGTCGTGTCGAGGTCTCCCGGCGCGATCGTCCGGGGCGTCACGGTGCGCCTCGGCGGGCACGGCAGCGCCACCCGCACCGTCCTGTTGCGTCTGACTCCAACCGGCCGGCGCGTTCTCAGCCGTTGCGTGGCGGTCCGGGTGATCGTCAGCGTTCGGGTCCTGCGAGGACACGGCCGTTCGTCGCGGGCGTTCGTCGCCGCCAGCCGGATCCTCGCGCTTGACCCGGCGCGTTGCCCGAGCGCCGGGCGCCAGCTCGCCGGACTGGCGGGTGAGCCGGGTGTCGGCCTGCCCGCCACCCCGCCGGTGGGCCCGCACGGCGAGCGCACAATGGTGGGTGCTGCCACCCGCTCGATCACCCCGCCGGGCCCCGAGTACGCCACCCATGTGGGCGGCTACGGCGACTGTGCGGGCTGTGACAAGTCCGGGGGGACCACCGAGGTCAACCCGGGCGACGACCTGCGCGCCCGGGCGGTGGTCATTCGCCGCGGCGCCCACGCGGAGGTCATGGCCACCGCCGACCTGGAGGGTTGGTTTGCCGGCTACAAGCAGGGCCCGGGCCTGGGCCTGAATGACCTGCGCCAGCAGGTGGCCTCAGAGCTGTCGCGACCGGTTAGCCAGGGAGGTCAGGGGCTGGCGATGGGCCCGCAGGACATCATCGTCTCCTCCGTGCACTGCCACGCCTGTCCCACCGTGGTGGGTATCTGGGGCAAGACCAACGTGCGCTACCTCAAGTTCGTCTATGACCAGATGCGCATCGCCATCGAGCAGGCGGCCGCTCAAGCGCGCCCGGCGGCGCTGCAGTGGGCGACTGCCGATCTGGGCTACGTCAACGGCGTGGTCCTCGGTCTGGCCAACGCCAACGAGGGCTGGCCCATCGACGGCCAGCTGTCGATCCTGCGCGCCACCGACGCGGCTACCGGCCAGGCCATCGCCACCTACGCCAACGTCCCCGCCCACGGCAACATCGTCCACGGTCCCGACTCCCACAGGATGAGCTCTGAGTACTTCGGGGCGGCCGACCGCTGGCTTGAGGCTCACACGGGCGGAGTGGGCGTCGTGGGTCCGGGGACGCTGGGCGATCAGACCACTCCCATGCAGGGCACCGACTCCTCACAGGCCCTTGAGGTGGACAGCCGGCTGGGTGCGCTGGTCGGTTCCACGGTGGCCGATGCCCTGGCCCGTCACGCTCACACCATCACCGATCCCACCCTGGCCGGAGCCGAGCAGTACCTGGTGTTGCCCTTCACCAATCCCGCCCTGTCGGGAT
>JAABUZ0100003308.1_pt1 | contig 24247 bp, 23 predicted proteins | sample 5562091 | NCBI WGS metagenome assembly JAABUZ01 (sample SAMN12813069, study PRJNA571459) | rock metagenome | isolation source: Antarctica rocks | place: Antarctica: Victoria Land, Linnaeus Terrace sud | collected 2015-12-21
GACGCGCGCCGTGGTTGGTCTGGTCAACCGCCGCCTCGACCGCCAACAGCGGTACCGGGCGGCCTAATCGGAACGATGGGGAGGGGGCCATGCGTCTCAACTCCTATTGCAAAGATGAACTATTGGCCCGCCCTGGTGACCGCGGTCGCGGCCTCGCTGCTGTTTGGCCGGCTCTTCAACACGCGCTACGTACTGGTGCTGCCCCTCTCGGGCATGACGGCGCTGCTGGCGGTCGCCTGGATCATGACGACGCTGACGACGCACACGGGGCGCGGCGAGCTATTCTGGATCGCCTTCCTGCTGGGCGCCGGCGCCGGCCTCACCGTTTCGCCGGGCCTGTTCATCGCCGCCCTGAGCGTTTCGCCGAAGCTGGTGGGGCGCGCCTTCTTCGTGGTCGAAACGCTGCGCCTGGCCGGAGCCTACGCGCTGGCGCCCGCGTTCGTTTATTTCGCCGAGATCTTCGGCATGACGCCCCAGAAGCTGGTGCTGGGGATGCACACCGTGTTCTGGGTCAGCGTCGGCATCATGGCGGTGACGATGGCCATCACCACGGTCCTCTTCTTCCTGGGCGGCGCGCGGCTGCATGCGCCCGACTTGAGCGGGTACCTGGAGCGGCAGGAGGGGGCGTTCGAGTCGCCCCGGCTGGCTGACGTGGCGCGCGGCCCCGACACCGTGGGCGCGTCGATCGCCCGAGGAGTACACAGCCTTCTGCCCACGGAAGACACGGGCCGCGACCAGGAGAAGCAGGACCGGCAGGAGCGCCAGGGATAAGAGAGCGGCGGCAGACATGAGAAGTAAAAATCGAACATGTCCGATGACGCTCAGAGTCGTTCCCCACGAGCCGTCGTGGCCGGCGACCACCAGTTTCGTACGGGGCAAGAGGCGGCGCCGGTCTACGGCGCGACGGTGAACTATTGGCGATTAGACCGCGGCAAATGGGGCGCCGTCCTCGACGCCGTGAAGAATGCCGGGTGCACCGCCGTCACGGCGTACATCCCGTGGGAGGCGCACGAGCTCGAAAAGGGGAGGTTCCTTCGACGAGACGGCGCTGTGGTACGACGTGGTCTGCCCTATCCTGGCCAAGCACGCCTACCCCCAGGGCCACCTCGTGGCCGTGCAGGTCGACAACGAGATGGCCTATTTCTTCAACATCAACGCCTATGCCTGCGACTTCAGCCCGGCCTCGATCGGGGGCTACCGCGCCTTCCTGTAAGGCAAGTACGGGACGATTGAGGCGCTCAACGAGACCTACGGCCGGCGCGCCGCGGCCTTCGACGCGGTCGAGCCGCCACGACGGTTCGAGGGTAAGACGAGGCAAGACATCTCGTACTACGCCGACTGGGCCGCGTACCGCGAGCGCTACCTGGTCGACTGCCTGGACCGGCTGGCCGGGATGCTGCGGGAGCGCGGGCTGCGCGACATCGCGCTGTTCCACAACTACCCGCATCCGCTCGACCCAGGCTCGGCGTCCAGCGGGTTCACGGCGCCGTTCAACCTGGCGGCGCTCGAAGAGAAGCTGGACTTTGTCGGCTGGGACATCTACTCCAAGGATGACGAGCTTCTTGTGCGGGCGGGAGGATTGCTGCCGCCAGGCCTCGGCCGCATCCGCCAGCGCGAACCGTTGCACCTCAATCACGAGCTCGCCGGCGAGGGTGTGATGCGCCATGCGTTCGTACGCCGCGCGCTTCACGTCCGCGGGAGCCGTCATATTGCTGTAGGAGAGGATCGACCAGCCTTTGCCCATCAGGACCGCCGCGGGAATGGTGGCTTTATCGCCCGCGCCCCTGCCAAGGGTGACGCTGCGGGCCCCGCGCGCCACGGCCCCGAGCGCCGCTTCCAATGGTTAACCATAGATCGTGTCAATGTGCCATCTCAGCAGGCCCCAACGGAACCGCATCAGTGACCATCAGCACGTTTCGAGATACATCGAGGCGCCGCGTTGCGTGACGAAACGACCTGACAGACCGCGCGCACGAGGCTGCGGGCCTACCTTGGGCCGTGTCACTGTCATCCATCCTTCGCGTCGTCGCCGCTGATGAACCGCGACGGGGCGAGCACGCCGGCGGGGTCCACCATCTTGCTGATGTCTATGACGCGATCCCGCACATGCGCCGGAAGCGCATCGGGGACGGCTGAACGGCCCTCAGCCCATGACCCGATCGTCAGCCCCGTGTCTGCCCCTGCGGAGGCCTGTCGTACGGCTGCGAACGCTGCTTCGAGTTGTGGGATGCTGTTGGTATCAGCGTCGTCGCCGACCGCGTGCACCATGAACCCTCCAGCCACCGTGGACGCGGCGCCCTCGCGCGCGGGCGCCGTATTGCTGACGTGGCGCAACTCGACCATCAGGATCAGCGACCCGACCGCGGAAGAGAGCGTGTCCACCGCGATCGAGGGCGTCGCATCGTCGAGCCAGCGGGCCATGCCGAGGGCCGGAGCCGCCACCGGCGGGTCCAAGTGGATGCCGCCCAGCTTCGCCGCATCGGCCGACCCCCATGTGTCGAGCTTACCTTTGCCCACATTTCTACCGATGAGGAGAGGACTGATAGGCTGAAGGAAAACGGCGGGCAGGAGAGGGGTATGGGCGAAGGGATCGTGGGCGTCGAGCGGGAGGCGGAGTGGGCGGTGGTGGAGTTTGGGGCGGCGGTGCTAGGGGACGCGCGGCGGACGGAGCGGTTGGTGCGTCTGGCCGGGGTGCTGGGCGCGCGCCCGCGGGCGGCGTTGGCGGAAGCGTGCGACGATCCAGCCATGCTCAAGGCGGCCTACCGCTTCTTGGAGAACGGCGAGATTGACCCTCAGGCCGTGCTGGCGAGCCATGTGGCGGCGACGGTAGAGCGGGCGCGGGGAGAAGCGGTCGTCCTGGCGGTGCAGGACACCACGCATGTGGAATGGGACGCGCCCGCGACAGCGGGGCAACAGGAGGGATTATGGGTGCATAGCACGCTGGCGCTCACACCGGACGGCGTGGTACAGGGGGTGCTGGCGCAAGAGCAGTGGACGCGTCCCGTGGAGGAGCAAGGGGTGGCGGCGCGGCGGCGGAAACGGGACATCGCGGACAAGGAGAGCCACAAGTGGCTAGGCGGGCTGGACGCGACCAACGCGGCGGCGCGGGACTGCCCCACGACCCACGGGATCGCCGTAGGTGATCGCGAGTGCGACATCTATGACGTGTTCCTGCGCACGCGGGCGCCCAACGCAGACCTGCTGGTGCGCGCGGCGCAGGATCGCGCTCTGGTGGACGACCCCGACGCGGACGAGACACGCCTGCTCCGGGCGCGGGTGGCCGCGCAGCCTGTGGGAGGAACGTACACCCTGGAGGTGCCGCGCCAGGGGGCACGACCTGCACGCACGGCCCAGATTGCGGTACGCTGGGCGCGCCTGAAGGTGCGGCCGCCGCGCTCACGCGCCGCGGAGGACCTGCCGCCGGTCACGCTGTGGGCGGTGTGGGCGCACGAGGAGGCCCCGCCGCCGGGCGTGGAGGCGCTCGATTGGCTGCTCCTGACCACGCTGCCCATCCCCGATGCCGCCGCGGCGCGCGTCGTGCTGGGCTATTATGCGCGGCGCTGGGGCATTGAAATCTTTCATAAGGTGCTCAAGAGTGGGTGCAGTATCGAGCGGCGGCGTCTGGCTGCGCTCGACCATATGCAGCGCGCCCTGGCCCTCTACAGCGTGATCGCCTGGCGCGTGCTCACCGTGACGCTGCTAGCCCGCGCCCAGCCCGACCTGCCCTGTACCGCGCTGCTTGATGACGACGAGTGGCAGGCGCTCTACTGCGCCATCCACCAGACCACCCAACCACCCGCCGTGCCACCGCCCTTGGCTGACGCCGTGCGCTGGATCGCCCAGTTGGGCGGGTTCCTGCGCCGTGCGGCCGGCGACCTGCCCGGCGTCACCGTCCTCTGGCGTGGCTTCCTGCGCCTCGCCGACCTCACCCTCATGTACCGCGTCTTCCACCCCCCTCTCAAGGAGCCAAAATGTGGGCAAAGGTAAGGTGTCGAGGAGGGGGGCCGGCACAGCCGTGAGCGCCTGGCGCAGCGCCGCCGCGTCCCCCTCCCCACGTGACGAGGCCATCGACAGGTGGACGACCTGCTGTCCCTGCAGCGTCCGTGGGATGGGTGGCCCGGACGGAGCGCGCAAGACCGCGATGCTCGTCGCGAGGGCCGCGCCGAAGCGCGGAACGCAGCGCGCCCATGCCGAGACGACGGCCTCAAGGGCGTCGATCGGCCACAGCAGATACCCGGCCCAGAGATCGTCGACCGCTGCCAGCTCGAACTCGAGACGGGTGGCGATGCCGACGCCACCCCCGCCGCGGTAGGCCCAGATCGCGGCACGGTCGGCCTCATCGATGGCGTCGTCCGCGGCGCGGCGGATGTGTCCGGTTCCATCGACAAAATCGACCGCGATCAACGCGCCGGCCGCGAGACCGTACGGCCGCGTCAGCCATCCCGCGCCCCCGCCGAACGTGAAACCCGACACGGCCACATCCAGGGCGGAGCCAGCGCGGCCGAGCAACCCGACTTTCTCCGCCGCGCTATCGACCGCGCCCCATGTCGCCCCGGCTCCCACCCGCGCGATCCGACGGTCCGCATCGATCTGTATCGCGTTGAGCCGTGAGGTATCGAGCAACAGCACGTCAGCGCCCAGTTCGCTCGCGGCACCATGCCCCGTCGCCTGCGGCACGACGCGCAGGTCATGGGCGGCGGCGTGGCGCACGGCGGCCGCCACCTGGCCAATGGAGGTGGGGGCCGCAACGAGGAGCGGGTGCTGTGTCGCGCTGGAGTTGCGCGGCGACGTCGCTTGTTTGTAGCCGTCTGATCCAGGAGCATAGGTACGCACGCCCTTGATCGCGTCCAGCCCATTCTCGTTAGTACTCATCGCGTCGGTCTCCCTTGTCTGTTCGTTCTCCACGAGTGGGGCCCGTCCGCGTATGCGTGTAGCATGATCGCGGCCACGCGTCCGGAGGACCGTCGCGGCTCTGTGGCATGCATCGTGCCGAACGGTCGTCGTGGGTTGATGCGCTGCGAGACCGCTGTATGACCCACACACGCTGCCCCTCTTATATCTATCGATCCTCCCAAGCGTACTTTCGTGCGTATCTGTTTGGAGGTTATCACGCCCAGCGATAAAGGAGGGGCACGGCTTATGGACCTGGAGATCACCCTGCGGGTGAACGGGACGGCGCGCCAGTTGTCCGTCGACACCGGCGCCACGCTCCTGGACGCCCTGCGTGAGCGTCTCGGAATTACCGGCCCATTAAGAAGGGCTGCGACCACGGCCAGTGCGGCACCTGTACCATCCTGCTCGACGGCCGGCGCGCCAACAGCTGCCTCGCCCTCGCCGTCGCGCACCAAGACAGCGAGATCGTCACGATCGAAGGGCTCGCCGACGGTAATGGTGATAGCGAGGGTCTGAACCCGCTGCAGCGGTCGTTCGTCACGCACGACGCCTACCAATGCGGCTACTGCACGCCGGGACAAATCGTGTCGGCGACCGGGATGCTGCGTGAGGCCGCCGACGGCTGGCCCAGCGCGGTCACCACCGATCTGACCGCCGACCACGCCACGCTCGACGACGACGAGCTCCGCGAGCGCATGAGCGGGAACTTGTGCCGCTGCGCCGCCTACGCGAATATCGTCCCGGCGATCGCCGAGGTGGCTGACAGGGCCGTGGCACAGGAGGTGGCGCGATGACCCCCTTCCGCTATGAACGCGTGAGCGACGCGTCCGCCGCCGTCGCGGCGCTCGCCGCCGCGCCACACGCCGCCTTCCTCGGCGGGGGCGCCAACCTCGTCGACCTGATGAAGCTGGGCGTGTCCACGCCCGACCTACTCGTCGATGTGGCGCGCCTCCCCTTCGACCGGGTCGAGCCGCTCCCCGACGGCGGCGTGCGCATCGGCGCGACGGCGCGCAACAGCGTGCTCGCGGCCGACCGCACGATCCGCGCACGCTATCCCGTGCTGGCGCAGGCGCTGCTCGCGGGCGCCTCGGGCCAGCTGCGCAACCTGGTCACGACCGGCGGCAACCTGCTACAGCGTACGCGCTGCGTCTACTTCCAGGATGTCACCCTGCCGTGCAACAAGCGCGCCGGGCAGCGGCTGCCCCGCGCGCGACGGCTATAACCGCACCTTGGCTATTTTGGGCGCGTCGGAGGCGTGCGTCGCCACGCACCCCTCGGATATGGCCGTGGCAATGACCGCGCTCGACGCCGTGGTGCGCGTGCAGGGGCCGAGCGGCGCGCGCACGATCCCGCTCGTCGACTTCTACCGCCTGCCCCGCGACGAGCCGCAGCGCGATACCGTGCTCGCGCACGGCGAGTTGATCACGGCCGTCGACCTGCCGCCGCTGGCCTGGGCGGCCCGCTCGCACTACCGCAAGGCGCGCGACCGCGCGTCCTATGCGTTCGCGCTGGTCTCGGTCGCCGCGGCGCTCGACATCGAGGGCGGCGTCGTGCGCGACGCGCGCATCGCCTTCGGCGGCGTCGCGCCCAAGCCCTGGCGGGCGAGCAAGGCCGAGGCCGCGCTGCGCGGCGCGCCGGCGACCGAGGAGGCGTTCCGCCGCGCGGCGGACGCCGAGCTCGCCGACGCCCAACCGTTGAGCGAGAACGCGTTCAAGGTCCCGCTCGCGCGCAACCTGCTCACGCGCACGCTACTCGACCTCACCGACATGGAGACGACAAAGACGGAGGACCCCCGATGACCACGACCCTGGCGCCCACGGCGCCCGCGATACCCAAAGAGTCCGCGACGCCCCAGACGCCCGTAACGCGCGCGATCGGCACGCCCATCGACCGCGTCGACGGCCCCAAGAAGGTCACCGGCGCAGCGACCTATGCCTTCGAGTACCAGGTCGAGGGCGCGACGTACGCGTACGGGGTGCAGAGCATGATCGCCAAGGGGCGCATCACCGCGGTTGACGCCACCGCCGCGCGCGCTCTCCCCGGCGTCGTCACCGTGCTCTGGCACGAGAACGCGCCGCGCCTCGCGTCGAGCGAGGACCCAGAGCTCATGGTGCTACAGTCCGACGCCGTGGCGTACCGCGGCCAGTTCGTCACCGTCGTCGTCGCCGAGACGTCGGAGATCGCGCGGCAGGCCGGGGACCTCATCGCCATCCGCTACGCGGAGCAACCGCACGATGTCACGCTCAGCGCCGACCGCGACGACCTGTACAAGCCCGCGAAATTGAACGCGGGCTACCCAGCCGACACCGAGAGCGGCGACGTCGAGGCCGCCCTCGCCGCGGCGGACGTCGCGATCGACCACACCTACACCACGCCGGCATACCACAACAACCCGCTCGAGCCGCACGCGACAGTGGCGACGTGGGGCGAGGACGGCGTCACCCTCTATGACGCGAACCAGGGTCCGAACACGATCCAAGGCGATGTCGCCAGGATATTCGGGCTGCAGCCCGAGCGCGTCCGCGTCATCTCGCCGTACGTCGGCGGCGCCTTCGGCTCCAAGGCCTTCACGCACCCGCATGTGATCCTCACCGTGATGGCGGCGCGGGTGGCGGGGCGGCCGGTCAAGCTCGCGCTCACACGCCGGCAGATGTTCGCGCTCGTCGGTTACCGCACGCCGACGATCCAGCGCCTGCGCCTGGGCGCGAACCGCGACGGCCGGCTCACGGCCATCGCGCACGATGTCGTCGAGCAGACCGCGACGCTCAGGGAGTTCGCCGAGCAAACGGCCGTGGCCACGCGCACGATGTACGCCGGGCCCAATCGCCGCACCACGCACCGGCTGGCGCGGCTCGACCTGCCCGTGCCCTCGATCATGCGCGCGCCGGGCGAGTGCCCGGGCCTGTACGCACTGGAGTCGGCGATGGACGAGCTGGCGATCGCCTGTGGGCTCGACCCGATTGAGTTCCGCATCCGCAACGAGCCGCAGGTCGACCCCGAGACTGGCAACCCCTTCAGCAGCCGCGGCCTCGTGCAATGCCTGCGCGAGGGCGCGCGCCGCTTCGGCTGGGACGGGCGTGATCCGACGCCGCGCGTCCGCCGCGACGGCCGCTGGCTGGTCGGGACCGGCGTGGCCGCCTCGACCTACCCCACGCGCCGCCGGCCGGCGACCACGCTCGCGCGCGTCGACCAGGCCGGATGTTACACTGTGCGCATCGCCGCCTCGGACATCGGCACGGGCGCCTGGACGGTGCTCACGCAGATCGCGGCGGACGCGCTCGACGCGCCGCTGGAGCGCGTGCGCGTCGAGATCGGCGACAGCAGGCTGCCGCGGGCGGCCGGGGCGGGCGGCTCGATGGGTACCGCGTCGTGGGGCTCGGCGATCTTCGAGGCGGCCAAGAACCTGGCCGCGCGCCTGCGCGACGAGTACGGCGGCGTCATCCCCGCCGGGGGCCTCGAGGCGAGCGGCGAAACGGGGCCGAACCCCGAGGCGGAGCGTTTCGCGATGCACGCCTTCGGCGCGCAGTTCGCGGAGGCGCGCGTGGACATGGACAGCGGCGAGGTGCGCGTGCCGCGCTTGCTCGGCGTCTTCGGCGTCGGGCGCATCATGAACGCGAAGACGGGTCGTTCGCAGCTGCTTGGCGGGATGACGATGGGGCTGTCGATGGCGCTGGAGGAAGAGAGCGTGCTCGACCCGCGCTTCGGCGCGTACGTGAACCACGACCTCGCGGAGTACCACATCGCGGTGAACGCCGATGTGGGCGCGGTCGAGGTGGCCTGGATCGACGAGGACGACCCGCGCGTCAACCCGCTGGGCGCGAAGGGCATCGGGGAGATCGGCATCGTGGGCACGGCCGCCGCGATCGCCAACGCCGTCTATCACGCGACCGGCGTCCGCGTGCGCGACCTCCCGATCCGCCCCGACAAGCTGCTAATGGATTAATGGATTAGCGGATGGCGCGTACAGCATACTCTATCTCAGCAGTCCCCAACGACACCATGCTTAGACCCCACGGATCCGATCGATCATTGTTCCTGCCGTTGCGCGATCCACGGATGTGCCGCGCCAGGCCACATGCTGGTCGGGGCGCACGAGGAGAAGCGAGGCGTCGTAGCGCTTTTCGAGTGCCTGACCGCGTAGCTCGACGACGGTCAGCGGCACACGACGGGCCGTCGCGGACTCAATGAAAGGAATCACGTCGGCGTCATCCCGGAGCCGCAGGAGTGACAACCCGTTTCCCAACCGATCATAGAGGGACGCTCCATCTGACAGCCACAGGTGCGGCAGCCGCGCTCCCAGTCGAGCCGTTGGCTCATAGTCTTGGCCGTCGGACAGAGGAGGCGTGCCGTCGTCGACGATCACCGGCGAGGCATCGTACTGGTAGCCCAGCACGAGTCCCAGGCTGTGGAACTCGCGGTCTTTGGCGCCGTGGATCACCTGAGCGGCGGCACGCCGCGCGTGCTCACCGCCACGCCCTGACGCGTCCAGATCGTGATTGCCGAGTTCAGGGGCCAGCACGCTCATATTCGCCGTGGCCTCCCCAATGGTTTGCGCGGCGATTGGCCGCCGTTCAGCCTCATAGCTTGCGAGCAGGCCATCTCCTCCCCAGCCGTCAAGCATCGCCGCCAGCTTCCAGCCGATGTTCACCGCATCGCCGATCCCCGTGTTGAAGCCGTGCCCGCCCCACGGCGGATTCAGGTGCGCGGCATCGCCCGCCAGAAAGGCCCGCCTATTCTGATAGCGGTCCGCCAGCAACATGCGCGCCGTCCAGGGATCCGTCCCGAGAACCTCGGCGTCGATCTCGGCCCCGACGAGGCCGCGAATCAGGGCCTGGGGGTCGGCCTGACCGGCCTCGGCCGCTACGCCGTTGAAGCCAGCCCACCACAGGTCGTCCAGATCCATACGGCCCAGCAAGCCAGGACAGGCCGGGTTGAGCACCCAATACTGGACCGCGGGACCATGGGGCTGCCGCTCCGCCAATCCAGGCGCCCGAAAGACAAGGCCAAAGTTCGGACGCTGGTCTGAGGTTCCGACGTAGCGGGCTCCGATGGCCGGACGCACAGCACTGCGGGCTCCATCGCAGCCGACAACGTAGGACGCCGTGATCCGCTGTTGTTCTCCCTGCGCGTCCGTGATAGTCGCCTCTACACCGTCGTCATGCTGGCGCAACGTGTGCAGCGACCAGCCCAGGCACAGGTGGCACGACTCCAGGGTGAGAACCGCCTCCCGTAAGACCTCCTCGACCAGTGGCTGGGCGATCTGCTGCCCCGACTCGGCGAACAGATCGGTTCGCCGCGGTGAGAGCCCAAAGCACATGGGGAAACGCGTCACCTCGTGACCCACCAGCGTGGTGCAGAAGACAACATCCTGCGACCACCCCACCTTGAGCGGCGCCGCCTCGCGCAGGCGTGCGGCCAGCCCCCAGCGGCGAAAATGCTCCATCGTCCGGACACTGACCGTTTTGGCCCGCGGTCGGAGCCGCGAGACGCGCAGCCGGGGCTCGACCACCACGCACCGCACCCCGCGTCGCCCCAACTCCACGGCCGCACTGAGTCCAACGGGACCTCCCCCGACGATGAGCACGTCCGTCTCCTGGGGAATAGATTGACGTCTGGCCGCGGCATTTGCTGCCATCATAGTCCAACACTGCCTTTCTTCATTCTACGAGAACGTGTTTCCTCTGCTGGCAGGGAGAGGGAGGCAGAGGTGCGCGTCCTGATACAACGCGCCTCCTCCAACGCTACGACGGAGAGCGCAGAGAGATGGTCACGAGGGCGTCGTCGTCGCCTGCGCCGTGACGGACAGCGACCTCAGACTCCTGATAGTGTTGTTCAACTTCCGGGTGCTGTGGCCGAGTTCGAACCGCTCCACGCGTCGCGCCAATGCGCCCAGGATCGCCTGCCCCTCCAACCGCGCTAGGCTGGCGCCCGCGCACAGGTGGATACCGAAGCCAAAGCCAACATGACCCGCCGTGTTGCGCGTCACGTCGAAGGTGTCCGCCTGCTCCCACTTGCGCTCATCGCGATTGGCGGAACCGAAAAGCACGACGACGCGCGACCCCGCCGGAATCGAGATACCCTCCACGTCGTAGTCGCGCGTGGCCTGACGACTGAAGCTCTGGAGTGGGGACTCCACGCGCAGGACCTCCTCGAAGGCGTTAGGGATGAGTACGGGGTTCGCGCGCACCTGATCCCACTGGTCTGGGTAGTGGCCAAACAACCAGATGGCGCTGCCGACCGCGCTAATCGTGGTATCCAATGACGGTACCAGGTACGCTGTCAACAGTTGAGGGCACTGTGCCTTCGTGATCCGACCGTCTCTTGCGGCCTCAAGGACACCTGCGCCAAAGCTTCCTGGTTGAAGGTTGCCTGAGGCCGCTATCTGTGCGGCATAACCAAAGAGGTCCGGCAGCGTCTGTAACGCGTCTACACAGCGCTCATTCATGGGACCCATCGCGTTGAACGTCGCCTCTGCCCAGTCCAGCATGTGTTCACGTCCCTCTTGGGGCAAACCGATGAAGTCGGGGACAATGGACAGAGGAAGGACTTGCGTTAGGTCTTGGACGGCGTCGAACGATTGCCGCGTCACCAGCCGTTCGACAAGCATGTCGGCGCGCCGATCAATCATCTCCGTGGTAGGGCGGAGGGCCTGCGCCGTCATGCGGGAGCCGACCACGTTACGTAGGAGATCGTGCAGAGGCGGATCAGAACCCAGCGTATTTCCCTGCATCGCTGTGTTGAGAGTGTCGTTGAGCGCGACACCCGCGGCCGACGAGAACGTCCTCCAGTCTCTGAGCACGGCACGGACAGGATCGTAGCGGGCCACAACCCACGCGTTGTATCGCTCAAGCCACACCGCCGGCCCCGCGTCACGAAGGCGTCGATAGTGCGCGTATGGTTCGGCCAGCACGTCGTCGCTGTACAAATCGAGATCTGATGTCGGAATGGACGGTGACATTGTCGCCTCTCTCCTCTCTCGCGGATGGATTAATCTCTTGTATAGCGGCTTGATGACAGGAACGTTTCCTACAGAGGAGTACGAGGATCATCAAGCGGAAAGCGTGGGTCCATCGGGCCAGAGGGTGGAAATTCGCCCGCGTAGGCGCGGCGATGGATGTCCGCGAGCGAGGCGCCAGCCGTACGGGCCGCGATGATCTGCGCGGGATCCACGAACGTGCCAATGGGGTCCGCCGCGAAGTCGGGTGAGGTGCGCATCCACTCTTGCGATCGCGCCCAGTCACCAAAGTTGTCGATTTGTAGTTCCACGCTGTTCCCGTCGGGATCGACGTAGTAGAACGAGATGGTCATGCCATGATCCAGGGCCATGTGCGGCGTGATCCCCCGTTCCTTCAAGCGCATGTAGGTATGCAGCAGATCGTCAATCGTCGCGTACTCAAACGCGATATGATGGATGCCCGTATGAACCAGCTTGCCCGCGTCATCGCTAATCTTGGATGACGCGAGGAGCGCCAGGCGGTGGTTCGCGGTGTCATTGGTCAACCAGGCGCCGCCTGGAAACTGAAACACCGTTGTCAGGGCAACAACGGTGGCGTACCAATCAATCATCTCCTGCATGCGCGTCGTCTTGAGATTGACATGATGCAGGACAGGTTGCGCTAGGGGACGACCCTCAAATCCTTGTGGCATCGATTTTCTCCTTATTCATTCGCTTTTCTTTACACACGCCGGCTTTTTCCCGTTCGCCTGAGCCTCAGGTCCTTTGCGTGTTTGCCTCCCGGGTTGTGGCGCCTCGGAGAGAGGCGTATCCGCTCCGACGATCTGCAAGGCCATGCGTACTGCTACAGGGTCGAATTCCGGCGACATTTGTCCCAGCACGGTGAGTGCCGTGCGCGCGTAGTGGCGTGTCAAGAGATGCGCCGCACGGTCAGCAGTGCTTTGTATGCAGGCGCTAGCAATAGCGCGATGTTCGGCGGCGATGACGTCCGCCGGTCGCGTTGGTTGTCGCATACTCATGAGGCGGTAATACAGCCGCCGGTAATATTCACACTGATCCGCATAGCCAGCTATCCTCTGACGCATCGAGTCCTCCGCGTGACTAACAAGAAGTCGATGGAAACGACGATGCGGCTCTTCCCAGGCATCCAGGTCCCTGCGTGCCGCCGCCTCATCGAGTTCAGTAAGGATGTGCTTCAGGGCTTGCACGTCTGCCGGCGCGATGTCAGGAACCGTCAAACGAAGACTCAAGGCTTCCAACAGAATGCGACTGGCGTACAGGGAGTCAACGATGGCCGGCTCAAAGGAAGGAACTCTCGCACGCTGATTGTGCTCCGCCTCGACCAGCCCTTCTCTCTGGAGCATCCGCAGCGCTTCCCGCAGCGGAATACGACTGACGCCCAGCGACTCGGCCAGCTTGACCTGGGAAAGCATCGAGCCAGGAGGGAACACGCCATCAAGAATCATTGTGCGTAAGCGTCTGTAGAGAGGAGCAAGTCCGTTTTCTCCGTCGGGTCCGCCAATGACCGCGTCGGCTTGACGTGATAGCAGGTCAGTCGCGCCATTCATGCTTTAATGCTTACTCTCATCCCGATCCTACGATTCTATATACAGGTTTACTATCAAACCCTTGAAAAAACCCTCTAACTCGGCTATACTCACAAGTACTGTATACAGCTTTGCACGGTTTGTCAAGATGATCTGGAGCGGCCTAAGGAGCAGGCGCGGTTACGCCAGGCCCCCGAACTTATTCCCTCGGTCATAGTGGACACTATATGGGCTTCGCCCGTCTCCCCGTGGAGTTTATTGACCATGCATAAGGACGAAAGGTAATCGTGATGGTTAAGCCAACCATGGCGCCGACCGGGAGCGCCGCGGGATCGATCGTCCTCAGCGGCGTGACGGTCGTCGATACGCGTGACGGGTCGCTCCGGCCAAACATGGACATCGCGCTGGAGGCGGATCGGATCGTTGGCATCACGCTCGTGGGCGCCGGGCCGAGGGACCCGGCGGCGACGACGATTGACGCGTCCGGCAGATTCGTCGTCCCCGGCTATCTCGACATGCACGCCCATGCGCTCGAGCTGGAGGACCCGTCGGGCACGCTGGAATTGATGCTGGCGAACGGCATCACGGGCTTCCGCCAGATGTCGGGCTCGGCGAAACTGCTACAGCAGCGGCAGTCCGGCACGCTGCCGCTGCCGAAGGACTCGCTAGCGCCGCTCGCGATGCCGGGGGCGGTCCTTACCCCGGCCAATGCCGGCACGGCGAAGGCCGCCATCGCGACCGTGCGCGACCAGAAGGCCGCCGGGGCCGATTTCATCAAGGTGGGCTTCGTCACCCCGGCGGTGTTCTTCCAGGCGCAAGCCGAGGCCAATCGGCTCGGCATCCCGATCGGCGGTCACCTTCCCACCGGCATCGACGTGGTGGCGGCATCCGACGCTGGCATACAGTTCATCGAGCACCTCGGGCCGGGGGTTGGGATCCTCGCCGCCTGCTCGACCGACGAAGCGGGCGTGCGGCAGGCCCTCGCCGCCCTCCCCCAACTCGGAGCGCCGCCGGCTACGATCCCGTCCCCCGACCCCGCGCTGATGCGGGAGGTTTTGATGAACCCCCTCGCCCGGTCGACCCCTGCCGATATGGCCATCCTGCAACGCGCGGTAAGCACGTTCAGCGACGAGAGATGCCGGGCGTTGGCCACGACGTTCGTCGCCGATGGCACGTGGCAGTGCCCCACGCTCATGCGCGAGCGGACGTGCGAACTGTGCGACGCGCCCGAGTTCCGGGACGACCCCAACCTCCGCTATGTCGACCCTTCCACGGTCGAGGAGTGGACCGCTGTCGCCGACGCGTTCAGGCGACGCCCTCCCGAGGAGAGGGCCACGTTCCGCGCCGCCTACGCGGTGCAATTGAGGCTGACGAAGCTGCTTGACGAGGCCGGTGTGAAAATGCTGGCAGGCAGCGACGTGACCGGAGCGGCCTGGGAGGTTCCGGGCTTCTCACTGCATCAGGAGTTCGACGAACTCGCGAAGGCCGGACTGTCTCCCCTCCGGGTACTGCAAATGACCACGCTGAACGGCGCGGAGTTCCTCGGCAAGACCGCCGACATGGGCTCCGTGGAGGCTGGGAAGAGCGCCGATCTCGTCCTGCTGGACGCCAACCCCATCGAGAGCGTCGACAATCTGCACGCAATCTGGGGCGTCGTGCGGGCCGGACGGTACTACTCGTCCGCCGACCTGGAGGCGGTGAAGGGCAGGGTCGCAACGTCACGATCCGTTCACTAGCCGTAATGAAAGTCGTGCTCAAACCATAGGAACTATAGGAGCCTATTCTTTATCGGATGGCATGTCGGGATGCGACCGGCGCCTGCGGCGCGCCAAGCGGCAAGCGGTCGCCGGGGTCGTCGAGCAGGCCGCGCGCCAGGTGGCCGAGCACGTCGGCAAGCTCACGTTGTTGGTCGGGCGACCAGCCTTTGAGGAGGTCGGTGAGCCCCTCACGCCGGGCGGTGACCAGACGATCGCGCGCCTGCTGGCCGCCGGGGGTCAGCGCGAGCTGCCCGGTCGCGGCCCTGCCGTCGCCGTCCGCGCGGGCGACGGCGACAAATCCGGCCTGGGTGAGCCGGTCGAGAACGGGGATGAGCGTGGCGGTCGGAACGCGCAACCGCGCGCTTAGGCTCTCCAGCGTGGCCGGCGCGTCCTGGTCGATGCGGAACAGCAGCCAGCACGACGGCGGGTCGAGCTTAAACCCGGCGCGGGCGGCGATGCGCTCGTAGACACGGCCCCGGCTCTCGCGGCCAGCCAGCACGCCCAGCGCCCGCTCGATCTCCTCCCGCGATGTGCGCGCCGCCGGCATCGCGTACGTGTGCCCGGTGTCGGTCGCCTGGCTGGTCGTGCGTAGCGGTACCTCGCGCAGGAACCAGGTTAGAGCGAACGCGACGACGCCGATCACCCCGGCGATCAAGAAGACCGGCTGCAGCGACGCGGCGTAGGCGTGGATGTAGCCGGCATGCGCCGCGGGGGGCAAGCGCTGCAGCGCGGCGGGGTTGGACCGCGCCGTCGTGGGATTGAAGCCCGGCGGCAGCGCGCTCGCGAGCAGGAAGCGACGTAAGTTGCCGGTCAACTCGTTGCTGAAAATCGCGCCGAAGATGGCCACGCCGAAGGAGCTGCCGATGGAGCGGAAGAACGTCGCCCCCGACGTTGCCACGCCGAGGTCGCGGTAGTCGACCGCGTTCTGCACCGCGATCACCAGCACCTGCATCACCAGGCCCAGCCCCAGGCCCAGCACGAGCATGGAGATGGACATGGACACGGCGCCTGTGTGCTCGTCCATGCGCGAGAGCAGGAACAACCCCACCGAGAAGACCGCCGTGCCCACGATGGGAAAGACCTTGTAGTGACCCCAGCGCGTGATCAACTGCCCGCTGCCGATCGATGTCACGAGCAGGCCGGCCATCAGCGGCAACAGCCGCAGCCCGGAACTGGTTGGGCTGACGCCCTTGACTACTTGCAGGAAGAGCGGCAGGTAGGTGATCGAGCCAAACATGGCGAACCCGACGACAAAGCCGATGGCGCTGGCCACGGCGAAGACCCGGTTGCGGAACAACGGCAGCGGCAGCACCGGCTCGGCGGCGCGGCGTTCCACGAAGACGAACCCAACCACGAGCGCCACGCCGGCGACGGCGAGGATGATGATCGGCGCCGAGAGCCAGGGGTAGGTCGTCCCGCCCAGGCTGGTGAGCAGGACCAGGCTGACCGCGGCGCCGGCGAGCAGGGCCGTGCCGAGGTAGTCGATGCGCGGATGGCCGCGTGGCCCCGATGCGGGCAGCACCAGGGCGGTGACCACCAGGGCGAGCGCCCCCACGGGCAGGTTGATGTAGAAGACCCAGCGCCAGGACAGGTTGTCCACGAAGAAGCCGCCCAGCAACGGGCCGACGACGCTGGTGACCCCGAAGACCGCGCCGAACAAGCCCTGGTAGCGGCCCCGTTCCCGCGGCGCGACCACGTCGGCGATGAGCGCCTGGGCGGTGACGATCAGGCCGCCGCCGCCCAGGCCCTGTAGCGCCCGAAAGACGATCAACTCGATCATGTTCTGGCTGATCCCCGAGAGCACGGAGCCAATCAGGAAGATGACGATGGCGCCCTGGAACAAGCGCTTACGGCCGTAGAGGTCGCCGAGCTTGCCCCAGAGCGGGGTGGAGGCGGTCGAAGCCAGCAGGTAGGCCGTCACCACCCACGAAAGTTGCGCAAGCCCACCGAGATCGCCGACGATGGTCGGCAGGGCCGTGGAGACGATAGTCTGGTCCAGCGAAGCCAGCAGCATGCCGAGCAGCAGTCCGCCTATGATCAGCAGGACGCGCCGATGGCTTAACGATGATGGCGGCGCGGTGGTGGGCGCGGTAGCGGCGCTCATGTAGCTTGCTCCTTTCAGTTTGGTCGTCATGGCCCCCGTCCCCCCTGGCGGCGGCCGTTTCCCAGACTATATATGGCGGCATACTTCATGCCGCGCCTGCTCATGCGACACGACGCGTGTAGCGGCGCCATCATATCCAAGTGGATACGCCCGTCGCCCGTCGCCCGTCGCCCGTCGCCCGTCGCCCGTCGCCCGTCGCCCGTCGCCCGTCGCCCGTCGCCCGTCGCCCGTCGCCCGTCGCCCGTCGCCTACACGTATAGCGCGCTGGCGAGCTTGCGGCGGTACTCCTGGGTGAGCGGGTGGTCGGGGCCGAGCGCGTCGAAGATGGCGAGCATGGCCGAGCGCGCCGCGCCATCCTGGAAAGTCTTGTCCTTCTCGACCACGGCCAGCAGGCGCGGTAGCGCCTCGTCGTAGGCGCCGCGCGCGGCCAGGGCCTGCCCGACGCGCAAGTTCGACGCGGGGTCACGCGGGTCGCGCCGCAGCGTCGCCTCGGCCTCGGCCAGCGCGGACGCGCCGGCGCCGGGCGCATCGTTCTGTAAGCGCAGGCGCGCCACGACCGGCGCGGCCTCGCGGCCCTGCGCCGACTTGGGCGGCAGCGTCGCCAGCAGCTTCAGCGCCTCGTCGGGGCGGCCGGCGGCCTCGCGCAGTAGCCCGAGTCCCAAGGCCGCGCGCGGATGATCGGCCTGGAGCGCCAGGGCCTGACGATAGGCGTCCTCCGCCGCCGCGTCATCGCCGGCGGCGGCTAAACGATCGCCCCGCGCGGCGGCTTCGTCGGCGGGCGAGGGCAGCAGGCGGTCCAGGAAGCGGCGCACCATGAGCTCGGGCTGCGCGCCGACGAACTCGGCGGCGATACGCCCGTCGCGGAAGCCCTTGACGGCGGGGATGCCCTGCACGCCGTAGCGGGCGGCGAGCTGCCCGTTCTGGTCCACGTCGATCTTGACGAGCGTCCAGGCGCCGCCGGCCGCCGCGGCCAGGCGCTCTAGGAGCGGGCCAAGCTGACGACAGGGGCCGCACCACGGGGCCCAGAAGTCGACCACGACGGGCCGCGCGCGCGACGCCGCGATCACGTCGGCCTCGAAGGTGTCCGTCGACACGTCTTTCACCACGGTATTCGTCATTCTTCCTCGTCCTCCTCCGCTTCGTCTAACTCGTCCAGGCCTTCCGGCGCATAGTCGGACGGGGGTATCTCCAGATCGAATAGCACTGGGCCAAGGCGCGGCAGCAACTCTTGCGCCACGCGCGTCGCGCGCAGTTCCTGTCGCGCCTCGCGGTAGCGCGCCGTCTCCTGCGCGATCCATGCCGGCGGGCGGCCCTCGGCGGCCAGCGTGGCCTCCTCGTTCTCGGCGCCCTCCGCCAGTACCTCGTCGACGCGGCGCACGATGTCGGCTAGCCGCGCCAACGTCACGGCGCGCCCCGGCCCGTCAGCCTCGTCCGCGTGTGCGGTAAGGCTCTCCAGGTCGAAGTAGTCGTAGGGCCATAGCCCGATCACGTAGTCGCCGAGGTCGGTCAGCAGCTCGGCTAGGGGCGCGCCGTCGTCTTGGAGGTAAACCCCTGTGGGCAGGGCGGGCAGGCCGCCGCGCGCGGGCGCGGCCTGAATGTCGAGCGGGACGGCGTCGGTGTCGGCGTCGGCGCCGTAGCCGTCGTAGCCCTCTAGGAGCGCGCGGTCAATCGGCGTGGCCCCGTACGGCGCGGCATTGGGCTTTAGCAGGGCCAGGGCATTGCCGGCGGCATCGGACATAGCGCGCGGCGCGGCGCCCACGTCGCCGGCCTCGACAGCGCGGGCGAGGTACCACGCCAGGGCGTCGGCCGCGCGCGCCGCGTTCATGCGCTCGGCGGGCAACTGGACCGCGAAGAGGGGCTCGGGTTGCGGCAGATCGGGCGCCTGCCCCAGGCCCAGCGCGGCCAGCGCACCGCCCGAATCGGCTTGTGGCAGGCGCAACGCGGCAACGGCCAAACGGTCGGGGGCGGGAGCGACCTTTCCCGAGCGCGTCATCACGATGGGCAGCCCCATCTGCACCGACACGAGATGGCCGTCGGGCGCGCCAACCGTGCGCGAGGTCAGCGGCGCCAGCACGAACAGGTCGGCCGACGCCGTCCCACTGTCCTGGGCAGGGAAGCCTTCCGCCATGTCCTGAGCTTGACGGCGGCCATAGTCCGTGACCCACGCGCGGTAGGCGTTGCTAATCGGGCCGCGTAGCGCCGCGAGCCCGCCTTGTGACGTCGCCGTCGTCGTTAGCCCGGCCGGTTGCGCCGGCTCCGGTCCGGTTTGCGCCCCGGCGTGTAGCTCGGCGCGCCGCTCGGCGGCCCGACGTTCCGTGCGGGCCCGGCGCGCGTCCTTCTTACGGTTGTCCCCGCGTCCCTTTGCCATCGTGTCTCCCGTCTAAGCTGTCAGTCGATGGTCGATGGTCGATGGTCGATGGTCGATGGTCGATGGTCGATGGTCGATGGTCGATAGTCGATGGTCGATAGTCGATAGCTAAAGTATCGCACGTCGCGCCGGCGTCACGACACATGGAAGACCGCTTTACCGGCCACGCGACGCTCGCGCAGCGCGGCCGCGCCCCGTGCCAGGGCACCCCAATCTTCTTCCAGCCCGATCTGGGGTTGCAGCTTGCCCGCCGCCACCAGTCCGGCCAATAAGCCCAGGTCTTCCCCAAAGGTCTCGCGGTCGCCCGAGTCGTAGACGAAGAAGCCGTAGATGCGCGCGCGTGGGCGGCCCGCGAAGTCGTAGAAGCCGAGCGTCGTCGGGTCGCCCGAGGTGGCGCCAAACACCACGACTGTCCCGTCCGGCGCGGTGTGGCGCAGCGCGCCGGTGAGTGAGGCGCCGCCGACGGATTCCAGCACGAGGTGGAATGGCTCTTTCCCCTCGAGCTCGGCCACCGACGACACGATGTCCGCCGCCCCGCGCTCACGGACGCCCACGGCGCGTTCGGCGTTGGAGACCACGCCCGTTACATGCGCGCCTGCTCCGGCCGCGAGTTCGACGGCGAAGCCTCCTACCCCGCCGCTCGCCCCCGTGATGAGGACACGCCGGCCCAACAGCGCGCCGCCGACACGTAGGGCGCGCAACGCGGTCAGCCCCGCCACGGGCAGCGCGGCCGCCTGGGTGAGGGTCACCGCGTCGGGCAGCGTCGCCAGGCGATCCATCGGCGCGACGACGCGCTGGCTCCAACCCGCGCCATCGACCAAGGCCGCCACGCGCGTTCCGACGGGCGGCCCGCTCCCGTCGTCCGCCTGCCGCGCCACCACGCCGGCGATATCCTGTCCGGGCCGCCAACCCGGCGGCCGGTCGACTAATAGGGCGAGTTCGCCACGGTTGAGCGAGAAGGCGCGGACCGCGACGACGGCCTCATGTGAAGCCGCCGCCGGCTCGTCAACCTCGCGTAGCTCGACAGGTGTATCATCGTTGTGTGTCGCGACCAGGGCGCGCATGGGAGACCTCCTCATAGTGGCTGTAGGTATTGTCGGGCCATCGGTAGCCGGAGAACGCCGCGCGGACATACCGCCGGCGGCCTTTGTCTTGGCTACCCCTACGATGCGGGAGCACTTTCCGTTCCAGTACCGCCGGCTGCCGGCGCATAGGGTGTCCCCACGATGGGGAGAGGCGGCCTGACCTTAAAAAGTCATGGCAGCGGACGGACCTTGAAAGGTCATGGCAGCGGACGGACCTTGAAAGGTCGGCCTGGGCGCGACGCGCGCCTCTCGTCTATCGGCGGCCACTGGTCTTCGCGTCGAGTGTGATCGGCAGGTGCGCCGGAGTAGACCGGTGGACGCGCTCACGGCTGGGATGGCGCCTGACCACGCCATCTCGAGGCGAGGAGCAGGGCGACGATGCCCGCGATGCGATGGCCTGACGCGCCGCGGCCTCGGACGGATACGCGTGAAGATTGAGCGCGCTGCCGGCCGCATGCTCAATCTGGCGGATCAGCGCAGGGTCCGCCCGGATTCCCGAGACGACGAGGGCGGTCGGAATCTCCCGAGGCTTAGGGCGGCCCAGCGCCAGGCTGTAGGAGGCCACGAACAGAGAGCCGAGCAACACGGCCAAGACGACCACGACAAGCCCAGGGCCATAAGGAGGCCGGCGGACGACGTCCGCCAGCCGCTGTAACTCTCGTGCGCGTGCCATTAGACGCCGCTGTCCCACCAGCCGCCAACGCGGCTTCGAGCGGCTCCACGATCGGCTGCGTGCGCCCGGCCGCTCGCCGGCCGGCAGACGTGGCGCTCAAGGATCGCCGCAAGCTGGAGCCGGCCCGTTGAGAGCACGGGTAGGGATGTGTGGCGCATAACACCTCCTGAACGCACCGCCCCGACGCTGGGCAGGTGCAAGCCTCCGGCTGTAACCGGGGTTGTTGACATCAGCCTGCTCTTTTAGACTATAGGTTTGCTCCGAACGTCACCTAAATGGCACATTTCCCAGACGATGCGCCATACGTGCCAATAGTAAGAATAAGCATGAGTGAGGAGAATAGAGTGAGGCTGCCGCGCATCCGGTCATACGAGCCGCCGCCGCTGGCCGCCGTCGCGCGGCGGCCGTCCTACCCCTGGTTCGTGGTGGGGACGGTCTGCGTCGGCGCTTTCATGGGGCAACTCGACGCGAGCATCGCCCAGCTCGTCCTGCCCACCCTGGAGACCACCTTCCATGCTCCGGTGAACCTGGTGAGTTGGGTCGCGTTGGCCTATCTCCTGACGCTGGCCGGCACACTGCCCATCTTTGGGCGCTTGGCTGACATGGTGGGGCGCAAACTGCTCTACACCACCGGCTTTGTCGTCTTTATCGCCGGCTCGGCGCTATGCGGCTTCGCTCCGACGTTGTGGTTCCTGCTTGGCGCGCGCGTCTTCCAGGCCCTCGGCGCGGGTCTCTTGCAGGCCAACAGCGTGGCCATCATTACGGCGGCCGCGGGGCCGGAGCGGCGTGGGCGCGCTATTGGCATCCAGGGGGCCGCGCAGGCCATCGGCCTCTCGGTGGGTCCGGCCCTGGGCGGCCTGCTCATCCAGACGCTCGGCTGGCAGTGGGTCTTCTGGATCAACGTGCCAGCCGGCCTGCTTGGCGCCGCGTTGGGCTGGGCCATCCTGCCGCGCACGGAGGGCTTGCGGCGCGGCCAGCGCTTCGACGGGTGGGGCGCGTTGCTGCTCGCGCCGGCGTTGACGGCGCTGGTACTGGCCATCAGCGAGGGACGCGCATGGGGCGTCACGAACCCGCTATTCCTCCTGTGCGTCGCCGGGGGGGTGGTCCTGCTGGCCCTCTTCGTGTGGCGTGAGCGGGTCTTTGCCAGCCCCCTGGTCGACCTCTCGCTGTTCCGGGTGGGCGCCTTTATGGCCGGCAACGTGGCGGGTCTGCTCTCCTATGGCCTCCTCTTCGGCGTCTTCTTCCTGCTGCCGTTTGCCTTGGAGCGCGGGCGCGGCGAAACGGCGCTCGCGGCCGGCCTGACGCTGACGGCCATCCCGATCGCCCTGGGGGTGGTGGCTCCGCTCGCCGGTGGACTGTCCGATCGGCTGGGGCCGCGCCCGCTAACCGTTGGAGGCATGCTCCTGGCCGCGCTCGCCCTCGTCGGGCTGGCCCTTGTGGAACGCGGCGCGGCCCTTCCCGCGGTGATCGTCGCCCTGGCCGCCTTCGGGGTGGGGCAGGGCCTGTTCACAGCCCCGAACAACAGCGCCATCATGGGGGCCGCACCGCCGGAGCGGCTGGGGGTGGCCGGCGGCGTGCTCAACGTCACGCGCACGCTGGGAACCAGCCTTGGCGTGGCCGTCGCCGCGCTGACGCTCTCCTGGCGGCTCGCGACGCGCGCCGGTCATACCGTGAGCACGGCGCACGCGGCCCCCGGCGCCCTGCTCGGCGCGGTCCACGATACGCTGTTCCTTTTCGCGGCGCTGGGCGTGGCGGCCGCGGCGATCTCTCTCGTGCGCGGCCGCGTGTCCATGCGTGGTGGACAGCCGGGTGTGATCGTCGAGGGAGGCATCTAACGGGCATGAAGTGTGGAACGTTACTTGCACTTCTTTACCCTCGTACACAGCGTGCATAGCACTGATGTCAGTGGAGGGTTTTATTATGACGACGCGAGACAATGCGGCGGCAAGCGACGAGGATCAGATGACGCCCGACCAGGGCAAGATGTCTGGGGGGACCAATAAGGGGCCGACGGCGGCCGCGACGGCGGATACCCAGGGCGCCTTTGGTGACGCGGAGCAGGAAGTCATCGGCGATCCCGTCGAGGCGGAGACGCCGGTTTTCGACCGCGTCGGACCCAAAGACAGCTGATATATCCCGACCACGTCCTACTTCCTACTCTCGCGGAGGGCGGCCGTACGTCCTGTTAGAGCGCGTTACACCGGCGTGATGCGCCAGACGGGGTGTATCTCGCGCCAGCCGTGCTCGAGATCGGTCACGTAGGTACCCGTGACTTGGACGTGCGCGCCGATGGCGGGAGCGTGTACCGTCGCTTGGTCGGCCGGTACGATCTCCACCACCAGCGTGGCGCCCTGCTTCGTGTAGTTGCTCCGATCCAACAGGCGCCAATAGCCCCGGTCCGGCAAGAGGCTGATGTGCAGGTCACCGTCGGGCGCGTGCAGAATAAAGACGACGCGCCCGATGGCGCTGACACAGTTGGCTCGCACGGCGAGCCGGCCCGGATTGTAGACGCCCGCGAGCGGATTGCCAGCGCGGCAAATCGTCGATGGCACTTTTGACCCATCGCCGAGTATTGTCCCCCTCAACGCATCACGCAGATGCGGCAACGCCAGCGTGACTAGACGCGCCGCGATGAGGCCGGCGATGACCAAGACCAAAAGCCCGCGCAGCGGCGAGTGGCGCTTGAACTGGCGTGCTCTGTAGCCCATGCTCCCACTCTAGCACACTCTAGTCGTGAGTCGTGAGTCGTGAGTCGGGTAGATCGCCTAGATCGCGTAGCTGTACCAATCACCAATCCAGCCTTGGCAGCATAGACTAAAGTGGTAGCTAAACGCATGATACTCTCACGACTCACGACTCACGACT
>JAABUZ0100003310.1_pt1 | contig 24234 bp, 25 predicted proteins | sample 5562091 | NCBI WGS metagenome assembly JAABUZ01 (sample SAMN12813069, study PRJNA571459) | rock metagenome | isolation source: Antarctica rocks | place: Antarctica: Victoria Land, Linnaeus Terrace sud | collected 2015-12-21
CGTACAACGCGTCGAAGGCGGCCGTCACGGCGCTGACCAAGTCGCTCGCCGTCGAATGGGGACCGCGCGGCGTCGGGGTGAACGCCGTCTCACCCGGCTACGTCGACACCCCGCTGAACGCCCTGAAACGCCACCAGCACGAACGGTGGAAGGATATGACGGTCCTGGGGCGGTTCGCGGAGCCGCGTGAGATCGCCGCCGCCATCGGCTACTTGCTTAGCGACGAGGCGGCGTTCTGCTGCGGCACGGAGTTGCTCATCGACGGCGGCTACTCGCTCAGGTGAGCGGGCAGTCGGAGGCAAGAGAGTCGGATTGGAGGAATCACACATGGGTAGCACGCGGCAGCCGGGGCCGACGTCCAGATTGGTGGGCGCATGGCTGGGCTAACACCCGCGTTCGTGGCGCGTGGCGTCACCAAGACCTACCCAGGCGTCCAGGCGCTCCGCGGTATCGACCTCGAGGGCTATCCGGGCGAGGTGCTGGCCATCTGTGGCGCGAATGGAGCAGGCAAGTCCACCTTTGTCCGGCTCCTCGCGGGCCAAGAGACGCCCACCTCGGGCGAGATCCTTATGGGCGGGCATGACCTCCCCATCCGGGACCCCGCCGACGCCGAACGCGCCGGAGTCCTGCTGATGCACCAGGAGCCCCTGATCATCGACGACTTCACCGTGGGCGAGAACGTCTGGCTCTACACACTGCGCGCCGGACGCGACGTGCGCCCGTGGTCGCGCATGCGCGCCACCTCGGATGACGAGACGCGCGCCGCGCTTGCGCGCATCGGACTCAGTGTGATGTCGCCGAACCGCCTTGCCCGAGGGCTCGCGCCGGGACAGCGGCAGATGCTCGCGCTCAGCCGGGCTGTCGTGACGCCGCACCGCATCCTCATCCTCGATGAGACGACGGCGTCCACCACCGAGGCGTACTTCGAGAGTGTGCGCGAGATGGTCGCCGAAGAGAAGCGCGCGGGGACCGCCGTGGTCTTCGTCTCCCACCGCATGCAAGAGGTCTTCAGCCTCGCGGACCGCATCGCGGTGTTCCGGAACGGCTCCCTTGTCGACGTCCTGAACGCCACGTCGACCGACGAAGACGAGATCACCAGGCTGATGATTGGTGAGGCCATCAAGGCGCTCCACCGCCCCCCCGGCCACAACCGGCACGACGGAGAGGCCTTCCTCCACGTCTACGACGTCGCGAGCGGCTCGGCCTCCGACATCTCTTTCAATGTGCGTCGCGGGGAGATCGTCGGCATCTATGGGCTGGTTGGCAGCGGGCGCTCGTCCGTGGCGCGCGCGATCACCGGTCAACAACCCATGCGCCGCGGCAGCGTCACGGTCGATGGACGGACGGTCCGGCTACACTCGCCCGGCGCCGCGCTTCGCCATGGTCTCGCCTACGTGACCGAGGACCGTCGCAAGGAGGGATTCGTCCGCGACTTCTCAAACCGCGAGAACCTGAGCCTGGTGACGCTCCCCCGCCTCGCCCGGGCCGGCGTCGTTGACGCTCGGCGCGAGCAGGGGCGCACCCACGAGTTGATCAAGAGGTTCCAGGTCAAGGGCGACGTGGACACGATGACCAGCACGCTGAGCGGCGGCAACCAGCAGAAAGTCTCCATCGCGAAGTGGTTGGAGGCGGATCCGGATGTCGTGGTCCTTGACGAGCCGACCAAAGGGATCGACGTCGGGGCGAGAGCAGCCGTCTATGAGATTATCTACGATCTCGCACGGCGCGGAAAGAGCATCGTCATCGTATCCAGCGAGGCGGAGGAGATCCTCCTGCTCTCCCATCGCGTGCTTGTCATGCGCAACGGCCGTATCGTCGGCGCGTACGACGCCGAATCCTCGACGACCGAGGATCTGATCAAAGACGCCCTTGGCGGTGAGGTGCAACGAGTATGACTACAGAGATCACGCAGGAAGAGATCACGCAGGAAGAGATCACGCGGAATACGCGGAAAGAGATGACGCGGAAGGCGACGTCCCGTTCCGTGGCGTCGAAGGCGACCGGATGGTTGAAGGGACAGTACCCCCTGTTCATCCTGATCGGCCTGCTTATCCTGGCATCCTTGGCCAGCCCCGCGTTCCTGTCGATCCAGAACCTGACCAACCTCGTCCTGCAGCTGTCGGTCATCGGCATCGTCGTCCTCGCCGAGCTGATTGTGGTGATCTCCGGTGGAATCGACATCAGCGTCGGCTCGGTGCTTGGGCTCGCCGCGGTGCTCAGCGCGGGTCTCTTCCAGGGTTCCAATGTGTTTGTCGCGGTCCTCGTCGCACTTGCCGTCGGCGCGGTCCTCGGTTCCATCAATGGCTTCCTCGTCGCCTTTCGCAACATCGACGCGTTCATCGTGACCCTCGGCATGCTCGCCCTCGCGCGTGGTCTCGTCTACGCCTACACCCAAGGAGCGCCGATCACGCCGCAGGACCCCACCTTCCCGGTTCTTGGCTCCGCCACCATCGCTGGCTTCCCGGTCGTGGGCCTGTTCTGGATTGGAGCAATCGCGGCAATGGCATTCCTGTTGCGGCGCACCGTGTTCGGTCGCCGTGTGTTTGCCGTTGGAAGTAACCGGCAGGCCGCCTACAGCGCGGGTACCCCTGTGCGAACCACGCTCCTCGCTGTGTATGTGCTGGCTGGTCTGCTGGCTGGTCTGGGCGGATTCTTGCTCACCTCACGTGTCGGCGCGGGCACCCCGACCGCCGGACTCAACTTCGAACTCGACGCCATCGCCGCGGTCGTCATCGGAGGCGCCCGCCTCAACGGCGGCTACGGCAAAGTGTTCGGCGCTGTCGTCGGGACCATCATCTTCGGCGTCATCACCAACCTGCTGGTGCTGCTCAACGTGTCGACCTTCTACCAGGACGCGTTGAAGGGCGCCCTCATCCTGCTCGCGGTTCTCCTCGCCACGGCGGGCCGTAAGGGCGCCCCCCAGGCGCATTGAGCTATCAGCTCTTCATCATGCATCACCTAACCAGGAGGTATATCCCTATTATGTAGTACATTAAGCCGCCAGCGTGTCATGCATTAAGCTATCAGCTCTTCATCATGCATCACCCAACCAGGAGGCACATCCCCATGTATGTTCGAAAGGCTAGCATTGTCGCTAGCGTCACGGCTTTGATCCTGGGCATCATCGTGTTCGGCGCGGGCTCGGCAGCCGCGGGCCAAAAGGGCGTCACCGCATCCGCGGGCCACAAGGGCGTCACCTCTCTAACGATTGGATTCGCACAGCGAACCTCCAACGCGCCCTACTACGTGGCGATGCAAAAGGAAGCACAGCGGCTCGCGACAGCGCAGCACTTCAAGCTGCTCTTCCAGAGCGCCGGAGGCGACCCCGTCCAGCAGATCAACCAGGTGCAAACGATGCAGTCGCAGGGGGTGGACGTCCTCATCGTCAACGCCGCGAGCGCTGGCACCGAGAAGGTGCAGATGACGGCCGCGGCGAAGCAGAAGCCGTTACTGTTCATTGACACTCCGATCCCCGGCGTCGGGTTCACGACGGTCCAGTCCGACAACCTCACGATCGGTCACGAGGCCGGCAGCCTGCTGGCTCAGCGGCTGGGACGGGGCAAGACAGTCAAGATCGCCATCCTGAACGGCGGACCGGCGGACGTCGATGTCGGCCCCGTTCGTCGCAAGGGCTTCCTCACGGGCCTCAAGGACGGCGGCGTGACATACCAGATCGTCGCCGAGGCGAACGCTAACTACACCCAGGACCAGGCCGTGGCGCAGACCGAGGACATGCTCGCCGCCCACCGCGACATCGACGTCATTTTCGGGTACAACGACGCGATGGCCCTTGGAGCGCTGACCGTACTTAAAAACAAGAGCAATCGACACGTGCTTGTCGCCGGTGTCGACGGCCAGAAGCAAGCGCTCGCTATGATCAAGAATGGCGGGTGCGGCGGTCAGTACGTCTCGACCGGTCTGAACTCACCCACACTGGCCGCCCGTGACGCCATCCAGACCGCCATCGAGGTCGGTACCGGGCAGAAGAAGGTTAGCGCCTTCCCCAAGGTGACGTACACCAAGGCCGTTGGCATTGACTGCCACAACGTCGGCAAGTACTACGCCCCGAATAGCGCCTTCTAACCTCACCGCGATGATCCGCCGCCGGAGCCGGCCTACCCCGGGCTGTCTTCGGCGGCTTTTCGTAGATATTGATAGGGTGTCACGGCTGCGTCAGCTTTCGGAACGCCATCAGACAGTTACGGGCGCCAGCCTACGGTGTTGCTCGCCTGATCGCGCCGACGCCGCCTGCCGCACCGCGCACACCTCGTCCCAGTGGTCCTGGAATAGGCGGCGCTGCGCGACCAAGGACACCGTCTCGTTCAGGTGGTGGCGATCGCGGAAATGAAGGGGAAGACTACCCGAGCGACCGTCCCCATCCACCAACGCTGATTCTGAAATCTGACGCATCCGGGCTCAACCGACTAATGATAAGGACGACTGATGCTCGTTCTGATCACAGACGCCACAGACGGCACCTGGCTCACTTATGTCCCCTGTGACTCGCGACAGATATGTCACGACACGCTGTCACTTTCAGATCACGACACAAAGGAGCTACCATGATTGCCATCACCGGAGCCACCGGCCATCTCGGACGCCTCGTCATCGCTGCCCTCCTCGACCAGAACGTTCCCGCGAGCGAGATCGTCGCCATCGTCCGCGACGCGGGGAAGGCCGCCGCCCTCGTAGCGCGCGGCTGTACTGGCTCCCCTCACCATCCGTCACATCGTCGTGGGTGACATGGCGGTCAGGCCGCTCGTCGATAATCGTGGTGCAGGCCGCCCAAGACCGGGAGGGGGTTCCGTTGGGGCCTGCTGAGATAGATGAAAGATCTTCGGAACGGGTATTGCCGATCAGCTAAAACAGAGCCGTCCGAGAGGTTTTGGGACCTGTGGACGGTCGAAGTCGGCCGCTGCGACTGGCCAATTCGATGGTCTTTCGGCCAAAACACGTCATCTCAGCACGCCCCAACGGAACCGATTGGGGTGCTCCGCGTCCTGGCGTAGGGCGTGGAGATAGGTGGGGCCGAGGGCCAGCCAGATGTCGAACAGGTCGAGATAGCCGACATGCGTGGCGGCGGCCGTCCGGCGGATGATTGCGTTGTAGGCGCGCTCGGACACGAGGCGCGCCTGCGTCTGACCGGCGATGGGCAACAGGCCGGCCAGGATCACGACGGGTGGTCGTGGGGACGTGCGGAGGCGGTCGACGAGCGTCCGCAGGCGCGCCTCGTACAGGGCGGCCGGCACGCCCTCGTCGAAGTCGTTCGTGCCGCTTGAGATGATGACGAGGGTGGGGTGGGCGGCCAGCACGTCGCGCGAGAGCCGTGCGAGCACACCAGCCGTGGTGTCCCCATCCAGGCCCGTGTTGCGCACCGTGAATGCGGCGCCTGGATAGGCGGCGTGCAGCTTCTCGCCCAGTCGCGTTACCCAGCCGCCGGGGATGTCCGTATCCCCATCGCCCCTCGTAATGCTGTCGCCGACGGCCACGATCGTCTGGATGGGGCGCGTCGTTCCCGCGGCTCCGCGTCGCGCACGGGGAGTCGCGCCGACGAGGCCGACGAGACCAAAGACGGCGACGATGATAAGCAGCCTGCGCCAGGCGTGGGCGAGACGTCCCGTGTGTCCGATCATAACGGGCTACCCTCCTCGACGTGTGTCATGCACAGCGCCCGGCCGGTGCCTTCTATCTCCGCCCGTGCCGTCGCGGAATATCCGCGCGTCGTCCGCGGCGCCAGGGCGGGACGCGGCCCATGCTCGTCTGGCAGCGCCAACGCAGCGGCCACATGGATGGCGACGCGGCTGGCCGCCCCGCCCCACCACGCCGCTTCATCTAGCCCTGGGCCGCGTGCGTGCGCGCGCCATACGGCGGCGGGGAGGTCGTCCACGGCGAGGACAGACCAGCCGCGTCCGTGGTGATCGAGCAGCGCGATGTTGCCCTCCTCCTGACCGGGGAGGACGCGGTAGACCAGCGCCGGCCGCGCCTGGCTCCATGCTTCAGCCAGCGTCGCCGAGCCGGCCTTCGTGACCACGACGCTGGAGGCGCGCATCAGCCCGGCGACGTCATCGCACCGGCCAAGGACCGTGGCCCGGCCGGCGGTGATCGCCGTCAGCCGGCGCCGCAGGCGCTCGTTATCCCCACATACGACCGTCACGCACAGCGGCGCGCCAGGGACGAGGAGCGCATGCACCGCCCGTTCCAGGGCGCGCGTAGCCCGCCCACCGTCGAGCACGACGACCCGCGGAACAACATCCTCCTGGAGCGCCGTGGCGCGGGGCGACGCGGCGAACGCTCGGCGCAACGGCAGCCCGGTCACCCGTATGCGCCCCAGGGGGATGCCGTGGGACGCCAGCGCCGCCGCCGCTGCCGGCGTGGCCGCGTAAAAAACGACGATGTCTTTTGATGCCCAGTAGCGGTGGACCGAGGCGAGGTCCGTCACCACGCAGTGGTGCGGCGTCCGACGCCACGCCCCCCGCGGGCTATGCGCGGCCAGGCGCGCGCACAGAGGGTGGACACTGATGATGAGATCCGGCCGCATGGTGCGAATCGTCGCGCGCAAGCGCCGTCCATAAAGCGCGGCCACGATCAGGGCGCCGAGCCACACACCGCATCTGTTGTTCGACAGATAGTAGAGCCATCCCCACTGACGCGGCGCGCGCGCCGCCACGAGATCGTACCACCAGCCAACCGCCGACGATCGGGCGACGCGCGCGCCCAACGGGTCTCGGACGAGGACACGCGCGCGTGGGAGTGTCGCGCCTAGCGCGTCGGACAGCGCCGCGGCCGTGCTATCGTGACCCGCGCCGGTGGATGCGGTCAAAACTAGGATGGTCGGCCGCGCCACGCGGACAGGGCGGACAGGGATGGGCGCGGCGCTTCGCCGCGCTGGCAGCGCTCCAGGGTCGAGACCAGTCACGATAAAACCTCCACGCCGTCACGTCTCGCCCGAGGAACGGACAGGGATAGCGCGCAGCCGGCGTCGCTCCCCTCGCCGTCATGGACGACAGCTTACATCGTATGCCCACGACATGAAGTCCGCGTTAAGTAGAGATGAGAAGCGATTAATGCGTGCCCCGCGCCCCGCGCCCCGCGCCCCGCGCGGCGTCAGGCGCCGCAGACGCTAGCCGCGCAGGTGGGAGGTGTGCGCGGCGACTGGACACGGCCCTGGGCGTCCAGGTACGACCCCTCTAGGAACGCCGCCACGGTCGCGGCCGTGAAGGCGTAGCCGAAGCGGTTGGGGTGCTCCGTGTCGTAGCGCAGGCTGTGCAGATGCGCGTCGCCCAGGGCCAGCCAGAGGTCGAACTCATCGAGGTATCCAGCATGCGCGGCCGCCGCGATGCGACGGATGACGTCGGTGTAGGCGCGCTCTACGCGCAGACGCGCCGGCGAGAGCGCGGTGATCGGCGGCATGCCCATGAATGTCACGATCGGCGGGCGCGGCCATGTCTGGAGCAGACGCAGAGCCGTGCGGAGGTGCGCGGCCAGGATCGTGGCCGGAATGCGTTCGTCGAAGTCGTTCAGGCCATAGGCGATCATAACGAGGGCGGGACGCGTTCCGCGCCGCAGTCGTCGCACGTCAGCGATCAGGTCGGCCGTGTTCCCCCCGTTGTGCGCTAGATTGCGCAGGCGCGGATGGTCACGCGGGTAAGCCACCGCGAGCAGCCGGTCCAGGCGTGTGACCCAGCCCCCATGCACGACATCGTGCGCGCCGTAGGCGACGCTATCGCCCAGCGCCACGATCGTCTGGGTCGCCACGGAGGCAGGCCGAAGCGCACGAGGGACGTCACGCGACGGGGCGACCATGGGCGGATGATCGACGGCCACCAAGACGGCGACGGTCAGCACAACGGCGAGGCAAAGCAGGCCGCCGCGCGCGCGGAATGTCCGGGTCATGGGCACATAGACCTCTCTGGCGAACAGCATCAGGCGCGCGTCATAGCCTACTCCTATAATATTGCCACAGCCTGCGGCGTCATGTGGGGTACGAGTGACAGGCCACGCGCGGCCCCAGTGCGGAAGTATAGGCGGCAACGACCGATCTGGTCAACCTGCCGCATGGCCTCATGGCAAGCAGCTATGTCGTATGAGAAAGTTTTCATCCCCCCTTCACGGCCACTTAATCTCACCCTCGTACAGTCGATATAGGTCCACAAACGGGGTGACGACGACCGGCGGTTGTTGAGCGCCACGCCGATGGCGCGGCATCACCCGGCGACGAGACGAGGAGAGAGCGATGATGACGGACATGACGGAGGCGACGCCGGCTTATCGACGCGGCGCGCGGTGTGCCCTGTGGCCGCTGGCCGCAGCCCGGAGAATGTGGACGCACGCCGTGGTTGACGAGCAATCCATCCGCTTCAACCTGCGGCTGCTGACCGTGCTGACGGCCGTGTTCAGCCTGCCCGGCATCGCGCAGGGCGCCCTGGCGGTGGCGCACGCCCCGACCGGCGTCGCGCGCGGCTACGGCGCGTACATCCTAGCGCTCGGACTGCTGGAGTTCGCCGGCGCCCTGCTGCTGGCGCGGCGCGTCCCCGCGGGGCGCCGGCTTATCGTCGCTGCCGCAGCCGGCTTCTACCCCGAGGCCGCGCTGGGGCTGGCCGGCCTTGAGCGCGGCCCGCTGGCGCTCGCGATCTTCATTATGTGCGCGCCCGCCGAGGCCTGGGTACTCTGGTTCCTGTGCCACCCGCGCGTGCGCGCCCACATCGCGACGTGGCGCCATGACTACGGACTACGTTAATAAGGACGGCGTTAGAGACGGGGGGGGACCATGAGCGAAGCCATGGAAGTGGGAACGGAACGGCTACAGGAGACGATCGAGGACCGCCGGCGCGAAGAGGCCGAGGCCGAGCGGGTGGAGCAGCGCCGGTCGCGCTGGTTCGACTACCTGGCGATCAGCACCGCGCTCTTCGCCGTGCTGGCCGCCGTGGCGGCGTTGCAGGCCGGAGCCTACGCCAATGAGGCGCTCTACACCGCGAACAAAGCCGTGTTGCAGCAGACGCGGGCCGTCGACGCCTGGAGCGAGTTTCAGGCCAACAGCCTGAAGAAGTACGAGCAGCGCAACTTGATCGTCGTCCTGACGCACATCGGTGGGTCGCGCGCGGAGATCGCGGCCGCCAACACCGAAGCCGCGCGACGGCAGCAGCGGCAGAATGAGCTGCAGGTCGAGGCCAAGAAACGAGACGCGGAGACGGCGGCCCTGAACGCGGAGGCACAGCGCAACCTCGAACACCACCACCGCTTCGCCGTCGCCGTCACCCTCTTCCAGGTGGCAATCGGCCTGGCCGCGATCGCGGCGCTGCTACGCCGGCCACCGCTGTGGTATGTCAGCCTCGTCGCCGGTGGCGTCGCGGCGCTGGCCTTTGCCGACGGCTTCACGATGACGATATAGCGGCCGGTCGCGACGAGATGCATCATAGACCACCTGTCGCGCCGTATCATTCTACTCTCGCCCGACGACGAGGTCTCCGCCAGCCTTCTCGTCGCGCCGTTGCTCTCTCACTCCTGTTCCTCGCCGCGTTGGCCCTGCGCCTGGCGCTGCTCCCGCTGGCGGAGGGCTACGATTTTCGGGCCTTCGCCCGCTTGACGTGGCTCACCCTGCATGGGCGCGACGTCTATGCCCTGAGCGACGCGCAACGCGCCACCGTCCCCTGGGCCTATCTCCCACTTTACTTGCATGTGTTCACCGCGCTCGGCTGGCTCAGCGCACAGACCGGCTGGCCGTTCCGGGTCCTCGGCAAGCTCCCCGTCGTGGCCGCCGACCTCGCGATCGGCTGGCTCCTGTACCGGACGCTGCGCCGTCATGGGCGCGCGGAGCGGGTTGCTCTGGGCGGCGCGGCGCTCTACCTGTTCAACCCGCTCGTGCTCTACAACGGCGCCTTCTACGGACGCTTCGACGCCGTACCCCTGGCCTTCCTACTGCTCGCACTGGAAAAATACCGGACGCGTCTGTTCGTCCCCGCGTACGCCCTGGCCATCGCCGCCAAGACCTTCCCTATCTTTCTGCTGCCGCTGCTCGCGCTGGGCCGAGACCACCAGTCGCCACGCCGGCTCGTTGCGGCGGGCGCGCTCGTCCTGGCATTCTCCCTCCCCGACATCGTCGGCGACCCCCTGGGCATGGTGCACAGTCTGCTGTACCACACCCGCAACACGGCGCTAGGCTGGCTCTCCTGGTATACGGTCCTGCGGCCCTGGCTGTCGGCGCCGCACATCCTCGCCGTCGCGCGCCTGGGCGGCGCCCTCTACGTTGTGGCCCAGCTAGCCCTCGTGCGTCTGCCGCTCTATGCCAAGGCGGCGGCGTGCTTCGCGCTGTTCGTCGCGTTGAGCCCGACCATCTACGAGCAGTACCTGCTGTGGCCGCTGCCGTTCCTCATCGTCCTAGCGCTGCGTGAGCGCGACAGGTCCGCGCTGTGGCTGGCCGGGGCGCTGACCGTAGCCGGGCTGCTGGAGAACGAGTATACCATGAGCCGCCCGCGCCTGACCCTGCTGCCGACGCCGTGGCCGCTGCTCAATGTGGCGCTGGCCCTCGCGGCGCTGCTCTTCGTCGCCATCCAGGCGCGGCGCGCCAGCGCATGATGAGAAACTTCTCACACGCACTTCCAAATGTTTCCGAACCATGAATACTTTCTCATGCACGCTTCATGGTTACTTAATCATCCACCACTATGTTGGATGTTAGGCGCCGCCCCTCGCGCGGATGGGGATACGGATAACGCGGAGGGGCGCCGTGGCGGATAACGGGCGTCCGGGACCGTCCGGGGAAGGATGTGTGCGTTGACGGGATCGGCTGGATCATCGAGGGTGCGACCGCGCCGTCTCGTGTGGCCGCTGCTTGTGGCGTGGCATATCTGGACAAGCGCCGTGGTCGACGAGGCGGCCATCCGCTTTAACCTGCGGCTGCTGGCCACGCTGACAGCCGTCTTCAGCCTGCCCGATCTCGCGCAGGGCTTCCTGACATTCTCGCACTCCTCCGGCGGTGCCCGTGTCTACGGGGCGTACGTCCTGGCGCTGGGGCTACTGGAGGTGGCTGGCGCCCTGCTCCTGGCGCGCCACGTCTCCACCGGGCGTCGGCTGATCGTGGCGGCCGCGGCTGGCTTCTATCTTGAGGACGCGCTGGGGTTGGCTGGCTACGAGCGCACTCTCCTCGCCGCGGGCGTCTTCGCCGTGTGCGCGCCCGCCGAGGCCTGGGTGCTGTGGTTCCTGTGCCACCCGGACGTGCGCGCACGTCCGGGCGTGGCGTGTTGCTCCGACGTAGATTGAGGGAAGGATGGACGAAACGTATGAGAACAACGCTGTGTGGATGGGGACTCCGCGCTGGCCTCATCGCCTGCCTGATGGCCTCCGCATGCGCCATCCGAGCCGGCGCACGGTCCAGCGCGCGGCGTCCGCCGACGGCGGCTATACCGCCGCAAACGATCGTCGCCATCGGTGACAGCATCACCAGGGGAGCCTGGGACACGTACACCGACGGCGGGTGGGTGACGCGCCTGGGCCGCAGGCTGGTCGCCGCCTATCCGGGGACGCCGTTCGTCGTGCGCAATGCGGGCGTGGACGGCGACACCACGGCCGGGCTGCTCGCACGCCTCGTCCACGACGCGCTGGCGCCGCGCCCGCAGCTCGTCATCATCGCCATCGGAACCAACGATTTCGACATCGGCGTCCCGGCCGCCCGCTTCGCGACGCAACTGCGCACGCTCGTCACGCGCTTGCGCGCGGGGCCGCGTCCCCCGGTCGTCATCTTGTCCAGCATGCTCCCCATCGCGGCGCAGACGCCGGCGCGCCTCGACGCCGAGCGCGCCTATAACGATGTGATCCGCTACACTGCGGCAGCGCTGCATGTGGGATACCTCGATCTCTTCGACATCTGGCTGGCCCTGGGCGACAACCTGATGAATACGCTGCGTCACGACACGGAGCATCCAAACCCGATCGGTTACGAGCTGCTCGCCGGCACGACCGCCGCCTACCTCCAGGCCGCCTACCTGGACACGCACGGCCGCGTCGTCGCCCCCGCCCAGCCGCCCACCTGTAGCCCGGCGCTGTGTCGGCCATAAAGATAGAGACAGCGCCGCAGCGCCCCTGGCTGATGAGAAATTTATCATGCATACTTCATAGCCGCTTAATCCCCCTCGACTACGCTGAGTGTGACGAGGAAAAAAACTGAAGGAGGGAGGCATGGCTATGATACATGCGCATGGACAGATGTTGCCGGCGCGGCAAAGGGATGTGGAGAGAGTGGAGAGGGACACGCGCGCGGACGCGGAGACTCGGGCAGGGCCGCGTCCGCGGCGGCGCTGGCGGCGCTGGCGGCGCTGGCCCTACGCGCCGCTGGGCGCATCCTTGGCGCTGGCGGCGCTGGTCGCCGTCACGCCGCTCCAGGCCACGCTCATGCAGGCCGTGCTGCTCGGCCCCGATTCGCTGTTCCCTGTCACGAGTCCGGCGACGATCGCGATCCAACGGGGGCGGCGGACCGTGGTCGTGCCGGTGCGGCACGGCGTCGTGACGAACGCCACGCTGGTCAGCCCCGCGCTGGGCGGGCGCCGCCAATCGTACCTCGTCTACCTCCCGCCGGGATACAGCGATCCGGTCAACAGGGCGCGGCGCTATCCCGTGCTGTATCTACTGCACGGAGCGCCCGGCCAACCCAGCGACTGGACCAATGGCCTCCACATCCAGCTCGTGGCCGACGAACTCATCGCGCGGGGACGCCTGCGTCCGCTCATCATGGTCATGCCCGAGGGCAACGGCGGCGTCTGGCACGACTCGCAGTACATTAATCGTTTCGACGGGACGTTCAACGCCGCCACCTACATCGCGCGCGACCTCGTGCGCGTCGTCGACGCCCGCTACCGCACGATCGCGGCCCGTGGCGGGCGCGCGATCGCCGGGATCTCGGAGGGCGGCTACGGGGCCATGAACCTGGCGTTGACCCATCGCGCCACGTTCGGGACGGCTATCAGCGTCTCCGGCTACTTCCGGGCCAACCCAGGCGAGGTCTTTGGGGGGAACAACCCGTTCGGTGGCAACGCGCGGTTAATGCTGCACAACAGCCCGCTGGCGTATGCGCCGACGCTGCGCCACGGCCCGCGGACGAACATCCTGCTCATGGACAGCACGCAGGACGGGGGCTACGTGCGCGACGCCCGGCGCTTCGCCGCGCGCCTGCGCCAACTCGGCATCCCCTATACCCTGCGGCTGCGGCCGGCGCCCAACACCCTCGTAGCGCACTACTGGCCCTACTTCCGCCAGGCCGCCCCGCACATCTTGACCTTCGCGGGCGATCACTTCGCGCGACACGGGTAATGTTGAAGCGGGTCTTGGACCCATGCCATTGACGGTAACGGTAAAGGAGAGGCACATGATGAGTATGACACCGGCGCGCGCGGCGCGGCAGTCGCACCAGGCGCACACGTTGCTCGATCGGGTTGCCGCGCCCATGCTAGCGGCAGCCGTGGCGCTGATCGGCCTGCAACAGATCTGGGTCGCGCTCGTCGGCTCGTCCGCGCCCACGCTGCTGCAAGGCTGGCTGCCCATCGACGTGCTCGATGGGGAACGGCTGGTGGTGACACTGTCCGGCCTCTTCCTGGTCGTGGTCGCGCACGGGCTGGCCCACCGGCGCCGCGAGGCCTGGGCCTGGGCCTGTGGCTTACTCGTCCTCGCGGCCCTGAGCGGATTCCTGGTCGGGCGCCAGGGGAGCGTTATGCTCCATGCGCTGGGCGCCCTGGCCGTCCTGCTGGCGCTGCGCGGTCACTTCAGGGCTATGGCCGCTCCAGCGCAGGTACGCCGCCGACATGTGGCCGGCGCGGGCGCGCTTGCCCTTGCGGCCAGCTATGTCATCGGCGGGCAGATGCTGTTGGGGTTCGGAAGCCAACTCATGCCCCGTCCGACGCTCGTCACGTCCGTGGGGGCGCTCGTTCCCCTGTTAACGTCTGCCGATCCTCCCTATCGCGTGCTGACGCCCCAGGCAGGGTGGTTCGTGACATCCGTCCCGATCGTCGCCGGCGTCCTGCTGCTCTACGCCGTGTTCCTGGCCCTGCGCCCGGCTCTGGCGCGCGCGCGCCAGCGCGGCGAACGGGCGCGCGTCGGACATTTGCTGCAGCGGCACGGGCGCACCGCGCTCAGCCCCTTCGCCTTAACCGACGACAAAGCCTACTGCTGGAGCCCCGACGGGCAGGGCGTCATGGCCTATGCCGTGGCCAATGGCGTGGCCGTGGCCTGCGGCGAACCAGTGGGGCCGCCGGAGGATCGCGTCGCCGCCGTACGCCACTTCCGCGACACCTGCCGGCGGCGCGGCCTGACGCCGGCCGTCTACCAGGCCGGTGTGGACCTGGCGCCGCCGGCGCGGGGATTGGGCTTCTCCACACTCAAGATCGGGGAAGAGGCGATCCTGGACCTCGCCGGCTTCTCGACGCAGGGCAAGCGCCGCGCCAACGTGCGCCACTCCGCCACGCGCGCGGAGCGCGACGGCCTCGCGGTGCGCTTCTTTGACGGCGGGGTCGACGACTCGGCGATCATGGACCAACTCGTCGCCATCTCGTCGGCGTGGCAGCGCGAGCGCCGCCTCAAGGAACTCGGCTTCAGCATGCACGGCTTCTCGATCGAGCGCGTGCGGTCCCAACCCGTCGCGGTCGCGGTGGACGGGTCAGGGCGCGTGCATGCCTTCATCACACTGTTGCCGACCTACGCCGACGGGGGCATGGCGCTCGACCTGATGCGCCGCGCGCCGGAGGCCGCGCCCGGCGCGATGGAACTCTTGCTGGCGCGCAGCGCCGCACACTTGCGGGAGGGGAGCTACACCTACTTTAGCCTGGGTCTCGCCCCCCTCGCGGGGGTGGGCGGCGCGGAGCACGGTCTGGCCGGAAAGGGGCTCGACTACCTGTTCCGCAACCTGGACGGCGTCTACCGCTACCAGTCACTGCATCGCTTCAAGGACAAGTTCGCGCCGCGCTGGGAAGATCGCTACCTGCTCTATCCGGGGCCGCTAGCCCTGGCGCCCGTCCTCGTCGCCCTGGCGCGCGTCCACGTCGGGGGACGCCGCCGCGCGCATCCGGCGGAGCGGGACGATAGCGGCAGGGTCGCCAGTGGGGCGCTGCCTCCGGGCATGTCTGGGCCATGCCCACCCATAGCGCGGAGCGCCGGAGGCGACGGGAGGGTGTCGTGACGCGCTGGGTCCTGCGCCTCAACGATCAACTCGCGCGGGGGCTGGGGATCGTGGAACAGCTCCTCGTGTCCGTGGTGGCGCTCCTGCTCGTCGGCTTCGCGGCGCTGGGCCTGCTCAACACCGTCGCGCTGGTCAAAGACACGCTTGTCGGAGGTGGCGACTACGCCGTGGTCATCGCCGAGGGCATCGACGCCGCCTTCCTGACCATCATCCTGCTGGAACTGCTGCACACGGTGCTCAGCCGCGGCGCGCTCGGCCAGCAGGTGCAGGAGTTCCTGGTCATCGGCATCACCTCGGCCGTGCGCCACGGGCTGACGGTCGCCGCGAACGTCAACGGGGGCACGGGGGCCGGGGCGCGGACGTCAGGCCTCGCGGCCTCCGGCGGCTCCACGCGCGACGTGGGCGTCAACCTGGCCGTCAACGCGACGGGCGTGCTGATCCTGGTCGCGGCGCTGTGGCTGGTGCGGCAGCACGCCGACGCCACGGCGGGCGCGCACGCGGACGAAGCATCCGCGATAGGGGAGAAGACGGCGCATGACGCCGCGTGATCACACGGAGGGAGGCGTGGACCTCACGACCAACACGCAGGCGGCGGCGAGCGCGCACGACGCGGCGTGGGGCGCGCCAGCTCCATGGGAGCCCTACTGGCCGGCGACCGTGGCGGTCCTGGCGATCCTCGGCCTCTACGCGGCGCTGCCGGAAGACCTGACGTTCGGGCCGACCTGGATCGTGCCCGTGCTGGCGCTCGCGCTGCTGGTCCCATTGAGCCTCGCCCGGTTGCGCCGGTCGCGCCTGGAGCGGTGGCGCCCCGTCGCTCTGGCTCTGATCGCCGTCATCAACGCGGCGAACGTCATCTCTCTGGGGCTGCTGGTCCACGCGCTGCTGCGCGGCGGCACGGTGCACGGCATCAAGGTCGTGGGCGGCGCGCTCCTCCTCGCGGCCATCGCCATCTGGCTGACCAACGCGCTCGTCTTTGCCCTGTGGTACTGGGAACTCGATCGCGGCGGCCCCGACGCGCGGCGCCGCGGGCGGCATCGCCGCCCCGACTTCCTCTTCCCACAGATGGTCACGCCCGCCTGTACGGAACCGGGTTGGGCGCCGGGCTTCGTCGACTATCTCTACGTCTCGTTCACCAACGCGACCGCTTTCAGCCCGACCGATACGATGCCGCTGACGCCCTGGGCCAAGATGCTGATGTTGCTCCAGTCGCTAGCCTCGCTGCTCACCGTCGCGCTGGTCGCCGCCCGCGCGGTCAACATTTTGCCATGACCCGACCAGTGGTATCTGCGGGTCCGCTTGCCGTATGCCGACCTTCACGTCGTCCGATTGCAGTGCGCCAGCCGATTTGTAACCGATCTCTAACCATGCTTTAACCGGGGCTTAACCCAGGCGTGTCATGATGAGTGTGGGGCGAGCCCCGGCATGAGTCCGGGCCAAGATACCTCGAGCGGGCCAAGACACCCCGCTGGAACACGTCCTAAGGACGTGGTACACATGGGCATGACAACGAAGCGCACGCTGCTGGCTCTGGGACTGGGTCTGGCCTTGACGGGCGGGGCGGCGACGGCCGCGCACGCCAGTACGCATGTGACCGCGCGTCCGGCCGCGGTCACCGCCGACCTGGTGGGGGGCGCGACCGGGGCGCAGACAGCGGAGGCTCCTGACGCAGGCGAGACGGCCTCATCCGCGGCCGACGCAGCGGGCGGCCCGAACGACCAGTCTAGCGCCCAGGACACCACCGGGGTGGACACGGCGGAGGCGCCCGGCGCGGGCGAGGGCGCGCCGGGCGCGGCCGACCCGGCTGGCGGTCCGAACGACCAATCCGGTCAATAAATAGCCGACCGGTCGGTCTCCTCGGCCGACGATGCGCGGTCGGTGGCGTCCAGCGGTTTTTCTTGTCCAACGTGCAGGCATGGGGTCTTTCCCCCACGCCTGCACGTTGACCTGTGCGCGGAGAAATCGGGTGCGTGCTGCCACGAGCGCTGTACGCAGGCCAGGCGGTGTCAGCGCGCGTCAGGGCGGGCCCCGTCATTCCGCCTCCACTCTCTCTGATGACACCAGAGAGAGGATGAACGGCTACGAGGAATGAAGCAGCGGCTGCCTCCGCGAGCGGTCGGCACGAGGTTTCCACGACCATGAGGAGGATGTAGCACGCGTGTCACGCGTCTCAAACGGCGACGACCGGTTGCTATCATACGACAGATGCGATGGCGAGACAATGCCTCCACGACGGTTGACGCACGCCGTGCGCGCGCAAGGGTTCACCAGGCTATGACAGGCACGATGCGCCTACTCGCCGGGCCGCTACTGTTCGTCTGCGTGCTCGCGGGGTATCTCTTCTCGTTCACCGTCGATCAGCCCTCGCACAACGGCGATTGGTACATCCGCTATCAGGTGACGTGCTCCATCGTCGAGCACAACAACTTCGCCATCACGCCCTACCAGGTCGACAACCGCAGCGGCCCCGGCCTGCACGGCCGTACCTACGCCCAATACACGTTGGGACAGACCACGGCGATGATTCCGCTGTACTTGCTGGGGCGTCGTCTGGCCGGCCTCGCCCACACCGACTGCACCGCTCCCATGGCGCCGCCCATCGTCTTGCTGACGTGCAAGCTGCTCGGCCCCCTCCTGGGCGCGTTCCTCGCCGTGCTGTTCTATGCCACGGCGCGCCTGCTGGCGTATCGCCGCCGCGTCGCGCTCGCCCTCACCGCGCTGCTCGCCTTCGGGACCTCGCTCTGGCCTGACGTCCAGTCAAATCTCGAGCACACTATGGAGAGTCTCTTCCTCCTCGCCGCCGCCTACGCCACCTTGCGCTACACGGCCACGTCCGCGGTCGGGCATCGACGATCACGAGAGGGACGCCTGTGGCTGGTGGTGATGGGACTCGCGGCAGGGCTCGTCTTCGTCACGCGCGTGGCCGGCGTGATCGCTCTGCCTCTCCTCGCGGTGTACCTGCTGCTGCTCCACCGGCGACGGTGGCCACGCGCGTGGCGGCGCCCGCTCGTGCGCGACCTCGCGCTCTTCGGCCTGGGCACGCTTCCCGCCGTCGTTGTCAATGCCGTGTACGACGCCGTGCGCTTCGGCTCTCCTCTGCTCACCAACCCGCCGACGAAGCCCGACCACTCGCTCGGCTTTCCGCCCTGGTTAGGGCTGCCCGACCTACTCGTGAGTCCGGGCAAGGGGCTGCTGTGGTACACACCCGCCGTGCTGCTGCTGGTCCTGGCCGCGCGCCCGTTCTGGCGGCGGCGCCCTCTACCGGCGACCCTGTTCGCCCTCCTTGGCGGCGGCTACTTGTTGTTCTACAGCAACGTGACCTACTGGCACGGCGACCCGGCGTGGGGGCCGCGCTACCTCTACGCGACGCTGCCCTACCTGATCCTGCCGTTGGGCGAGGTGTTCGCGCGCTGGCGGACCTACCACCTCCCGCTGCGTGGCGTGCTGGTCGGCGTGCTGGCGGCCTCGTTTCTCGTGCAGTTCTCCGCCGTCTCCGTCAGCTACTGGCGCTCGTTCCACGATGTATTCGCCACCAACCCCGACCAGGTCGACCACTATTCCTGGGGGTTCAACTTGAACTACTTCTGGACGCCGGAGCAGTCGCCGCTGCTGCTCTCATTGCGGGGTGTCGCTGACAACGCGCGGCTATACGTCGACCACGCCCCGCTCGTGCGGCACACCGTCTCTGTGCATTTGGGCAGCGCGAATGAGTCGTGCGTCTTCCCGGTGTATCATCGGGCCACGCTCTGCCTGACCGACATCGACGCCCTGCGCGACCGCGCGAGCTTCAATACCTACGCCGTCTGGTGGCTGCACCCGCATATGTATCCATGGTGGTCCCCCCCGTCTGGTCATCGCCCTCGCCGTCGCGCTGCTGGCCCTATTCCTGGGCAGCGGCGCAGCGCTCCTGTGCATCTTCCGGGACTCGGGCCCGACGCCTCCGGCCGCGCCGAGAGAGGGGCCTGCCTCCGTGCGTGGCGCGGCTCCAGGCGAACGGCGTCGCATGGGACAGCCGGCCGTAGGTGATGGCAGCGCGGGCCGTGACCGCATGACCACACGGGCGTTATCCTCGGCCGCCGCGTCCGCAGTGGCGCGGGACGCGACGGGAGCACCGGGAGCATCCAACGACACGCGCGGAGGCTCAGGCGTGGGGCCGCTTGCGGCGGCGGCTCTGGGTGGTCTCCTGGTCTACGGCGGTCTGGCCACGGTCGGTGTGCTGAGCGCGCCGCGCCACGTCGCGTCACTGACGCGCGTGGTTGTGGCGGGACGGATGGTGGTCGACGGAAACATCGCCTACCGCGTCCTGGGTATCGCGCGTCCCCACTCGGTGGTAGACACGCTCTACCCGGCTAGCGATGATGTGTGCGCGCCAGTCGGTGGACGGGACGTATCCTGCGTGTACGCGGTCGTGCGGGTCTGGGTGCGTAACCTGTCGTCACGCCGGCAGCGCGGCGTCCATCGCGACAATTTCATGCTCACCGATGCCGCCGGCTCCACGACCTATCACTGGCCCTGTTGGGTCCCCGTCACGATCGGCGGGCGTGACAGCTTGTCACGTCGCCCCACGGAACGAGACGCCCCGGACCCTCAGGGGACCGAGACGCGGCCGTCCTCCTGCCCGCTTCTGCACACACGCGCGTTTGTCGACCCGGCGGTGGCGATGGCCACGTTGTACCACCTGTCGCCGGCGTGGTATCCCATCCCGCCGCGCGTCGCTGTCCAGCGCGTGCTCGTCTATGTCGTCCCCCTAGCGGTGCGGCGCGTCGTCCTGGTTGGCCCCGGTATCGCTCTCACACATCTGGATCTGCCGTCGCGCTCCGTCGTGTCGACGGTCCCAGGCACGGGTGACCTGTCGGCTGGGGCTCATTGAACGTCCTATAGGCCGGACGCGGCACGTCGATCTGGTATGAGGGACGCCGACGTACAACGACATCCGATAAAGGCGCTGCCGTGTCCCGTAAGGATACACTGCGTCCGCTGCTTCGTGCGGAGGGCCTGCGATGCCGAGGTGTGTCGGCATCCCGTCGGTCGCCGTGGTCCCAGGGGGCCGCGGCACCGTGGAGAACGCGGGGGCCGGCCATACGTTCACGCTCGCGCACCTGCTTTCTAACCGTGTTGTAACCGGGCTGTAACCGACGCCTAACCACCGTATGTCATGATGAAGATGCGCGACATGCAGCAGTCATCCAAGCCCGTGCGCGATAACGGACGTGACACAGGGACCTAATGATAGTCACGCGCACACTCATAGCTTTGGGGGTAGGCGTCGGCCTGGCGGGCGGCGCGAACCACGGCTGTCCACACCGGCGCCGATGTAGCCCCGCGCCGCGTCGTGGTCCGCGCCCCCATGCACATGGCGGAGCAGGCCGACGGCGCGGCCGAGCCAGCCGGTGACCCGCGTGACCAGCGCGGCGGCTATTTCAGACACGGATAGAGCGCCCCTTGGCGCACAAACCGGTGACCAGGGACACCAGTAACGCGCCAGGGACGGCCCCTCCGCGCGGAAGGCCGATAGCTGTGAGCCGCGGACCGAGATAAGGGGTTTGGTAGGCCGCAGATCCTACCAGACCTCCTATAGACTATCGCGACTAATACCCACGAGCGGTCCCCGTGCGCCGGCATAGTTGGGCCACGATACGCACAGGGATCACCGGAGGATATGTGCGGGGGAGAGCGAATGGATCACGCCACGACGAGATCGTACCGACATCCGCCGCGGCCGATCATGTGCGAGAGTTGTGGGCGGCCAGTCCTGTTGCGGACAGTCATGGTGACGGCCACGAGCATCGTCTGTGTCACCTGTTATGAAAGGGCGCGGACGGTGGGGGAACGGCGTGGACGTGTCCCGCTGGATGAAGGGGCGTCATGAGGCCTGTCGTCGCCCCTGGCACCCAGGACGCCGCCCGTGGGGGCCTGTGTTTCCTGTCCGCGATACGCCTCCGCCGGGCGGCATTCCCTGTCTCCTGCCTGTCCTCCCGCGTGGTGAGAGGAGATCACGCTGACGCGTGTCCCTTTGCTTTGTTCGTCATCCTTCACGCGGCCTCGCCCTCGCCCTTCTCCACGCCCGCCGTTACCACAGTGCGAGGACGTACCAATGCCCGTGCCAGCGTGCGAGCTGCATCGTCTCGCGCACCGTCATCGCGTGTCCCCGTGCGACCCGCCGCAACAGCGGCTGGCGGTAGGCGCCCGTGGATAGATAGCGTCCGGGGCCATCCACCGTGAGGCGCAGCAGCGTCACCCCTTGGTGATACCCGTCCGTGAAGCCTTGCCGGCACGCGGCGATCGTGGCCGCGCGCGGTTGGCTACCGCGCACCCACGGTGCGGTGGCGGCGTAAATTGCGACGCAGTCAGCGGTGTTGAAGCCAACCAGGGCGGCGCGGATGGTGGCTGCCGGGTCAGGACGGGTGACGGCAACGGGCCGGACCGCACCATGGTTGCCCACCAGCGCCAGCGTGACGGTCGCGCTGGCGATCAGGGGTCTCAGCATCGCTCTCACTCCTCTTCTTTCTCCCATGACCATCATATGCCTGTTTCCATATGCCTGTTTCGAGTGGGTGATGGCAGGGGCGCCACACCCTACCTCGTGGCCCGCCTACCAGCACCCTCGCCACTCATCGTGGGGAGGGTGCGGCGTCGGCTGCGCGGACCTGCTCCTTGGCGTGGGTAAGGGTCATCCGGATGTTCCCTGGCGACAGGCGCAGGACGTATGCGGTCTCGTCGATGGCGAGTCCGTCCTGTGCGCGCAACAGTAGGCAGGCGCGCTGGAGCGGTGGCAGCCGGTCGAGGGCGGCGCGGACAGCGTCGCGCTCACCACATTGGCGCGGTCGATGCGACCACCTTGATCGCAGGGGGACGAACCGCAGATGGGCCTGACGCTTACGCCATCATCGCCCGTTAACCACTGCGCTGAGGCTGACCTGTCGGCTATTTATTGACTGGACTGGCTGCCAGATTATTGGACGTTCGCACCGCCGGCCGAGCTGGCCGCGCCGGCGCCTTGCTCCACCGTCCCATGTGTACCACTTCCTTCTGTCGTGTCCCAGCGGGGTGTCTTGGCCCCGACTCATGCCGGATCTGGCCCCACACTCATCATGACACGCCAGGATTAAGCCCCGGTTAACGCATGGTTAGGGATCGGTTAGAAGGTGGCGTCTTGTCGGGCGCGGGGCGAGCGCGCGGACCATCACGCACGACGGCCACGCCACCACGTCTACCGGCGATCCAGCATGATCACGTTTACCGTGGGGACGACCCGGTCAGGCTGGCATCAGAGGAGAAGGACCGCCGCGCCTCCTCGACCGTCCGCGCGCACCGCATTTCTAACCAAACTTTAACCATGGCCGTGCCCCGATGCGCGATACTGAGATGGTGAAGAAGAGCGCCAATCTCTACTTTGTCGTGTACGGGGTGGACGGCGGTGATCCGGGCTCTTTCGATATAGACGGTGATCGGCGCGCGACGACGCGGGACCAGTGGAGGGCACCGCGATGGACGAGCGTATCCTGGTCGTGGACGACGACGAGCGGCTGCTGGCTATCCTGCGCGACGGCCTGACCCACGCCGGCTATGTCGTGGAGTGCGCCGCGGATGGATTCGCCGCGCTGGCGGCCGCGCGCGCCCGTCCACCCGACCTCGCCGTGCTCGATCTGATGCTGCCGGGGCTGGACGGGGTGGAGGTGTGCCGGCGGCTGCGCGCGATGGGTGGCCCGCCCGTGATCATGCTCACTGCGCGCGACGCCGTCGCCGACAAGATTGTGGGGTTGGAGAGCGGGGCCGACGACTACCTGACCAAGCCGTTCGTGTTGGAAGAGTTGGTAGCGCGCGTGCGCGCCGTACTGCGCCGCCACGCGCCCCGGCCCGATGCGCCCCTGCGCGTGGCCGACCTCGCGCTCGACGCGCGCGGCCGCCGCGTGTGGCGCGGCGACCGCCCGGTCGAACTCACGGCGCGCGAGTTCGACCTGCTCGAGTACTTCGCGCGGCACGCCGGGCAGGTGCTCACGCACAGCGCCCTGCTCGCGGAGGTGTGGGGCTACGACTTCGAGGTCGAGTCCAATGCCGTCAAGGTCTATGTCGCCTACCTGCGCCAGAAGCTCAACGCCGCCGGCGAGGCCGACCTGCTCCAGGCCGTGCGCGGGGTCGGCTACGTGCTGCGCGAACCGCCGACCACGACCACCGCCGATGCCCCGTAGCATCCGTGGCCGCCTCACCCTGTGGCTGGCGCTGCTGATCGCGCTGTGTCTGGCGGCGTTCGCGCTCTCGCTCTATGTGGCCGTGCGCGGCGCGCTCATCGGCGACCTTGACCACACCCTGCGCGTGCAGGCGCAGCAGATCGCCACGACGTACGACTTCGGCGGCCAGGACTCCAGTGACAATGCGGGGCAGCACTCCGACATCGGCGCGGTCGACCAGTTCACCACGGGCGGCGTCTACGTCGAAACATTTGACGCGGGCGGACATATCCGCGCCCGCTCCAGCAACCTGGGGACGCGCTCCCTGCCCCTCCCGGTCGCCGCCGCGACGCTGCTGCGGGCGGCGCCGCGCGTGGTCACACTCATGGGGTCCTACGGCGCGCTGCGCCTATACAGCCTACCGGCACGGTCGGGCGGCCAGACCAGCGTGCTCGTGGTCGTCGGCGCCTCCCTCCACGAGGTCTCGACGACCACGCACACGCTGCTGGCGGCGCTGGCTGGCGCGGGGCTGGCCGCCGTGACGCTGGCGGCATTGGGTGTCGGCGTGTTGGTACGGCGCGGGCTGCATCCGCTTGAAACGATGGCGGCCGCCGTCGAGGGCATTGACGCCCATGACCTCGACCGGCGGTTGGCGCTCCGCGCCCCGCAGGTTTTACGCCGGTTTCTATAACCAACCCCTAACCGCGTCTTAATGGCGGCTTAATCCGCAGGTGCGATGCTGAAGTCAGAGGGTAGGGGGAACCCGAACCTCAACAAATATGCAGGGAAGGAGGTGAGCAGAATGAACGATACCACTGGTCTGGATACCGCCGTGGAGCCGGTGTCCAACGAGCCCGACACGGGCGCGGACGTGCAGCAGGACGGCGATTTCCAGGGCAACTACTAGCCCGA
>JAABUZ0100003311.1_pt1 | contig 24233 bp, 24 predicted proteins | sample 5562091 | NCBI WGS metagenome assembly JAABUZ01 (sample SAMN12813069, study PRJNA571459) | rock metagenome | isolation source: Antarctica rocks | place: Antarctica: Victoria Land, Linnaeus Terrace sud | collected 2015-12-21
GCGCGCCGATGGTCATCGCCTGCGACGGCTCCAGCGCGCGGCTGGCCCTCGGCCTCGGGGTCGTCAAGCGTGATGACCGGCCGATGGGCGTCGCTGTGCGGCGGTACTTCCAGAGCCCGCGGCACGACGACGACATGCTCGAGTCGTGGCTGGAGCTGCGGGCGCCCAACGGCGACCTGCTGCCCGGCTACGGCTGGGTGTTCGGGGTGGGCGACGGCACGAGCAACGTCGGCCTCGGGATCCTCAACACCACCAAGGCGTGGCAGGACACCGACTACAAGAAGCTGATGACCCGCTGGACCGGGTCGATGCCCGGCGAGTGGCAGTTCGACGAGGCGCACGCGACCGGGCCGGTCCGGGGCGGCGCCCTGCCGATGGGCTTCAACCGCCAGCCGCACTACGCCCGCGGCCTGCTGCTGGTGGGGGACGCGGCCGGTGCGGTCAACCCCTTCAACGGCGAGGGCATCGCCTACGCCATGGAGAGCGGGCGGCTGGCGGCCGAGGTCGTCGTACAAGCCCTCGCCAGGCCCGCGGGGCCCGCTCGGGAGCATGCCCTGCAGGGCTACGCCGCCGCGATGAAGTCCACCTACGGCGGCTACTACACGCTCGGCCGGGTGTTCGTGCACCTGATCGGCAACCCGCACGTCATGCACGTCGCGACGAAGTACGGTCTGCCCCGACCGCTGCTGATGAAGTTCACCCTGAAGCTGCTCGCGAACCTCACCGACCCCCGGGGCGGGGACGCCCTCGACCGCGTCGTCAACGGGCTGTCCAGGCTCGCTCCGGCGGCCTGAACCACCGCCCTCACGTAGGCTGCAGCAGCCCCCGGACCCCCGAAGGAGGACAGCGCGATGCTCCAGAGCTACCTGCCGATCCTCATCCTGTTCGCCCTCGCGGCGGCCTTTGCGATCGGTTCGGTCACTGCCGCCTCCCTCACCGGTCCCAAGCGCTACAACCGCGCGAAGTACGACGCCTACGAGTGCGGGATCGAGCCGACCCCGCAGCCGATGGGCGGCGGCCGCTTCCCGATCAAGTTCTACCTGACGGCGATGCTGTTCATCGTCTTCGACATCGAGATCATCTTCCTGTACCCGTGGGCGGTCGCGTTCTCGCGGCTCGGGGTGTTCGGGCTGGTCGAGATGGTCCTGTTCATCGGCACCGTCTTCGTCGCGTACGCCTACGTCTGGCGCCGCGGCGGTCTGGAGTGGGACTAGTCCATGGGGCTTGAGGAGAAGATCCCGAGCGGGGTTTTGCTGACCAGCGTCGAGAAGCTGGTCAACTGGTCGCGCAAGTCCTCGCTGTGGCCCGCCACGTTCGGCCTGGCCTGCTGCGCGATCGAGATGATGTCGGCCGGCGCGGGGCGCTACGACCTCGCCCGCTTCGGTATGGAGGTCTTCCGCGCGTCGCCGCGACAGGCCGACCTCATGATCGTCGCCGGCCGCGTGTCGCAGAAGATGGCGCCCGTCCTGCGCCAGATCTACGACCAGATGCCCGAGCCCAAGTGGGTGATCGCCATGGGGGTGTGTGCCAGCAGCGGCGGCATGTTCAACAACTACGCGATCGTGCAGGGCGTCGACCACATCGTGCCCGTGGACATCTACCTGCCGGGTTGCCCGCCGCGGCCGGAGATGCTGCTGGACGCGATCCTGAAGCTCCACGACAAGATCAGCGAGATGCCGCTGGGCGCGAACAGCAAGCGGCGCGAGGTGCCCGGCTACCAGCCGCGCGAGCTCGTGGCCAGCTCGGTGCGCTACTCCAAGGAGGGCCGCAAGGCGGCGCGCAGCGGGAGCGAGGCATGAGCGTCACCCCGTCCGGCGAGCACGACCCGACCGGCTCGGTCAACACCGGCGGCACCGACCTGAGCCCGTCGGCCGTCAGCGCCGGCGAGGCGGCCGCGGCCGGCGGCCAGGACATGTTCGGCGCGACCTTCGGCGGCGACACCAGCGGGTACGGCGGTCTGGTCCGCCGCGCCGACGCCCGCCTGTCCAGCCCGCGGCCGTACGGCGGGTGGTTCGACGAGACCGTCGACAGCCTCGAGGCGGCCTACCCGGGCTTCAGCGACGCTGTGCTGCGCGTCGTGGTCGACCGCGGTGAGCTGACCCTGCACCTGAGGACCGAGCGGATCGCCGAGGTCTGCCGGGTGCTGCGCGACGACCCGAACCTGCGCTTCGAGCTGTTGTCCAGCGTCTCGGGCGTGGACTACCCGGCGCAGCCCGAGCGGCTGCACGCGGTCTACCACCTCACCTCGATGACCTACCGCCGCCGCATCCGACTCGAGGTGTCGGTCACCGAACAGGCTCCGCAGGTGCCCAGTGTGACCGGCGTCTACCCGACCGCGGACTTCCACGAGCGCGAGGCGTGGGACATGTTCGGCATCGAGTTCACCGGCCACCCGGCGCTGACCCGGATCCTGATGCCGGACGACTGGGCCGGCCACCCGCAGCGCAAGGACTACCCCCTCGGGGGCGTTCCCGTGGAGTACAAGGGTGCGCAGATCCCGCCCCCCGACGAGCGCAGGGCGTACGCATGACCACCACCTCCGAAGGCAGCACCCGCATCGACGGCAACGACCCGTACGCCGCGGGGGAGCGCGTCACCACCGAGGGCAAGGTCTACACGGTCACCGGCGGCGACTGGGAGTCCATCGAGGCCGGCGCGGCCGACGACCAGCGCATGGTCATCAACATGGGCCCGCAGCACCCGTCGACCCACGGCGTGCTCCGGCTCGTGCTCGAGCTCGAGGGCGAGACCGTCACCAGCGCGCGCACCGTCATCGGCTACCTGCACACCGGCATCGAGAAGAACCTCGAGTACCGGACGTGGACCCAGGGCGTCACCTTCGTGACCCGCATGGACTACCTGGCGCCGATCTTCAACGAGACGGCGTACTGCCTCGCGGTGGAGCGCCTGCTGGGCATCACCCCGCCGGAGCGGGCCACGACCCTGCGCGTGCTGTGCATGGAGCTCAACCGCATCTCCTCCCACCTGGTGTGGCTGGCGACCGGCGGCCTGGAGCTCGGGGCGCTGACCGCGATGACGTCGGCCTTCCGAGAGCGCGAGATGGTCCTGGACGTCTTGGAGAGCATCACCGGCCTGCGCATGAACCACGCGTACGTCCGGCCCGGCGGGGTGTCCCAGGACCTGCCGCCCGGCGCCGTGGAGAAGATCCGTGAGTTGCTGGGTGTGCTGCCCGAGCGCTTCGACTCCTACGACGCGCTGCTGTCCGGCAACCCGATCTGGCAGAAGCGCACGCAGAACGTCGCCTACCTCGACCTGCAGGGCTGCATCGCCCTCGGTGTCACCGGACCGATCCTGCGCGCCGCCGGTCTCGCCTGGGATCTGCGCAAGACTGAGCCGTACTGCGGCTATGAGACCTATGACTTCGAGGTCCCCACGGAGACCGGCTCGGACGTGTGGGGCCGCTTCCGGGTGCGGCTGCGTGAGATGCGCGAGTCGATGAAGATCATCGAGCAGGCGCTGGACCGGCTGCAGCCCGGCCCGGTCATGGTCGAGGACAAGAAGATCGGCTGGCCCGCACAGCTGGCGCTGGGCTCGGACGGCCTGGGCCAGAGCCTGGACCACGTCAAGCAGATCATGGGCACCTCCATGGAGGCCCTGATCCACCACTTCAAGCTGGTGACCGAGGGCTTCCGGGTCCCGGCCGGCCAGGCCTACGCCGTGGTGGAGTCACCGCGCGGCGAGCTCGGCGTGCATGCCGTCAGCGACGGTGGCACCCGGCCGTTCCGCGTGCACGTGCGCGACCCCTCCTTCGTCAACCTGCAGGCGACCTCGGCGATGTGCGAGGGCGCGCTCATCGCCGACGCCATCGCCGCCGTGGCCTCGATCGACCCCGTCATGGGTGGTGTCGACCGGTGAGCCTGCTCCGTCGAGGCCACCTGCCCGACCCCTGCGCGACCGAGGACGTGGACGGCTAGTGGTCGACCTCGACATGCCGCAGGCGCCCGTGGACCGCACGACGGTCCCGCCGCTGTCCGAGCAGACCCGTCGCGAAGCCCGGGAGATCATCGCCCGTTACCCGAAGGCGCGCTCGGCCCTGCTGCCCATGCTGCACCTGGTGCAGTCCGTGCAGGGCTACGTCAGCCCGGACGGCGTCACGCTGTGCGCGCAGGAGCTCGGGCTGACCAAGGCCGAGGTCGGCGCGGTCGCGACCTTCTACACGATGTACCGCCGCCGCCCGGCCGGGACCTATCACGTCGGCGTCTGCACGAACACGCTGTGCGCCGTGCTCGGCGGCGATGAGATCTTCGCCTCGTTGAAGGACCACCTGAGCCTCGGCCACAACGAGACGCTGGCCGACGGGACGGTGAGCCTGGAGCACCTGGAGTGCAACGCGGCCTGCGACTACGCGCCGGTGATGATGGTCAACTGGGAGTTCTACGACAACCAGACGCCGTCCTCGGCCCGCGACCTGGTCGACGCCTGCCGCGCGGGCACCCCGCCGCCCCCGACCCGCGGTCCCTCGCGGCTGTCCACGTTCCGCCAGGTCTCGCGCCTGCTCGCCGGCTTTCCCGACGGCCTCGGCCAGGAGGGCGTGAGCGCCGGCCCCCCCACCCTGTACGGCCTGGAGCTGGCCACCCGGCGCGGCGACCGGGCGCCCACCACGAAACCGGAGCAGTGACCATGGTCTTCACCCCCGTGCTGTCGGCGCACTGGGACGAGCCCGACTCGTTCACGATCGAGGGCTACACCCGCCACGACGGCTATGCGGCCCTGCGTACCGCCCTGGACATGGAGCCCGACGCGGTCATCCAGCTGGTGAAGGACTCCGGCCTGCGCGGCCGTGGCGGCGCGGGCTTTCCCACCGGCATGAAGTGGGGGTTCATCCCGCAGGGCAGCGAGGGCCAGGGCGCCAAGCCGCACTACCTCGTCGTCAACGCCGACGAGAGCGAGCCGGGGACCTGCAAGGACACCCCGCTCATGATGGCCAACCCGCACGTCCTGGTGGAGGGCGTCATCATCGCGTCGTACGCGATCCGCGCCAGTCACGCCTTCCTCTACATCCGCGGCGAGATCGCGCACGTGCTGCGTCGGGTCCAGGATGCCGTCGCGCAGGCCTACGCCGCCGGTCATCTGGGTCAGGACATCCACGGCAGCGGGTACTCCCTCGACGTCGTCGTGCACGCCGGTGCCGGCGCCTACATCTGCGGCGAGGAGACGGCCCTGCTCGACTCGCTGGAAGGCCTTCGCGGCCAGCCCCGGCTGCGGCCGCCCTTCCCGGCCACCCACGGTCTGTACGCCTCGCCGACCGTCGTCAACAACGTCGAGTCGATCGCCAGCGTGCCGAGCATCGTGCGCCACGGCGCCGAGTGGTTCGCCTCGATGGGCACCGAGAAGAGCAAGGGCTACACGCTGTACTCGCTGTCGGGCCACGTCCGGAACCCGGGCCAGTTCGAGGCCCCGCTGGGCATCACGCTGCGCGAGCTGCTGGAGCTGTCCGGCGGCATGCGCGAGGGCCACCGGCTGAAGTTCTGGACCCCCGGCGGGTCGAGCACCCCCCTGCTCACCGACGCCCACCTCGACGTGCCGCTGGACTACGAGGGCGTCTCGGCTGCCGGCTCGATGCTCGGCACCAAGGCGCTGCAGTGCTTCGACGAGACCACCTGCGTCGTACGGGCGATCCTTCGCTGGACGCAGTTCTACGCGCACGAGTCGTGCGGCAAGTGCACGCCGTGCCGTGAGGGCACCTACTGGATGGTGCAGATCCTGCAGCGGCTCGAGGCCGGCACGGCGACCGAGGCCGACATCACGACCCTGCTCGACACCTGCGACAACATCTTCGGCCGCGCGTTCTGCGCGCTCGCCGACGGTGCGGTCAGCCCGATCGTGTCGGGCGTCGCGCTGTTCCGCGAGGAGTTCACCGCTCACCTCACTTCCGGCGGCTGCCCGTTCGACCCGGTCGCCTCCACCGTTTTCGCTGCAGCAGGGACCTCGGCGTGACCGCGACGCAGGACGTGGCGCTCGCCACCGACCTGATCACGTTGACCATCGACGGCTTCGAGGTGCAGGTGCCCAAGGGCACCCTGGTCATCCGGGCCGCCGAGCTCGTCGGGATCCAGGTCCCGCGCTTTTGCGACCACCCGTTGCTGGACCCGGTCGGCGCCTGCCGCCAGTGCATCGTGGACATCGAGGGCCAGCGCAAGCCGCTCACGGCCTGCACGACCACGGTCACCGAGGGCATGGTCGTCAAGACCCAGCTCACCAGCGCCATGGCCGAGAAGGCCCAACGCGGGGTGCTGGAGATGCTGCTCATCAACCACCCGCTGGACTGCCCCGTCTGCGACAAGGGCGGCGAGTGCCCGCTGCAGAACCAGACGATGAGCAACGGCCCGGGACAGTCGCGCTTCCACGACCGCAAGCGCACCTACCCCAAGCCGATCGCCATCTCCAGCCAGGTCCTGCTGGACCGCGAGCGGTGCGTGCTGTGCGCGCGGTGCACCCGGTTCTCCCAGCAGATCGCCGGTGACCCGTTCATCGAGCTGTTCGAGCGCGGCGCGCTGCAGCAGGTGGCCATCTACTCCGACCAGCCCTTCGAGAGCTACTTCTCGGGCAACACCGTGCAGATCTGCCCCGTCGGCGCGCTCACCGGCGCGGCGTACCGCTTCCGGGCCCGGCCGTTCGACCTGGTCTCCACCCCGATGGTCTGCGAGCACTGCGCCTCCGGCTGCGCGCTGCGCAGCGACCACCGCCGCGGCAAGGTCCTGCGACGGCTGGCCGGGGACGACCCGGCGGTCAACGAGGAGTGGAACTGCGACAAGGGCCGTTGGGCGTTCACCTACGCCACCCAGGCCGACCGCATCACCACCCCGCTGGTCCGCGAGGACGGCCGGCTCCGCCCGGCGTCCTGGACCGAGGCGCTCGCGGTCGCTGCCGAGGGGCTGCGCGGTGCGCGCACCGGCGTACTGCCCGGCGGCCGCCTGACCGTCGAGGACGCCTACGCCTACGCCAAGTTCGCCCGCGTCGCGCTGGCCACCAACGACATCGATACTCGCGTACGGCCGACCGGCGACGAGGAGCTGGCCTTTCTCGCCAGCTCGGTGGCCGGCCGCTACCTCGAGACGACCTACGACGACCTGGAGAACGCGCCCGCGGTCCTGCTCGCCGGCTTCGAGCCGGAGGAGGAGTCGCCCATCGTCTTCCTGCGCCTGCGCAAGGCCGCCCGGCGCAACGGCACCAGGATCTTCACGATCGCGCCGTTCCGGTCCCCGGGTGCGGTCAAGACCGGCGCCACGCTCGTGCAGACCGTCCCCGGCGAGGAGGCCAGGGCGCTGGGGGCGCTGGTGTCCTCCGACGAGGACGTGGCGGTCGCGCTTCGCCGGCCGGGCGCTGTGCTGCTCGTGGGCGAGCGCCTCGCGAGCGTCCCGGGGGCCCTGTCCGCTGCGGTGCGGCTCGCTACTGCCTCGGGTGCTCGGCTGGCCTGGGTGCCCCGTCGTGCCGGCGAGCGCGGAGCCGTCGACGCCGGCGCCCTGCCGACCCTGCTGCCCGGCGGTCGTCTCGTCACCGACGCCGCCGCCCGCGCCGACATCGAGGCCGTGTGGGGGACCGTCCCGTCCGCCCCCGGCCGGGACCTCACCGCCATCCTCGCGGCCGCAAAGGCCGGGGAGCTCGGTGCGCTGGTCGTCGGCGGCGTCGATCCGGCGGACTGCCCCGACCCCGAGCTCGCGCTCGACGCGCTCGACGCGGTCGGGTTCCTCGTCAGCCTCGAGCTGCGGCGCTCCTCGGTCACCGATCGCGCCGATGTGGTGTTCCCCGTCGCTGCTGCCGTCGAGAAGAGCGGTACTTACCTGGACTGGGAGGGCCGCGCCCGCCCGTTCGACCGGGTGCTGCACACCAGCGGCTCGCTGTCGGATGCGCGCGTCCTGCACACCCTCGCCGACGAGCTCGACACCCCCCTGGGCCTGCCGGACGTCGCGGCGGCCAGGGCCGAGATCGGGCGGATCGGCGTCGCCGCCACCCGGGCCGCCAGCCCGGCCTACGACGGGCGGGTGCGGCCCGAGGCGCAGGCGGGTGAAGCGGTCCTGGCGACCTGGCACTGGCTGCTGGACGACGGCTCGCTGCAGGACGGCGAACCGCACCTGGCCGGTACCGCGAAGCAGGTGCGGCTGCACCTGTCGGCCGCCACGGCCGCCGAGGTGGGCGTCGCGGCGGGCGATCTCGTGCGGGTCAGCACGGACAGGGGCAGTGTGGTGCTGCCGCTGGTGCTGCTCGACCTGCCCGATCGCGTGGTGTGGCTGCCGACCCGCTCACCGGACGCCGCCGTACGCCGGGACCTCGTCGCGGTCGCCGGCGACCTCGTCCGACTCTCACCCGGGGGCACCGCATGAGCCCGATCCTCGCGCTGGACACCGGCGACGGCACCCAGCTGCCGCTGACCAGCTTCGGCCACGAGCCGTGGTGGCTGTCCCTGGGCAAGGCGGTGTTCGTCTTCGTCCTTCTCGTGGTCATGACGCTGTTCACCATCGTGTTCGAGCGCAAGGTCGTCTCGTGGATGCAGCAGCGCACCGGGCCGAACCGGACCGGACCGCGCGGGTACCTCCAGTCCCTCGCCGACGGGATCAAACTGGCGCTCAAGGAGGAGATCATCCCGCAACTGGCGGACAAGCCGGTCTACGTCCTCGCGCCGATCCTGTCCGCCGTACCGGCCTTCTTGGCTTTCTCGGTCATCCCCTTTGGCCCGAAGGTGTCCATCGGGGGCCACCAGACGGCGCTGCAGCTCACCGACCTGCCCGTCGGCGTGCTGTTCATCCTGGCTTGCTCCTCCCTCGGGGTGTTCGGGATCGTGCTCGCCGGCTGGTCCAGCGGCTCGACCTACCCCCTGCTCGGCGGACTGCGCTCAGCCGCCCAGGTCATCTCCTACGAGGTGGCGATGGGGCTGTCGTTCGTGGCGGTGTTCCTCTACGCGGGCTCGCTGTCGACGAGTGAGATCGTGGCGGCTCAGGCCCACCGGTGGTTCTTCATCACGCTTCCGGTGTCCTTCGCGATCTACGTCGTCGCGATGGTCGGGGAGACCAACCGCGCGCCGTTCGACCTGCCCGAGGCCGAGAGCGAGCTCGTCGGCGGCTTCCACACCGAGTACACCTCGCTGAAGTTCGCCATGTTCTTCCTGGCCGAGTACATCAACGTGGTCACCGTCTCGGCGCTGTGCACCACCATGTTCCTCGGTGGCTGGCGGGCCCCCTTCCCGTTCTCACGGGTCGAGGTCCTCAGCACCGGTTTCTTCCCGATCGTGTGGTTCCTGCTCAAGGTCCTGGTGCTGATCTTCTTCTTCATCTGGCTGCGCGGGACGCTCCCGCGGATGCGCTACGACCAGTTCATGAAGCTGGGCTGGAAGGTGCTCATCCCGATCAGCCTGGTCTGGATCCTGCTCGTGGCCGCCGTCCGCACCCTGACGAACGAGGTCTCCTCGACCCAGCAGCGCCTGACCTACATCGGCGTCGCCGTCCTGGTGCTGTTCGCGGTGTTCTACGCCCTCCCGCAGAAGCAGCCCGAGACGATGGAGCAGGTCGAGCACCACAGCGGCCTGGCCGAGGTCGCCGACGGCAGCTTCCCGCTGCCGCCCCTGGACCTCGTCGTCCCCCCGTCGCCCCGTTCGCTGCAGCTAGCCGGCACGGTCCCGGCGCCGTCGGGTCCCGACGTACCCTCGGGCGGGTCCGTGCCCATCACCGACGCAGGGAAGGCACCTCTTGGCTAGCTTCCTGGAGCCCGTGAAGGAGTTCCTGGACCCCGTGAAGGGCTTCGGAGTCACCTTCGCGACGATGTTCAAGAAGACGACGACCGAGGAGTACCCCGAGTTCGTGCGTCCGGTCGCGCCCCGCTACCACGGCCGGCACGTGCTCAACCGGCATCCGGACGGCCTGGAGAAGTGCATCGGCTGCGAGCTGTGCGCCTGGGCCTGCCCGGCGGACGCCATCTACGTCGAGGGTGCGGACAACACCGAGGACGGCCGCTTCTCGCCCGGCGAGCGTTACGCCGCCGTATACCAGATCAACTACCTGCGCTGCATCTTCTGCGGGCTGTGCATCGAGGCCTGCCCCACCCGCGCGCTGACGATGACCAACGACTACGAGTTGGCCGACGACAGCCGGCAGCGCCTCATCTTCACCAAGGAAGAGCTGCTGTCCCCGCTGCTGCCGGGCATGCAGCAGCCACCGCACCCCATGCTGCTCGGCGACAGCGAGACCGACTACTACGTCGCAGCGGGCAAGGGTGGTCCGGCGTGAGTGTGAGCGTCCTCGCGGCGTCCGGCACCGGTGAGCAGGTCGGCTTCTGGATCCTCGCCCCGATGGCCGTGGTCGCGGCGACGGCCATGGTGTTCGCCCGGAGCGCGGTGCATGCCGCGCTGTTCCTGGCCGGGGTCATGCTGAGCCTGGCCGGTCTCTACGCACTGCAGGACGCCCCGTTCCTGGCCGCCGTGCAGGTGATCGTCTACACCGGCGCGATCCTCATGCTGTTCCTGTTCGTGCTCATGCTGGTCGGCGTCGACTCCGCCGACTCGTTGGTGGAGACCCTGCGCGGCCAACGCGCCGCGGCGTTCGTGCTCGGGCTCGGCTTCGCCGGGCTGCTCGTCGGCGTGATCGGCGGCGCCGTGAGCAAGGCACCCGCCCGCGGCCTGGCGCAGGTGAACGCCGAGGGCAACGTCGTGGGCATTGCGCGACTGCTGTTCACCCGGTACGTGTTCGCCTTCGAGGTGACCAGCGCCCTGCTCATCACCGCGGCCCTGGGCGCGATGGTGCTGGCCCACAAGGAACGGCACGAACCACGCGCGACCCAGAAGCAGCTGTCACGGGCCCGCTTCACCGGCGAACACCCCATGGCGCTGCCAGGCCCTGGTGTGTACGCCACCCACGACTCGATCGCCAGCGGCGCGCTGCTGCCGGACGGATCCGTAGCCCCGGACAGCGTCGCGCCGACCCTGCGCGAGGCCGGCGCGCAGGACCCGGCCGGTGGGTCGGTACGGCTGTGAACCCGAACTACTACCTGTTCGTGGCGGCCCTGCTGTTCACCATCGGCGCCCTCGGGGTGCTGCTGCGCCGCAACGCGATCCTGGTCTTCATGTGCGTCGAGCTGATGCTCAACTCGGTCAACCTCACGCTCGTGACGTTCAGCCGGGTCAACGGGACCCTGGACGGCCAGATCATGGCCTTCTTCGTCATGGTGGTGGCAGCCGCGGAGGTCGTGGTCGGGCTTGCCATCATCATGAGCATCTTCCGCACCCGGCGGTCGGCATCGGTCGACGACGCGAACCTGCTGAAGTACTAGCCCGTGCACGGCCCCACCCTTCGAGGAGTCCCGGCGTGAGCACGGCCCTGACCGCGAGCGTGCACTACGTCGGCGCCACCGGCACCTTGAGCGCCCTGCCCCTGCTGCTGGCCCTGCCCGCGGTCGGCGCAGCCCTGCTGCTGCTCGGCGGCCGCCGCACCGACGGCTGGGGCCCCTACCTCGCCTGCGCCACCACCGGCGCGGCCTTCGTCCTGGGGCTGGTGGAGTTCTTCACCCTTCGCGCCATGAGCTCCCGCTCGGTCGACCAGCACCTGTTCTCCTGGATCCCGGTGGCCGGCTTCAAGGTCGACGCGGGCCTGCTGTTCGACCCCCTGTCGGCGACCTTCGTCCTGCTGATCACCGGCGTCGGCTTCCTCATCCACGTGTACTCCCTCGGCTACATGGAGCACGACCCCCGCAAGCGGACCTTCTTCGCCTACTTGAACCTGTTCATCGCAGCGATGCTCCTGCTGGTCCTGGGCGACAGCTACCTGGCGCTGTACGTCGGCTGGGAGGGCGTCGGCCTCGCGTCCTACCTGCTCATCGCCTTCTGGTACTACCGGCCCACCGCGGCCACCGCCGCCAAGAAGGCCTTCATCGCCAACCGGGTCGGCGACGTCGGGCTCTCCCTCGCCATCATGGCCATGTTCACGGCGCTGGGCACCACGTCCTTCGCCGGGGTGCTCGGCGGGGCGGGCCTGCTCGGTGCCGGCACGGCCACCGCGATCGGCCTGCTGCTGCTGCTCGGCGCGTGCGGCAAGTCCGGCCAGTTCCCGCTGCAGACCTGGCTGCCCGATGCGATGGAGGGCCCGACCCCGGTCTCGGCGCTGATCCACGCCGCCACGATGGTCACCGCGGGGGTCTATCTCATCGCGCGGTCGACGCCGGTCTTCGATGCCTCCCCCGACGCGCGCACGGTGGTCACGATCATCGGCGCGGTCACGCTGGTCATCGGCTGCGTCATCGGCTGCGCGTACGACGACATCAAGAAGGTCCTGGCCTACTCGACCGTCAGCCAGATCGGCTACATGTTCCTGGCCGTCGGCATCAAGGGCGCGGGCGCGATCGCGATCCTGCACCTGCTGACCCACGGGTTCTTCAAGGCCTGCATGTTCCTGTCGGCGGGCTCGGTCATGCACGGCATGGGCGACCAGGTGGACATGCGACGGTTCGGCGCCTTGCGCAAGGTCATGCCGGTGACCTTCGGCTGCTTCCTGACCGGATACCTCGCCATCATCGGACTGCCGCCGTTCGCCGGGTTCTTCTCCAAGGACAAGATCATCGAGGCGGCGTACGACAAGGGCGGGACCAGCGGATACCTGCTGGGCTCCATCGCCCTGCTCGGCGCCGGGCTCACCGCGTTCTACATGACCCGGCTGATGGTGATGACCTTCTTCGGCCGCCAGCGCTGGACCGATGAGGTGCACCCGCACGAGTCGCCCCTGACCATGACCGGTCCGATGGTCCTGCTTGCCATCGGCTCGGTCGTCTCCGGTGGGCTGCTGGTGCTGGGCGGCGCGCTGCAGCACTGGCTGGAGCCCTCGCTGGGCCGTTCGGTCGAGGTCGGCGCGCATACGATCTCGCCGTACGTGCTGACCGCGCTGACCCTGCTGGTCGTCATCGGCGGCGTCGCCGGCGCCTACCTGCAGTACGTCCGCAAGGCGGTCCCCACCACACCGCCGGTCGCGGTCACGCCGCTGACGGTCGCGGCGCGCCGCAACCTGTACTTCGACGCCCTGAACGAGTCGGTGCTCATGCGTCCCGGGCAGTACCTCACCCGGGCGCTGGTGTTCTTCGACAACCGGGGGATCGACGGGGCGGTCAACGGCCTGGCCGCGGGCATCGGCGGCGGATCCGGACGGCTGCGCCGGGTCCAGACCGGCTTCGTCCGGTCCTACGCCCTGTCGATGTTCGGCGGAGCCGTTCTGGTCGTCGTGGCCCTGCTCGCCGTGCGGCTCGGCTCATGACCAGCTTCCCGTGGCTCACCGTCATCGGCCTCGTGCCTGTCGTCGGCGCCGTCGTCATCGCCCTGCTGCCCACCCGGCGCACCCTGCTCGTCAAGCAGGTGGCGCTGCTGACCGCGCTGGTCGTGCTTGCGCTGACCATCGCGATGTCGGCCGGTTTCGACCCGGGCGGCGGCCGCTTCCAGTTCGCCGAGAGCCACCAGTGGATCAAGGCATTCGGGGTGCGGTACGCCCTCGGCGTCGACGGCATCGCCCTGGTGCTGATCGCCCTGATCGCGGTGCTGGTGCCCGTGGTCCTGCTGGCCAGCTGGGACGACGCCGAGCCGCTGGCCCCGCTGGAGGGCTCGGACGCGCCCGTCGCCCAGCGCAAGAGCACCAAGACCTTCTTCGCCCTGCTGCTGGTGCTCGAGACGATGATGATCGGGGTCTTCGCGGCCACCGACGTCTTCTTGTTCTACGTGTTCTTCGAGTCGATGCTCATCCCGATGTACTTCCTCATCGGCTCCTACGGCGGCCCGCGCCGCTCCTATGCCGCTGTGAAGTTCCTGCTGTACAGCCTGTTCGGCGGCCTGCTCATGCTCGCCGCGGTCATCGGCCTGTACGTCGTGTCCACGCGCCAGGGGCCGGGCACGTTCGACTTCACCACGCTGACGCACCTGAACATCAGCCATCCGGTCCAGCTCGCGCTGTTCGCCGGCTTCTTCATCGCCTTCGCCATCAAGGCGCCCCTGTTCCCCTTCCACACCTGGCTGCCCGATGCGGGGGCCGAGGCCCCCGTCGGCAGCGCCGTGCTGCTGGTCGGCGTCCTGGACAAGGTCGGCACCTTCGGGTTCCTGCGGTACTGCCTGCCCCTGTTTCCCTACGCCAGCCGCACGCTCGCGCCGTACGTCATCGCCCTGTCGGTCATCGGCATCCTGTACGGCGCCCTGCTCGCCATGGGGCAGAAGGATATGAAGCGGCTGGTGAGCTACACCTCCGTCGCGCACTTCGGCTTCATCGGGATGGGCTGCTTCGCCTTCACCACCCAGGCCGGTACGGGCGCGGTCCTCTACATGGTCAACCACGGCCTGTCGACCGGCGCGCTGTTCATGGTGATCGGGTTCCTCGTGGCGCGCGGGCGCAGCCGCATGATGAGCGACTACTCCGGCATCGCCAAGGTCGCGCCGGTGCTGGCGGCGCTGTTCTTCGTCAGCGGACTGTCCTCGCTCGCGCTACCGGGCCTGTCGACCTTCGTCAGCGAGTTCCTCGTGCTGGTCGGGACCTTCACCCGCTACAAGGTGGCCGCGGTCTTCGCCACGGTCGGGATCGTGCTGGCGGCCCTGTACATCCTGCTGGCCTACCAGCGCACGATGCAGGGCGCGCTGTCCTCCGCGCATGCCCGGATGAAGGACCTGCGCCCCCGCGAGGTCCTCGCGCTCGCCCCGTTGATCGCCCTGATGATTGTCCTGGGCTTCTATCCCAAGCCGCTCACCGACGTCATCAACCCGGCGGTCGGCTTCACCATGCAGGACGTGGGCGCGCACGACCCGGCGCCCACCAGTGCCCGGACGGCCGCCACGGCCCGGAACAGGTAGACCGATGCCCACCGACATCCAGGCCCCCTCGATCGCCTACGGCCCGCTCGCGCCGATCCTCATCGTATTCGTCGCGGCCCTGCTCGGCGTGCTCGTCGAGGCCCTCGTGCCGCACACCGCCCGGCGCAGGACGCAGGTGGTCGTCTCGGTCACCGGGCTGGTCGCCGCGCTCGTCGCCGTCATCCTGCTCGCCGGCACCTCACGCCTGGTGGCCGAGGCCGCCGTCGCTATCGATGGCCCGACGCTGTTCCTGCAGGGGACCCTGTGCGTGCTGGGCATCGGCAGCATGCTGCTGCTGTCCGAGCGGAGCCTGGACGGCAGCGGCGGCGAGGTGGTCGCCCAGGCGTCGGCGCCGCCCGGCACCCGCGATGACCTGCGGCTGGCCGAGAGCTCGCGGATCCAGACCGAGGTCTACCCGCTGGCGATGTTCGCCCTTGGCGGGATGCTGCTGTTCCCGGCCTGCAACAATTTGCTGCTGATGTTCGTGACGCTCGAGGTCCTGTCGCTGCCGCTGTACCTCATGGCCGGCCTGGCCCGCCGCCGCCGCCTGCTGTCGCAGGAGGCCGCGGTGAAGTACTTCCTGCTCGGAGCCTTTGCCTCCGCCTTCTTCCTCTACGGTGTCGCGCTGCTGTACGGCTACGCCGGCAGCGTCGACCTCGGCGCGATCTTCACCGCGACTGGTGAGACCGGCAAGAGCGACGGGCTGCTGTACCTGGGGCTGGCGATGCTCGGCGTCGGACTGCTGTTCAAGATCGGAGCCGTGCCGTTCCAGGCCTGGACGCCGGATGTCTACCAGGGTTCGCCCACCCCGGTGACCGCCCTCATGGCCGCGTGCACGAAGGTCGCGGCGTTCGGGGCGCTGCTGCGGGTGTTCTACGTCGGCTTCGGGCGCACCCAGTGGGACTGGCGTCCGATGCTGTGGGTCATCGCCATCCTCACGATGGTCGTCGGCGCGGTCCTCGCGGTCACCCAGACCGACGTCAAGCGGATGCTGGCCTACTCCTCGATCGCCCACACCGGGTTCATCCTCATCGGCGTCATCGCGATCAACAAGGACGGGCTGTCCGGCTCGCTGTTCTACCTGCTGACCTACGGTTTCACCACCATCGCCTCGTTCGCCGTTGTGAGCCTGGTACGCGACAGCTCGGGGGAGGCGACCCACCTGGCGCAGTGGAGCGGCCTGGGCCGGCGCAGCCCGGTCGTCGCTGGGGTGTTCGCGGTGCTGCTCTTCGCGCTGGCCGGGATCCCGCTGACCAGCGGTTTCATCGCCAAGTTCGCAGTGTTCAAGGCCGCCATCGAGGGTGGCGCGACGGCGCTGGTCGTCGTCGGCGTCGTCGCCAGCGCCGTGACCGCCTTCTTCTACGCCAAGGTCGTGGTCCTGATGTTCTTCCAGGAGCCGGCCCTGGACGGTCCGACCGTCGCCGTCCCCAGCGCCTACACCGCCGTGACCATCGGCCTCGGGCTCGCCGTCACCGTCGTGCTCGGGGTGCTGCCCCAGTCGGTCCTGGACCTGGCCGGCCGCGCCGCGCTGTTCGTCCGGTGAGCCTTGCCGCCTCGGCCGTCCCGGGGGTCCTTGACACCGCCGACCTGGCCCTGACGGCCAACGTGCGCCGGTCGCTGGCCCTGGTGGAGGACCGGCTGCGCGAGGTCGTCGTCAGCAGCCACCCGCTGCTGACGGAGTCGGCCGGGCACCTGTTCTCCGCCGGAGGCAAGCGGCTGCGGCCGCTGCTCGCGCTGCTCGCCGCGCAGCTGGGCGACCCCACCCGGCCCGAGGTCATCGACGCCGCCGTCGTCGTGGAGCTCACCCATCTGGCCACGCTCTACCACGACGACGTCATGGACGAGGCCGAGGTGCGGCGCGGTGCGGCCAGCGCCAACACCCGCTGGACCAACAACGTCGCCATCCTCACCGGCGACTACCTGTTCGCCCGCGCCTCCGACCTCACCGCCGGCCTCGGCGTGGAGGCCACGCACCTGCAGTCGCAGACCTTCGCCCGGCTCGTCGAGGGCCAGATCGCCGAGACGGCAGGGCCGCTGGCCGGTGTCGACCCGGTCGAGCACCACCTCGAGGTCGTCGCCGACAAGACCGGCTCGCTGATCGCCACCAGCGCGCGCCTCGGCGCGCTCATGGCCGGCGCGCCGGCCGGTCACGTCGAGACCGTCGCGGCGTACGGCGAGGTCATCGGGGTCGCCTTCCAGCTCTCCGACGACCTCATCGACGTGCTCAGCGACAGCGAGGAGTCGGGCAAGACGCCGGGGACCGACCTGCGCGAGGGCGTCGCGACCCTGCCGGTGCTGCTGGTCCAGGCCGCCGACGACCCGGGGGGCGACCGGCTGCGGACGTTGCTGTCCGGGGACCTGAGCCAGGACGTGCTGCTCGCCGAGGCGCTCGGGCTGCTGCGCGCGCACCCGGCCGTGCAGCAGGCCCGGGCCCGGCTCGTCGGTTGCGTCGCGGAGGCCCGCACGATCGCCGGCACGCTGCCCGCGAGTCCGGTCCGCGCCGCCCTGCTCGCCCTCGCGGACTTCGTCCTGGCCCGCACGGGCTGACCGTGTCCGTCGAGCCGGTCCGCGTGGTCCTTGACTGGGGGCCCCGCTGGACGCTGTCCCTGCTCGACCTCGGCCTGGCCTGCTGCGCGGTGGAATTCGTTGCCGCCTCGCTCACCGAGGACGCCTTCCTGCGGCTGGGCGCCCAGCTCGCGCCGACCCTCGGTCAGGCGAACGTGCTGGTCGTCAGCGGCACCTTGACCGACCGCACCGCCCCCGCCGTACGCCGGCTCTACGACGAGCTCGCAGCGCCCCGCTACGTCTTGTCCTTCGGGGCCTGCGCCAACTGCGGCGGCCCGTACTGGGACTCCTACGTCGTCACCAAGGGCGTCGACCAGGTCGTCCCCGTCGACGTCTACGTCCCCGGCTGCCCACCCCGCCCGGAGGCCCTGCTCCAAGGCCTGCTCCTCCTGCACCAGCGGATCGCCGCGGCAGAGGCAGCGCTGGAGGGGCCGCTCGGGCCGGACGAGCTCCGTCGGTCGCTGTGAGCCTCGCGGCCCGGGTCGAGGAGCTGCTGGGCAGGCCCACCACCACGTCGTACGACGTGCTGGGGGTGGACCTGGAGCGCAGCGCGTGGGTCGAGGGGGGCACGGCCTGCAGGGACCGGCTGGGGCTCACCTTCTTCGACGTGCTCACCGCGGTGGACCTGGAGCAGGACGGCTTCCAGGTGGTGCTGCGCCTGTGGGCACCGGTGGCCCGCGAGGGGCTCGTGCTGCGCACCCGGTGCCCCCGCGAGCACGCGCAGGTGCCGTCATTGACCGGGGTCTTCGCCGGTGCCGGCTGGCACGAACGGGCGACCGCGGAGATGTTCGGCATCGCCTTCGAGGGCCACCCGGCGCCGGACCCGCTGCTGCTCGACGCGGCCTTCCATGGGTACCCGCTGCGCAAGGACTTCCCGCTCGCCGCGCGTGGGGTCAAGGCGTGGCCGGGCGCGAAGGAGCCGGGGGAGTCCGGCATCGACCTGCCGGTACGCCGACGGCGGCCGAGCGCTCCCGGCGTACCGCCCTGGTCGGCCTCGTGAGCCTCGAGGAGGGGCTGGCGATGGTGCGGGCGACCCTGCAGGAGCAGCCGACCGCCCCCCCGCCGCGCTCACGGGGGGTCATCGGGCTGCTCGAGGAGAACTGCACCGTGTGCATGCTGTGCGCCCGGGAGTGCCCGGACTGGTGCGTCTACATCGACTCGCACAAGGAAGTGGTCGAGGTGGCCGGGGCCCGGCCGAAGGTGGCGTACGTGCTGGACCGCTTCGCGATCGACTTCGCGCTGTGCATGTACTGCGGCATCTGCATCGAGGTGTGCCCGTTCGATGCGTTGTTCTGGTCACCGGACCTGGCGCCACCGAGCACCGCACTGGACGGGCTCACCCACGAGCGCGACCTGTTGCGGGAGTGGATGTGGACGGTGCCGCCGCCCCCGCCGCTGGACCCGCAGGCCGCGCCCGCGAAGGAGCGGCTGGAGGCCCAGCGACGGGGCGCCGTGCGCTGACAGGGGTCGTGGGAGGCGCTCAGGCGACCATGCCGTGCGGGTCGATGACGTACTTCTTGGCGGCTCCCTTGTCGAAGTCCTGGTAGCCCGTCGGCGCCTCGTCCAGCGAGATCACGGTGGCGTTGACCGCCTTGGCGATCTGGACCTTGTCGTTCAGGATCGCCTTCATGAGCCCGAGGTTGTACTTCATGACCGGAGTCTGGCCGGTCGTGAAGGCGAGGGATTTCGCCCAACCGGTGCCCAGACTCAGCGACAGGGCCCCGACCTTCGCGGCCTCGTCGATGCCGCCGGGGTCGCCGGTGACATAGAGCCCGGGGATGCCGATGGACCCGCCGGCCGCGGTGACGTCCATCAGCGAGTTGAGCACCGTCGCGGGGGCCTCGCGGCCGGACCCGTCACCGTGCCCGCGGGCCTCGAAGCCGACCGCGTCCACAGCCGCGTCGACCTCGGGCACGCCCAGCAGCTGCTCGATCTGGTCCTGCGGGGAGCCCTTGCTCACATCGACGGTCTCGCACCCGAAGCTGCGGGCCTGGGCCAGCCGGTCCTCGTTGAGGTCCGACACGATCACGACGGCCGCGCCGAGCAGCTGCGCGCCCACCGCCGCGGCCAGCCCGACCGGGCCGGCACCGGCGATGTAGACCGTCGAGCCCGGCTTGACCCCGGCGGTGACGGCTCCGTGGAAGCCGGTGGGGAAGATGTCGGACAGCATCGTCAGGTCCAGGACCTTCTCCAGGGCCTGGTCGCGGTCCGGGAACCTCAGCAGGTTCCAGTCCGCGTACGGGATGGTGACGTACTCCGCCTGCCCGCCGACCCAGCCGCCCATGTCGACATAGCCGTAGGCCGCGCCCGGGCGGGCAGGGTTGACGTTGAGGCAGATGCCCGTCTTGCCCTCCTTGCAGTTGCGGCAGCGGCCGCAGGCGATGTTGAACGGCACCGAGCAGATGTCGCCGACGTCGATGAACTCCACGTCGGAGCCCTTCTCGATGACCTCGCCCAGGATCTCGTGACCGAGGACGAGGTTCGGCGGCGCCGTCGTGCGGCCCCGCACCATGTGCTGGTCGCTGCCGCAGATGTTGGTTGTGATGATCTTGAGAATGACGCCGTGGTTGAGCTGGCGGCCCACGTTGGCCGGGTTGACACCCGGGCCGTCGAGCAGTTCCAGCTTCGGGTAGTCGGTCTCGTGGACCTCGACCTTGCCCGGCTCGATGTACGCCACGCCTCTGTTGCCTGCCATGAGCTCTCGCCCTCCTGTTTCACTGTTCCACTTCCCCCGACGCCGACGGCGGCGGGACCGTTTCGTGCCGCTACCGCTGACTGCCGACGATGTCGCCCTGGGTGCCTTGCGCCGGCTCGTCCATCTCCCGTTCGGCGTCGCGCGGCCGCGCGACCAGGTCGTAGGTCAGCGCGGCCGCCACGCCCCCGAGCAGCGAACCGATGACGTATGCGGGGTACTGGCTCCAGGCGACCGAGCCGCCGAACAGGCTGGCGGCGGCGTTGGGACCCAGCGCGCGGGCCGGATTGACCGCAGCCCCCGTCAGCGGGCCGAAGACCACGACCAGCGCCGTCACGGACAGCCCGATGATCAGTCCTGCCCAGCCGGAGGGGGCGCGCCGGTCGACCGCCGTACCCATGATGGCCAACAGCAGGAGGTAGGTGGCTACCGCCTCGACGAGGATGGCCTGCGGGTAGTGCACGCCCACGGCGAACGACACCCCGCCAACGTTGCCGCGGTCCACGGCGATCCGCCCGAAGGTGCCCACGAGCAGCAGGCCCCCGAAGACCGACCCGACCAGCTGCGCGGCGACGTACGGCCCGACCTCGCGCCATGGAAACCGGCCGGTCGCCGCGAGGGACACGGTCACAGCCGGGTTGATGTGCGCCCCGGACGTCGTGCCGAAGGTGTAGATGACGATCGCGACCACCAGGCCGAAGGACAGCCCGATCACCCCGAGCGCCGCGTAGTCCACCTCCTTGCCGACCGTCATCGCGGCCACCACCGCCCCGGGACCGAACAGGATCAGCAGGGCGGTCCCGATGAACTCGGCCGCGCAGCGCCGCGGCAAGGAACTGGTCAAAGCTCGGTCTCCCGTCTGCTGGGTGGTGACCTGCGCCACAACGCACGCCGGGAAACCTCGATGGACCGACGAGCGGGGGCCGGCGTCAGCGGTAGTTGATGAACTGCGAACCTACGCCTGTGCAAGCTCAATTCTCGCGCTCAGTCCGCATCTGGTCCGCATGATCTTGAACTCCCAGGGCCAGATCGACAGCATCGCGGGTCCGGTCCTCGGAGTCCGGCCATAGATGGCTGTACACATTCAACGTCTCGACGGCGGACGCGTGACCGAGCCGGGCCTGCACGGTCTTGACGGATTCCCCGTGCCGGATAAGCAGGCTCGCGTAGTAGTGCCGTAACGAGTGGAACGTCTCGCCCGTGCGGAGGCCCACCACCCTCGCGGCCGGCTGCCAGACCATCTTCGAGAACGTCCCGCGCACCAGCGGGGCGCCGGTCGCCGTCGTGAAGAGGTAGCCCTCGCCGCTGGCCGGGAAGGCCGCGAGATGTGCCGCGAGCGCGTCAACGACAACCTGCGGGAGCGGGATCGTCCGGTTGCTCGCCGCCGTCTTCGGCGCCGTCAGCGTCGGCGGCCTGCTGGGGAGCGTCACGAGCTGACGGTCGACGGTGATGGTCCGGCGTAGGAAGTTGATCCGATCGACCGTGAGACCCCAGCACTCGCCCTGGCGCATCCCAGTGCCGGCCGCCAGGACGATCAGCGCCGAGTAGCGGGTCGGGACCGTCTTGACCAACGACGTGACGGTCTCCGTGGTCATGGGCTCGATGCGCTTGGGCTGGGTCTTGGCCAACGTAATCCTTGAGCATGGTGTCGACGGGATGACCCGGTCATCGACGGCCGCCCGCATGATCGCCGCGACGTACGAGTAAATGACGCGGACGGTGCCGGGCCCCAGGCCTGCCGCGCCACGCCCGGTCACCCATGCCTGAATCTCGCTACGCCGCAGGTCGGCGATTGGCCGTTCCCCGAGAAAGGGGCAGATGTGGATCCGCAAGGCTGACTCGACCTTGACCCGAGTGCTGTCCCGGTGCGGCTGTGACACCGCCCAGGCCTCCGCGTAGGCGCGGAACGTACGCCTGCCGGCCTTTGGGTCGACGTACTGCCCGGTGACGACCGCGGCTGTGACCTCGTCGAGCCACCGCTGGCCGTCCACTTTGCGGTCGAAGTGCTTGGCGTACTCCTTGCCGGCCTCATCCCGGTAACGTGCCCGCCACCTGCCGTCAGGGCGTTTGGTGATGCTGGCCATCGCGGTCTCCTCCATGCCTTGACTGACGACTAGGGGCTGCTAGTCGTCTGCGGTGCAGATGCTCTCCAGCGCCTCGGCGAAGGCCTCGCCGACGCGATCTAGGCGTTCCTCAAGATCATTCAGCTCGTGGTCGAGGTGGTCCCACTGACGCCGCACCTCTGCACGGCGGGCCCTGAGTGTGGCGTCTTCGATGACCAGGGCCTGCAGTTCGGCTCGACGCTCCAGCGGGACTTCACGCTCGGGCTCGATCAGATCGGCCAGAGGAACGTCGAGGGTCTCGGCGAGAGCGGCGAGCTCATTGAGCCGGATCGGCCTTGTCGCGCCTTCAGTTTTGGCAATGGTGCTCTGCGTCCACTTCTCATCCCGACCGGACATGCGGGTCGCGAGTTCGGCCTGGGACCACCCTCGGCCCACCCGTAGCGCACGCAGTCGTTCTCCGACCCGTTCCTCAGCGGAACTGGAACCGACAGAAGGCAGGGCCGGCCTGGGTGGTCTCGACCGCGGTCGGATGCGGAAAGGAGCCGCACCTACCGGGCTGGCCTCCTCTTCGCGGTCATCCTGCACAAGCGTTGACTCTATGGAGCACAGTCAGCTTGCGTCAAGGCGCTCCGCCGGTCATCCTGCTTTGCAAGCGCCATACACAAGGAGCGTGAGCAGCATGTCGGAGCGGTACCTGACCACGAGTGACCTCGCCGAGCTCTTTCGCACGAGTCCGGAGACGGTCAGGTACTGGCGGCACATCGGCTACGGCCCCAAGGGCCGCAAGGTCGGCCGGCGGGTGCTCTATGAGCGCTCGGAGGTGGAGGCCTTCTGGAACGAGCTCGGCTCTGGGGACGTGGCGTGAGCCGCCGCAAGGCCGCCGTGCGCCTGCGGAGCCGACAAGCTCAAACTGGCCGTCTGGCCGTAGCCATCCTCACTCCAGTCCTCGCGCGAAGGGTTGGTCGGTAGGAGTGGAAAAGCGGTCCATGGGAAGGCGACCAACAGCTGGCTCCTCAAGCTGGAACCCCAATACATTGACGGATGAGCAGATAGCGGACGTTCTTCTACCTCTCGCCGCGCTCCCGCCTTGGGCTGAGGTTCTCGGCTCCGCCGGCTTCGTGGAGTCCGGTCCCGATCGCTGGCTGTCGCCGGAGGGACGCACAGCGGAACTCGTTGCCGGCGACCATTTGGGTGTCGCGCTCGCCCTGACCAAGTCGGATGATGATCACGACGCTTTCGGCGAACCAATGAGTTGCCGACTTGCGTTCATCACTTTGCATCACCAGGGGCAGACGGCAGCCGCGGCCCAAGACCTTCTTCGGGCTGCCGCTGGGAACTCAGATGCTTCGCAGGCGGCATTGGCGCTGCCGAAGACTCTGTTGAGCAGAATCGCAGCGATCGCTGGGGTCCAACGGCGCTCGCCAGGAACCGACAGCAGTCGGGCAGGCCGCAGTCTGCGGTTGACGTCTGCTGCAGACATCATGATGCTCCCGCAGCGGTGGTTGTGGAAAGATCTCATTCCGCTCGGGGCATTGACACTGCTCGCCGGTCGAGAGCAAGTGGGGAAGACAACTTGTGCCTTCGCCATTGCCGCCGAGGTCACCAGGGGTGGCCTAACGGGCGACCTTGAGGATCGACCCCGAAATGTCCTAGTCGTCGCATCAGAGGACTCGTGGGCAAGCACGATCAATCCTCGGCTAACCGCCGCCAGGGCAGACCTGACACGGGTCTTTCGCCTCGAGGTCAACTCTGACTCGGAGGACGACATGGACTCCGTTGTGAGCCTTCCTGATGACCTCCACGACCTAGAGGAGCTCATCCAGGCAAACGATATTTCGCTGATCATCCTGGACCCGTTGTTGTCTCGGCTGGGGGAGAAGCTCGACACCCATCGGGACGGTGACGTCCGACGAGGCCTCGAACCACTTGTGGCTGTCGCGCAGCGCACCGACTCAGCTGTCCTGGGGTTGATGGCTCTTCGAACTTGAGTGTCCCTATGTCGTTGTCAAGCAGCGACTGACGGATCTTCAGCAGGCTGGAGGGCAGGAGGCTGGTAGGTCTTGCCGGTGCGGATCATGGCGTGGAGGACGTCGGTCCG
>JAABUZ0100003312.1_pt1 | contig 24232 bp, 24 predicted proteins | sample 5562091 | NCBI WGS metagenome assembly JAABUZ01 (sample SAMN12813069, study PRJNA571459) | rock metagenome | isolation source: Antarctica rocks | place: Antarctica: Victoria Land, Linnaeus Terrace sud | collected 2015-12-21
CTATCAGATAAGGTAATCGGGATGGCTTGAGGGCTGGGCATGGATAACTACTTCTACCAGTGGGTGACGCTGATGACACCACTATAGCCTAGCTGGTAACTTACTTTTGCCAGCCTGCACTAGTTGTTATAGACGGGGCCTTCTTGCGATTGAAGGTAACCAACTGGGTTCGATTTTAACAGTCAGCTTTCATAGGTAGTCATGAGTTAAAAAGGGAACATCAACGATTTCACCATCAGCTCCTCCTATCTGTACTTTCAGACCAACGCTACCAGCTTTAGTGCGGACGTAGCCTAGTCCAAAGGATCCGTGGTCGGTGTCTGTGTAACTAGTTAGCTTGCCGACTTTTTCATCGCCCACGGTAATCACACTACCAGGTTCAACTGGGGCGCTGAGGCGGATGCCCCACAACTGTTGCTTCACTCCTTTGTAAGTATTTAAACGGGCAATAGTTTCCTGACCGATGTAGCAGCCCTTGTCAAAAGAAATAGTTTGCCATAAGCCTGCTTCAAGAGGATTATAATCCTCTGTCAGTTCCTGGTCGGGGACAGGACGTCCTTGTTCTATGCGCAGCTGTTCCCAGGCGCGATCGCTCACTGGTACTGCCCCAGCTTGTACAATATTGCTCCACGTCGCTGCATTCGTACCTGGGACAATAAGCGTATATCCCGGCATCGCCAAACCACTGCCCACGGCAACACGAACCTCTATATCTCCCAACTGCAACAGCTGATGAGAGGCATAGGGCTGACCAATAATAGCACCAGCACCCAGTTGGTCTAAGAGGGCGTCACTTCCTGGCCCAACTAAACTGAAGGTAGCACTCTCACTGGTCACATCCGTTAATTTCACCTTGTCGGCAAAAAAGATGTAGCGGTCGAGCCAGTCCATCAGATACTGGCGGCGATTAGGTGAAACTAGCAGCAGTACTGCATCCTCCATGACATATGCTGTCACCAAGTCAATCGAGCGAGCCGTGGAGGTGACGAAAACAGTATCTAAGCCTTGTCCTGCTTTGAGTCGTTGGAAATCGTTTGTACTTTGGTTGTGCAAAAAGCGAATGCGGTCTTCGTCAGAAACGCGGATGCGTCCCCAGTGGGAGCGGTTAACCAAGGCAACACTCTCCTGTGCTGCTTGGATAGCCGCTGCATCGTTGCCGTTCCAATCCTTACCTAAATCTGAAGCTGGGTGCTGCATCATCTTAATCCATATTTTATACCATTGTCTCCAAATTTAGATTGACGCGAACGTGTGCTTTAGCCGTGTATTTTGGGGAAATTCCTTTTTTCTTCCCGAGTTTTTCACTATTGGGGCATAACCTCAAACATGGTTCAAGCATAGACCTAGTCAAACAAGCGTGATCCTAAAACTCGTGGAGGGTATGAATTTGAAGGTATGTGAGCCTCTGGCATCAAAAGACTGTCTGTCCACCAAAGCGTTGACTACTGTGAAACAGCGGGACGACCTATCGCTAAGCCTAAAGCTAAAAAAGCTGATGAAGCACTCGCTAACGGTGCTTTCATGCGCAGCGATGGCGCTGGTACCACTTATGCCAGCACCTGTGAAGGCCGATCCTCCTGGTGGAACGACGGGCTGGACAAAGTCCTTCGAGGCTTCAGAAAATACTGGCTTTGACCCTAACATGTTGAATCAAACGTTTTGGTGGGGAAATGGAGCCCTAATTGCTGACGGTTCACTTAGTTGGTTCTCTGCTGACGATGTTTTTGCCTCTGATGGTTCCCTAAAGTTGAAGGCCGAGCATAGAACCGTAAACAATATGCCATACACCGGGGGGGTCGTCAATACCTACGGGAAGTTTTACCAAGCCTATGGCTACTTCGAAGCTAACGTAAAGGTTCCTAAAGGGCTGGGCTTGGGTCCGGGTTTCTCCCTTTTAGCTGAGGACACAAGCTGGCCACCGGAAATCAACATTTTCGAGATTCCAGGTAATTTTGGTGTTGGCGCCACTAAAGTTTGGATGACGAATCATTACACGGATGCTAACGGGAATGCATCATATGCAAATTCTGAGGGAACCTGGACTTCTAGCACTGGCTTAGACGCCGACTACCATACCTATGGCCTTCTTTGGCAGCCTGGACTGCTGGTTTGGTATGTGGATGGTGTCGAGCGCTACCGAACCACAGTAGGTGTGCCTAGTAAACCCTGCTATATTGAATTCGTGTCTGCCGTTAGTAATTCTAATTGGACTGGAGACCCTGGCAGCACAACTTTCCCGCAATACATGTCGATTAAATGGGTCCGAGCCTGGAAGTAATCTGGCAGTTAAGGGGTTTGTCGGTGCATCCTTTTCTTTGCAACCTGTGAACCACAACACTCTGAATAGGCGTAAACAGGGAACTCCCTTGTGACTTCGCGAGTTTTTCACTTTTAGAGCTAGCCTCGCTTATGATCTGTCTAAAAGTGCCTAAAACTCGTGGAGGATATGAACTTGAAGGTATGTATACCTCTGGACTCAAAGGACTATCTGTCCATCAAAGCGTGGACTACTTTGAAGCGGCGGGACGACCCGTCGCTAAGCCTAAAGCTAAAAAATCTCATGAAGCACTCGCTAACGGTGTTCTCATGTGCAGCGATCGCGCTGGTGACACTTTGTTTGCCAGCATCTGTAAAGGCCGAGCCTCCCGGTGGAAGGACGGGCTGGATAATGTCCTTCGAGGATACCTTCAAAAGGGGCTTTGATACTTACAAGTGGAATAAAACATTCTGGTGGGGAAATGGATTCATCGGTGACAATGCAGTTAGCTACTTCTCTCCTAACAATGTTTGGGCCGCTAATGGTCTTCTAAGTTTGGAGACCAATAAAAGCGAAACTAAAAGCGACACAGGTATGCCATACACCGGGGGGGTTGTCACTACCTACAAAAAGTTTTACCAAACCTATGGCTACTTCGAAACTCGGCTCAAGGTTCCTAAAGGGGGGGGTCTGGGTCCGGCTTTCTCCCTTGCGCCTGAGGACACAAGTTGGCCACCGGAAATAGATGTCATGGAGATCCCAGGTGTTCGGGGGGATAACGCCACTAAAGTTTGGATGACGAATCATTACATTGATGCTAACGGAAAGCCATCATCTAGAGATAGCGACGGAACTTGGACTGCTAGCTCTGGCTTCGACACCGACTACCATACCTATGGTCTTCTTTGGCAGCCGGGACTGCTGGTGTGGTATGTAGATGACGTTGAGCGCTACCGAACGACAGTAAGTGTGCCTGATAAACCCTGCTATATTGCATTGGTATCGGGCGTTACTAATGATGATGGTCGTTGGGCAGGAAGCCCTGCCAATACAACTTTCCCGCAATACATGTCTGTTAACTGGGTTCGAGTTTGGAAGCGAGCTGGCAGTTAAGTAACTTGTCGGTGCGACCTGTACTACACCCTATACCTGTGCAGAGACGCTCTGGGCTATTTGCAGCAGCTGTTGGCGGTTTAATTTACCTTGGGAATTGCGGGGCAAGCTTTCGACGGGAATCCAATGTTTAGGCCGCTTGTATTTGCTTAGTTTTTCCTCAATTGCGGTTTTTAGTGCGGTAGTAGAAACAGCTGAATTACTAGGAACATAAACAGCTGTTAGAACTTGTCCCCAGTGCTGATCCCGAATGCCAATCACACAAACATCATTAACCATTTGAGTCGCTCTAATGGCTGCTTCTACCTCATCTGGGAATATATTTTCCCCGCCAGTAATGATTTTGTTACTGTTACGACCTACGATATTTAAGTAACCTTGGTTATCGAAAAATCCCAGGTCATCCAATTGAAAATTATCCCGATTGGTAAAGAGTTCTGGATAATAACCTAGTGCTAATGAATCAGCCTCAATCGTAATGATTCCTGTTTTGCTTGCGCCCAAGAGTTGACCTGTAGGACTGCGAATGGTTACTTTTGCATGCGGTAAAACCTGACCACAGCTCATCGTACCGCCAAGGAAATCCTCAGGCTTGAGGGTGACAATCCCAGAGGCGGTTTCTGTCATGCCGTAGGTGGGGGCTAAGCGGATACCGTGGTGTCTTGCTTGTTCCAAGAGTTCTGGCCAAGCTGGAGCGCCACCGAGTAGCACTGTCTGAAAGCGAGATAGCCAAGCCGCGAGCGTTGGGTTCTGTAGCAGACGTTGCAGCTGGGTTGGCACTAAGGATATAAAAAATTCAGCTGGGTCAATATCACATCTAACACCTGCTGCCAATTCTTTGAACGGCAGAACAACTAGTTGACCACCTGTAGTAAAGGAGCGCAAAAATTGCATCAGACCGCTGACATGATACAGCGGCAATACACAAAATGAATTTACTTGCTGGAGCTGGAAATATTGCTGAAAACCCCGCACAGATGCCATCAAGGTTTCCCAAGTGTGGATGGCAAAGCGAATCTGCCCCGATGAACCACCAGTGGGAATCATGATCCATTCAGGGTTGAGGATTGCAGGTTGGGGGCTGGGATAGTAATCTCTAACTGCTAATCCCCAATCTCCATACCCCAAAATCAGGTCTGGTTGCACCAGCTCAAACACTTGTTGCCATTCCTGTTTTACCCAACTAGGATTGCAAAGAAAAACGGGACAGCCAGCGGCACAAGCAGCCATGAATCCAGCCAGAAATCGCACTGGGTTAGGCTCAGCTAGGAGAATTTTCGGCGGCGTTCCCTGGTGCAACAGCTGGGTTACTTCCAAGTATAATTGCTCAAAATACTGGGAAAATTGCTGCCTGTCGTCACCAATCAGCCAATCATACGCTCTAAGCAAATTTCATCATCCTCATTAAACCAATGGCTGATGCCAAAACCTACAGCCCTGTTGTAGCTGTTGTTCTCAGCTGCCAGCTTCAGTGCAGCATATCTGCCGATCGCGGTTTCAAAGACAGAGGAAAAAACTGCATCAATTTCGTGTTCCCGGCAAAACTGACGTAGACGGGATGGGGAACCTGCTATGCAAGGCTTAATCACAAAAACACCCCGCCAGCCTTGTTGGTACGAAGCTTGCAGTTGCTCGAACCTAGCCACAGATTCATCTAACGCTAGCTGAGTAGAATACTGATTACTCAATTTCAACATGGCATCGAATTGCTCCACTGGTAACGGTTGCTCTAGAAATTCAATGCCAACCGGATCACAAGCCTGGAGCCAAACGCTAGCTGACTTCACGCCCAGTCCCCCATTCGCATCCAATCTCAACTGGGCTGATTTAGGTAGAGCTTGAATCAGCTGGTGAAAAACCTTGAGTTCTTCTTGGATGGGAGCTACGCCGATTTTCCATTTGAAAGTGCGATATCCTTGGTTCCACAGTGTCTGCCATTGATGTAAAGCTGCTTCCCCAGCTGGTAATAAGGCGCTGTAAGTAAGAGGAGGGGGGGACAAGGGGTCGCCCTTGTACGCTTGTCCTTCAATAGCTGACTCAAAGCCAAATTGACAGGCAGGGAGAGCAACTGGGATCGAGAAAATCGTCTCAGTTGTGATTTCAGTGGGCAGCTGGCGGCAAAAATCCAGGGCTTGATCTAAGGTTTCAGAGCCAAACCAGCTCAAGGGTGCAATCTCACCCCAGCTGGTTCGACCTGTTTTATCGCTAAGACGTAGAATAATGCCCTCCCGGACATCCCAGGTGCCGTGACTGGTTTTCAGGGGGCGCTTAAACCGACGCCGGTAAGGATGAAACTCAAATCGGTATCGCATCAGATGCCTGCAAGCAGGAACCCCAATCCCAATAGCAGGCAGGAGCAAAAATGCACAGCCACGGCGATGAATTTACAATTACTAACCTTCTCAGGCTGGTTATGAAACTGTTTGACGTGGCTGAATAACTTGAGGGCAAAAGGTAAACTGAGCCAGCATAGCAAAGTCAACACTGGGAAAATACCCAAGATGACAAATAGACTGGTTAGTGCATAAATGCTGCCGCCAAACCAAGGCAATAGCTGGGACGCTCTGGCGGTACCGAGACGGACAATGGGAGATCGCTTTCCCGCCGCCAAGTCATCTTTACCCTGGTGAAAGTGGGAGCAAAACAAAATTAAGCTGGTTGCAATACCTACAATGATAGAGGCGGCCAAATTGGTTAGTGACCAGGTTTGGGTTTGGCTGTAGTAAGCCGCCGCCACAGCCAACGGACCGAAGCAAATAAAGCAAATAATCTCCCCTAAACCATGGTAGCCCAAACGGAAGGGTGGTCCCTGGTAGCTATAACCCAAGGCACAACTAAGGAGTATCAACCCGATCACGGTTAGGTCTTGTTGCCACCAGGCGATCGCTAGTATTTCAACAATCCCCAATCCTAAAAACAGATTTCCCAGCCAGAATATTAAAGGCTTGTTCTCAGTCAAGTTAACCAGAGAATGGGCTTTATTTTTATCAACGCCAGTTTCTGCATCAAATACATCATTGCTGAGATTCATCCAGGCAAGAATGAAAATCGCGGCGGTTAAAAAAGTAGAAAATATCCCGCCATGAATTGTCTTAGTTTCAGCAAAAGCAACAGCTGTTCCTACCCAAATTGGCATAATAGCAACGCTGTACATCGGCGGCTTGATCGCTGCCAGCCACAACTTAGTGTTTGAATATTCAATCAGTTTTGTAGTCATCAGATGTAATCAATCGAATTACCAGAAGCTTACTGATGCGAAACATTACTCTCCCCTGCTCCCCTTCCCGTTTTTACCCGCCAGCTCAGCTTGGAACCAAGCAAGCCACGGTGAGTATAAACACCTAAGCGATTTTTGACACACACCTGGGTGGTTAATCGGAGCGTAAGTATGTTACCTCTAGAAATACCACCATGGTTAATCACAACTTAGGAACAGAACTTAAAAAAAATTTACTATTTTTACCTCCATGCTAGTTTTACCGTGCCGTGCTAACATTTTTTTAGACTACAAGAAGATTTATCAGGTTTTCTTAGCTTGCAAGCATTATTGCCAAAAAAGTAATTGCACACAAATTGTTAGTATATCACTGGAAATTGACTTAGTCGAGCCGTTGATTGCACTTCAACTTGCGAAACCAGATGAACTGAATTTTTACTTTGAAAACAAAAGCAAAGGGGAAGCGATCGCTGCTATCGATGCAGTAGCGACATTAAAAGTAGAAGGCTCAAGACATCGGTTTTACAAGGCTCAAGAATTTATCAACTCATGCCTTGCTAAAACGATTACTGTTGGTACTACAAGCGAACTATTTACTGGACCTCACTTTTTCTGTAGCTTCAGTTTTTTTGATGAAACTACCCAAACAGATTACCCGTTTCCAGCAGCTACAGTATTTCTGCCGCGCTGGCAGATAGCAAAGCGGCATGAGCATTGTGTTTTAGTTGCAAATTTAGTTATACATGCTGGTATAAATGTTCAAACCCTTTTACAGCATTTATGGGAGAAAATTGAACTTATCCGTTCATCAGGCTCTATTTCAAATAGAGCTAATAATTATAGGCAGGAATTTATCCAAGAAGATGTGACTGGTATTGATAACTTTAAACGAGCAGTTATCTCTTCTTTGGCATCAATCAGGTCTAATCATCTAAGTAAAATTGTACTTGCCCAGGCGCTCGATGTGAGTTCACGCGCTCCTTTTAGTCTGTTTCAATCGTTAAATAACCTGCGTAGACTTCATCCAGCTTGTTATATCTTTTCCACGAGTAACGGTCAGGGACAAAACTTTATTGGTGCAAGTCCAGAACGCTTAATCAGTATTTATAATCAAGAATTAACGACGGATGCTCTGGCTGGTTCAGCGCCACGGGGTAAAACAGCGGCAGAAGATGCAGATTTAGCGAATCGTTTATTGAGTAGTGAAAAAGAAAGGCGCGAACATCAAGTCGTGATTGAATTCATTACCCAACGCCTATACCAGCTAGATTTAATACCCCAGCTGTTGCCCCCACGGTTGCGGCAACTGTCGAACATCCAGCATTTATGGACGCCTATCCAAGCGAAAGTTCCGGCAAATGTGCATCCGTTAGAGATTGTGGCTGAACTACATCCCACCCCAGCAGTTGCCGGTGCCAGCAGAGATATCGCCATGAAGGAGATTCGGCGCTACGAAAGCTTTGAACGGGGGCTCTACGCTGCGCCGCTAGGTTGGGTAGACTACCGTGGTAACAGTGAGTTTATTGTGGGAATTCGATCTGCTCTGATAGACGGCGATCGCGCTAGACTATACGCAGGAGCAGGTATTGTTGCAGGTTCCGATCCAGACAAGGAACTAGCAGAAATTCAACTGAAACTTCAGGCACTTCTCAAAGCATTGGTTTAATCCAAATCCCTATGATTAAAAGACCTGGCATTCGCCCCGTTGTAAGTGGCGGCAATATGCCCGTCGCCGGTAAGTTGGTATTTGTAAGTCACTAGTCCCTCTAAACCGACTGGTCCACGGGGCGGCATTTTTTGGGTACTAATCCCGACTTCGGCTCCAAAACCGTAGCGGAAGCCATCGGCAAAGCGAGTCGAACAGTTGTGGTACACCCCAGCTGCATTCACCTGCGCTAGAAAGGTGGCGGCGGCAGTTGAGTCCTCGGTTGTAATCGCCTCGGTATGACCCGAACCATAGGTATTGATGTGGGCGATCGCTTGCTCCAGGGAATCCACAATCTTGATAGACAGAATCAAATCGCTGTACTCCGTCGCCCAATCTGCTTCTTTTGCAGTTGGAATATCTAGAATCTCGCAAGTTGGCTCATCTCCTAGTAACTTGACGTTACGTTCAAGCAAGGCGGCGGCAACCTGCGGCAACAAGTCTGGAGCAATGGATTGGTGGACAAGCAGGGTTTCAATCGCATTACAGGCAGCTGGGTATTGGGTTTTCGCGTCTACTGCGATCGCTACTGCCTTTGCGATATCAGCGGCTTTATCCACATAAAGATGACAAATCCCTTCCGCATGACCCAGTACCGGAATGCGAGTATTCTCCTGCACATCCCGGACAAATGAGTTAGAACCCCTGGGAATAATTAGATCCACATATTGATCCAGCTGCAACAGCTCCCGAGTTTCCTCTCTAGTCGTTAGTAACTGCACAACAGCTGGGTCAACAGCTGTCTTGGCTAATCCCTGGTGAATTGCTTTCACTATTGCTTTACAAGAGCGAACGGCTTCTTGTCCACCCTTAAGGATGACACCATTGCCAGATTTAATCGCGAGAGAGGAAATTTGGATCGCCGCGTCGGGTCTGGCTTCAAAAATTACGCCCAGCACTCCCAAGGGGCAACTGATGCGCTTGAGGACTAGTCCATCATCGAGCTGGCGGTGAATCTGTACTGCCCCAGATGGATCGGGCAACTGACCTACGTCTCGCACTCCAGCGATCGCACTAGTTATTTTGGCTTCATCCAATTTCAGCCGGTTATAGAGGGCTGGGCGGAGCGAGGCTGCTGCGGCAGCTTCGCAGTCAGCTGCATTTGCCTCCAGAATCTCAGCTGTTGCGGATTCTAGAGCTTGGGCGATCGCTTCTATAGCTTGGTTTTTAGCATCCGTTGAGAGAACTGCCAGACAACCCGCTGCTTGACGAGTCCGCTGGGCGATCGCAATGAGGGGAAGGGAAGCAACTTGGGAAGCAGTCATGGGATTTTGAGCAAACTGATGTGTAAGCGGCATTCTATCAAATGCTTTCCGTAACCATCTGTGCCAGAGTAACAATTATAACCTAGTAATCTTGTGCAAGGGATAGAATTTATGTTAATTTTTTAACAAACATTTTTTGATGTGTGATTGATGGATTCAAATAACGATAGCCTGTTAGTTACTGCCCAATCCTTCCTAGACAATCAATTTCAGTTAAGGCCGCAGTTGCAGTCTGCTTCAGAGCAGTATCTCCACAAATCGCCGCAGTTGCGGTCTGATTCAAATAGTCATCTTCACAAATCGAAGCAGTTGCGGTCTAATTCAGATAGGCTTCTCGACAAATTGAACCAGTTGCGGTCTTATTCAGATGCTTTTCTCCAGTTTTCGAAGCAGTCGATTAGGTTTGGTTCAGATGAGCGTCTCCAGATGATAGAACAGTTATACTCTGGTTCAGATGAGCGTCTCCAGATGATAGAACAGTTATACTCTGGTTCAGATGAGCGTCTCCAGATGATAGAACACTTGCAGTCTGATATAGATGAGCGTCGCGAGAGCCTAGAAAAGTTGCGGTCTGATTTCGATAACTGTCTCCAGAAAGTAAGTCATCTAATTGAAAACCAGCAGTTAGGTGTAAAGGCTTGCGATATGTCCAAAGAGTCTTCATCTGAGCCTGACTTGGAAATGGTCTTAGAATCTCTTAACAGTTTGACTGATAAATTCGTAAGAGGGGATTGGTGAGGGAAGGGCCAGGTATATTCCTGCCTCTACTCTGGGCTACTCTCTTCGGTGGCAAGTCGGGCTTTGGCCTGCTGCCATAGAGCTTCCAACTCCTCGAGCGTGTACTCCGAGAGAGGGCGACCAGCAAGAGTCTCGACGTGCGATAGTCGCTGAATAAACCGCTGGTTGGTTCCCTGTAAAGCCTCAGCAGGGTCGAGCTTATACCAACGGGCGAGATTAATCAGGACAAAGAGTAAATCTCCCAGTTCTGCTTGTTGTTGTTCGGGTGTTTCTTGCGCGATCGCCTGTTGGAATTCTGCCAATTCCTCATGGAATTTCGCCCAAACACCGTCAATGTTTTCCCACTCAAACCCAGCATCAGCTGCTTTTTGGGAAATCTTCATCCCCGCCATCATTGGAGGTAGTGTACGAGCATAGCGGCTGAGTTTATGACTCAGATGTTGGGCGTCAGGGGAGGATTCGCCTTTTTCTGCTGCTTTGATTTGCTCCCAGTTTTGACGCACTTCATCAATGCTTTGGACTTGGACATCGCCAAAAACATGAGGATGACGGCGAATCAGCTTTGAAGAGATACCTTGGGCTACTTCTGTGAGGCTGAACTCACCCGACTCTGCGGCTATCTGAGCTTGCAGTACGACCTGTAATAGTAAGTCTCCCAGTTCTTCTCGGATCGCACCTGGATCGCCACTACGAATCGCATCTACCACTTCGTAGGCTTCTTCAATTACGTAGGGTGTGAGCGTCTGAGGCGTTTGAGCCAAATCCCATGGACAACCGCCATTGGGATCTCGCAACTGGGCAACCACGTCAATCAGTTGTTGCAGTGCTGCTATTTCAATCCCTGAAAGGGATTCATTAGTACCCCCCAAACAACCTTCCCTAACCATGTTATCTTACCGCGCGATTTGTCCAATCCAATAGAAAATTAGCATAAAAGCTACCGTGATTGATGTTTCTGGCGATTTTTAACCGTTGCTGGTCTAGACCGGCGACTGACGCGACTCGTCGCTTTACGCTTTTTGATTTTGCCATGAGGTAGCAAACTACTCCATCCCTGCTTTTTGAAGCGTTTGTAGGCGGAACTGCCCCAGTCGCTCAGCGCATGGCTCATCGCTCCCAGTTCCAGCCCCAAAAAAAGAGCGCTCCACTCGGCGCTGTGCTGTGTGAGCGATCGCTCAGCCGCATCAGCCAACAACTGCCAACTCCACCCTGCACCCCATACTAGACTTGCCATGCCAAGTGCGAAAATTCCTACTATTCCTAGCCAGCTAGCTAAATAAAGTACCCGCAGCGTTGTGCCGATAATTGGACCGTGGGACAACAGCGAACGGTGGCGCAGCGTCTTTTGGTAGGGTATCCAGATCCACCGTAACGGTCCCCAGCGCGTGTACGGTCGAGATTGAAGATCTAGGTCGGGGCTAAACATCAGCCCACTGAACAAGAATGCTCCAGAAACGAGCAAAGTTACATTGCCACTCTGGGTCAGCCCAAAGGTGAGGCTAGTTAAGAAGGGCAAGCTCCACAGCGTAATGCGATCGTGCGTCCGACCAGAAGGCATGAAGTTTAGTTTACAGGCTCAGTAGGTCTAGTTGACAATTTTAGGTGATGTGGGGTAATCTATAGGAGGCGTTAAAGGGCGGTTAGCTCAGTGGTAGAGCGCCTGCCTTACAAGCAGGATGTCACTGGTTCAAGTCCAGTACTGCCCATCAGTATTTCAGCGATTTTAGCTTCAACTCTTACTCAATAAGGACTTCCAGAATTTCTCTGCTCCAGGTTTCCTCTTCAGGAGGGACGGGTTTTAGGGGTTGCGAGTAATCAATTGCTAGATCAAATCTCGCCCGCTCATAGACTTCGTTTAGCAACGTCTGCAAGTCTACCACTGGCTCCAGTTCTCCTTCGCGTAGCGGCACAGGAAAGACAGGGATCGGCTCTTTCAACGCAAAGGTGTAGAGATCTGCGTCGGGTCTGCGGTAGCTGCGACTGACTAAGATACGGTAGCCAGTATTAATCATTCCTACGATGGGCAGCGGTTCTCCTAGCCTCAGGAGATCAATTTCAACTAGGTTGGTCGAGGAACCAAAGATTTTTTGTCGTTTGTTTTCATATGCTGCCCGACCTTCTTTAGAGCGCTTATTTTTGGGGGAAAGAAGTTCGATGACGGAAATGACTTGCTTAGCTTGAGTTGATTTCACCTCCAAGTATCGTTCAACAACCCGTTCAGGCATTGGGACTCTGACTTTACTGGGTTCAGCAAGTTTTGGAGCAGTCAAGGTTGCTCCGTTACCTGTAGTACTGCGATTTGCAACTGCCACATCCGCGATCCCCACCAGTAAAGTATCGTCCACGCTCGTATACACTCGCTCTTCAATGGAAACTCGGTATTTCGGAGCAATTTGAGGGGTAAGGATATCCGCGATCGCAACAATCAGCCGATTGTGAACTTGGTGCCACAGTTCGGGCTGCTCCAGATACGGATTCATGCCAGGGAACGGATTCTGTATCATGGCAACTCCTAGAGACTAAACCATACGTGCTTTTCTGATGTTAGTTCTTCTCAGTATTTCTTTGCCTTCAACTTTCATCTTTTTTACTTGCATTCCGAATCACTTTGTACCATTTTTCCGTTCACTTCTCCCAGTCACCTGTTATCAGAAAACTTAAAATTTGTTCCTTAAATGTTCAATTATCCACATCAAGGCTTTAAGAACCCAGTCAATTCCCTTCTGATTATGCTTAATTTAAATGACTATTGCCTGCTTGTAAATTCTAATAGCTTCTATCCAGCTTTTCTGTACTTCTAAAGTTTAACCCCACTTAGCTAAGGTTAAAGATACTTCCCCTTGCAAAAACCTCTGTAAATCTGGGCAGCCTTTAAACACAACCACTGTTGGGAGCTTAGACGTTAACTTAGATGAAGGCTGCCCAGAAATACACATAGATTTATCGGACCCCAGCAGTCGCTTGCCTCTTTCTGGCTGTAAATGCTTTTTGAAAAAAAGTTATAGGAATATCAAAAATTTATGATTCTTTAGCGATTAGCCCTAAATTGTGATATAGAGTCGGCTTTGTGGTGTATCCGCAACCAATTACTTCGCCATGCTGACACTACCCTAGTACCAACTGATGCATCTACCGTCAGAACTTAAACAACACTCGTGTGGAGATTGTCACAGACGTTGCTCAAGCAACTGCAATTCCCTGGGAACTGTTGCGCGATCCGAAGACACACACACCTTTAGCATTGCGATCGCCTGCCTTTGTTCGAGTTCACTCGCAAGCAGATGAACTACAACAAATGGGTTAACGCTTTCCTGCTAGACAACATAGCTCGATCTCAAATCGATTTCGTCATACAGCCGGGAAACTCCCACCACCAAAAACCAATCGGGACGCTTATACCATTGAGTATGACGCGCATCGTAGTAGAGGTTCAAGTCACCGCCCGTGAACACCTGTTGGGGCGGGTAGCGATAGCAGTGGCAAGGCTTACGTTTCATTTTGCTTCAAGACGCTGTGTTCGCACTCGTGTGGACACTGAGTTTTTACCCGCTCAAGTAATATCACAGTAGTGATGCAGAAAAAATCCATGCACGAGATTGGCAACTCAAAGGGGAGCGCTTCACCTGACACTCAGGCAGACTCCGAGTGGCTACATCTGTTCGTTCCCGGTCGGCTCTGCCTGTTCGGTGAGCATTCAGACTGGGCGGGCGAATATCGCCGAGAGATAGCGGCTCTCCCGGCAGGGCACTGTATCGCTGTCGGCACCGAACAAGGGATTCACGCCCGTGTTCGCAAACGAGATGGTATCTTGGCAGCTTGCTCCCAACTGCCAGACAGCAAGTTTGTCGAGTCCCTTTGTATGCCATTGGAACCTGTGGAGCTGCAACGTATGGCGCGCACTGGCGGCTTTTGGAGCTATGTCACAGGCACCTTACATGAGGTTATGGGTGCATACGCGATCGCAGGGTTAGAGATCGACTGCTACCGTATGGACTTACCGTTCAAGAAGGGACTGTCTTCTTCAGCGGCTGTATGTGTCCTTGTAGCCCAAGCTTGCAACCAGCTATATGGGTTAAATCTGGACAGGCGCGAGGAGATGGAACTAGCCTACCGTGGCGAAATTCTCACCCCCTCCCGCTGCGGTCGGATGGATCAAGTCTGCGCGTTCGGCCAAGTGCCAATGTTTCTCACCTTTGACGGTGAAGACCTAGCAATGGAAGCTATCCCAACAGGTGGCATGTTCCACTACCTCATTGTAGACCTACAGGGAGCCAAGGACACAATCACGATTCTCCGCACCTTACGCACCCAGTTTCTTACAGGAGTTGGTTCCTTAGCCGAAGGAGTCCGCCGTACCCTCGGTCCACTGAACCAGCAGATCCTCTACCAGGCGCGTTTGGCGTTGAGCGATGGTGACGCGCGAAGAGTTGGCGAGCTAATGGTTGAGGCCCAGAATATCTTTGACCAATTGGTAGCCCCGGCCTGTCCTGCAGAATTAACAGCGCCTTTGCTGCACCGCGTGCTTGAGTATCCTCCCCTGCAAGAGTTAATCTGGGGTTGTAAAGGCGTCGGTTCCCAGGGGGACGGGACCGCTCAACTCCTGACCAAGGGAGCTGAAGAACGCAGAAAAGCACAGTCTATTCTTAAGGATGACTTGGGGTTATCGTGCCTGAGTCTGACTCTCACTCCCGCAAAGGAAACTTAAGTGAAACCGAAACGCGCCGTCATCCCGTTAGCCGGGCTCGCCTCCCGCCTCTACCCAGCCACAAAAGTCATGCCCAAGGCATTATTACCAGTTCCGGGGCGCGATGGCTCACTGCGTCCGGCGGTGGACTGGATCGTGCGAGAGCTACTGGACAGTGGCGTGGACGAGGTGGTGCTCATCGTCTCTGAGCGCGACGGCGATTTGATTCGCAGGTACTTCGATGAACCACCAAAAGGGACGCTTTCTGGCGCTGGTGGTCAACGGATTCTTCACGCTTGGAGCGAGCTTAAGGAACTTTCCAAACACCTGCGCTATGTTCACCAGCTCGAACCCGGTGGTTTTGGTCACGCAGTGCTACAAGCTTCTGAAATTGTGGGTTCCCACCCCTTTGTCCTGCTCCTAGGCGACCACCTCTACCGCTCTCGATCCAGCGTCCCGTGCGTGCGCCAGGTTCTTGATATCGGATTACAATTTGGCAAAGGGGTGCTAGGCGTATCCAGGTGCTACGAATCAGATCTAAGTCTACGCGGGGTGGTAAAAGTCCGTTCCCTAGCTGACCAGTCCAAAGTCTTTGAACTGAGCGATATGCGTGAGAAGCCAACGGTTCCTGAGGCTCGCTCAACTCTGTGCATTCCAGGCAGCGATCCTCCGCAATACTTCTGCCTATTCGGTATCTACCTGCTCCCAGGTCATTTCATGCAGTATCTCAATGATGCCAGCCAGCAGCAGAATCAGGGAGAGCTAGACCTGTCGTTCGCTTTGTGCAGCTGGATCTACCGTGATGGCGGTCTCGCATATGAAGTTGACGGCGAATTCTGGGATATTGGCACACCATCTGGTTTCCGCAGTACTGTCGCCCACTTCTTGTGAGGATACCTCTCTGCTTGAGTTGAGCCGCATTCCCCCTTAGAATTAAACAAATTTAGAATTAACCACTATAACTTGCTCTTGCCCAGGAGGAATCATGAGCCAACGTCCAATTATTCTTGGCATTGTCGGTGACAGCGCAGCTGGTAAAACAACACTGACTAAGGGGATTGCTCAGGTACTGGGTGAAGACAATGTTACGATCATCTGTACGGATGATTATCACCGCTACGATCGCGCTCAGCGTGCCGAGATCGGAATCACTGCCCTGCACCCGGATTGCAACTACCTGGATATCATGCAGCAGCACCTGTCACTGCTACGGACAGGACAACCGATTCTCAAGCCGGTTTACAGCCACAAGACTGGTAATTTTGAGCCACCGCAGTACATCAAGCCCAGCAGATTTGTGGTAGTCGAAGGATTGCTCGGTTATTCAACTCGTGGAGCACGCGACTGCTACGACGTTAAAGTTTACCTGGCACCACCTGAACCGCTACGTGCCAAGTGGAAGATCAAGCGCGATACGCTCAAGCGGGGCTATACCCAGTCACAGGTGCTTGCGGAACTCCAAAAGCGTGAACCGGATGCGGATCAGTTCATCCGTCCTCAGCGTCAGTGGGCGGATGTGGTGGTCAGTTTCTATCCGCCCAGCGAAATGTCCGATGAGAGCAATGAACACCTGAATGTACGCCTGGTACTCAGACCTACTGTTCCACATCCAGATTTTATCCAGATTCTGAACCCAAGCAGTACCAATCCCACACCAGCAATTCGTTTGGGACTAGATCGGGATATGGGCAAGCCCGTCGATGTGCTTGAAGTTGACGGTCATGCCACGTCAGAACAGGTTAGGGAGTTGGAGAAGATTATCTGTGACGAGATGCCTAACTTATGGCACTTCTGTAGCCGAGAAGGTAACCCAGATATTGGTAAGCTCACTGGTACAACCGGGGAAGTGCTTCAGAGTTACCCCCTCGCCCTGACGCAGCTACTAATTGCTTATCACATGATCAAAGCTAACCAAGTGCACTAGTAAGCGCTTTCATTAGGGACAGCGGGGATGACGGCCCCCTTGAGTACAAATGTAAGCGAGTTGCTTGGGATCTAAATTTTTGGCGTTGGTAAAATCGACGCCTTCCACCAGGGCAGAAGGCGAACTGGATGAAGGCGTTTTAATAAATTGATCAGATTGGGCTGGCTTTGGGCTGAGAAAAATTACTCCCTGCAAATCGGCCCCTGCCAGAGTCGCCCCCCGCAGATCTGCTAGGCTAAGGTCGGCGTTGCGCAAGTTGGCGTTTTCCAACTGGGCATTGCTGAGATTAGCGCCGGTGAGTCGGGTAGCCCTGAAGTCAGCATTGTGGAGATTGGCGCCACTCAAATCGGCTTGAGATAGGTCCGCTCCTTGCCAATCGGATTGAGTCAAGTTGGCAAACTGCAACTGCGTTCCCAACGCACTGACCTGGCCTAAACGAGCGGCGTACAGATTGGCCTGGGTAAGGATCGCTTCCCCTAAATTGGCACCAGTGAGGCTGGCATTGGTCAGGTCTGCTTCACGCAGATTGGCTCCAATCATCTGGGTGCTGCTGAGGTTAGCGTCGGTCAAACCAGCATGAGAGAGATTGGCCTGGTTGAGGATGGCATGGAGCAGGTTTGCGCGGTTCATCAAGACGCGACTGAGGTTAGCACCGGTCAGGTCGGCTTCTTTCATCTGCGCGTCACTCAGGTCTGCAATCCAATCGTCGAAAGTATCCCAGCGACCATCCTCACCCGGTCCCCGAAAACTGCTGCCGCGAAAACTGGCTTTGATCAGATTTGCCGCTCTCAACTGAATTCCCGATAAATCGATTTTGTCTAACACCAAGGTGAAGAGGGCAGAATCGGTTACCGTTTGACCTAAATTGATGCGACTGAGATCTACGGCGTGGACTTTGCCGCTGTAAATCACGAGAATTTTGGCGATCGCCCGCTGGGTTACCTCTAGACGCTCGGCACGAAATGTCCTAGAACGGCGCGAGGTGCCAGTGTAGGGCCAAGACTCCAGTTCCTTCGAGAGGTACTGATTCAATCTTTGTAAGTAAGGCAAGGCTTTGGGACCAGTATTCACCAAGGCTTGCTGAATCGCATCGAGTAGGGTATAATTTGTTTCCTGTCCCAGGAGATCGACAAGCAACTGCAGCGCCTGTGAGTTGTTGACCATCCCCAGTGCCAGAATTGCTCTTTGGCGCTCTTCTAAAGTAGTGGGGGAGTTAGGGCTTAACTGTCTCACTAGTGCGAGAAACTGCTCGCGGTTGTGCTTCTCCTCCTCCCGCTGGTTTACCTGAGTTTGAATATAGACTTGAGTGCCTATCAAGGTTCCCAACACGACAGCCATACTGGACAGCGCCACCATCAGTAGGGTAATGTTAGGGTGCTGGCGCATCCACCTCCCTAAATGACGCCGCTGGCGGTTGGATTCTGGTGTCCGAACAATCCTAGCGTTTGCTGCATTCGACGCCGCCTCCGTCCAGCGGTAAGACATCTTCCCCTTGACGGGTTCAATCACCTCCCCTCCAATTAAGCGGCGATTTGCATCCAAGACGTAAGTGCCTGCAAGACGGTCATGCAGGCAACGGCGCTGACGATCAAACCGGGCGCTCATACCTTCACCCAACACCATCAAACAAGATGACCCCGCTAAAATGCTTAGGGAGGGAAAAGCACCACTGTAGAGCCACAGCAGATAGGCGATCAAGAGTGGTAAGCCCCAACAACCAACTCCTTCTCGTAGCACAACCCGAGCCATACCAGGAGGCTTCCCAGAGGCAGTCACAACTTGCACACTAAACCAACGCTTGGGCAGGGTGCTGCCGGTTTTAGCCAGTAGATACAACTGCCAGATGGTCAGCATCAGCGGTGCCACTAGGGCGAGCAACCAAAATAAATTAGTCAGTGGTGCAACGTTGCGTTTGCTGTCATCAACGGGAAGACTCACGGTTCTAGCGATCGCTTCTTCCGTAACTGCCAACACTGGGTTGAGGGGTACTTGCTGCCTAGCCTGGGACTGGGTGTACATCCCAATGCCGAAGGGAACCAACGCACTGGCAACTACCAGTGAGACCTCGACAGTCCAAGCCGCAAAGCGCCTGGTTACCAGTGGCAGCGGGTGGAATCGTTTCTGCCCTGAGCGGTGCTCGCGATTGATACTTCTTCTCACACTTGGGGTCGCCATCACACAACTCCCTTTTAGGTTTTCCCCACACCTAATCGGTGGGGCTAGAAATTGATTAGTCTAGTCTTTATTTTTAGAGCTACGACCCAAGAAAAACTTATATGCCAAGTACAGTAGCACTCCCAAAAGCGCCAGAGTAATTACAGCGGCAACGAGCTTTAGCACAGCTCTGAGGATGGCAAAGCCGACTAGAGCCGCAACACCGATGACGATCAGCTTGACAAAACTAGACAGTCCATTGAACCAGTTAATCAACCGGTTAAGGGAGGGCTGAACGCTTTGAGAATTATTTGTCTGCGGTAGGGTTTGTTTTGACTGAGGAATGGCGCTCAGCGAGGGTGGTGGCGAACTAATATCTGCCTCTAGCTTCTGGAGGCGACGCTCCAACTCTTGATCGGGTTGAGGATTCATGATTTGTTTAACCTGTGGGACGATGTCAAACAGAAGACCATGCAACGGAAAAACTTGACGCTGTGTCTGCGATTTTAACTAATGTCGGTCTATTTTGCTTTCAGGAACCAACGCCTGTCGCCATCGTCTATAAAAATACAAGTTCTTGTATTAAGAGCGCTCTAGAAACAGTCAGAAGACAGACTTTATGAAGACGCGCATTTCGAGTCTGGTTGTTCCCACAGCGTTGGCGATGACTTTGGCTGTCACGGCTGTCACCTTGGCTGAGGGCACGGTTATTCCAATTAATCCTAAGTTCCAGCCAGATCCGCTCGTTGTTAGTGGCACCTCTGGGGGAGCAAAAAGCAGTGACTGCGGCAATATTGCCGCCACACCTAACCAAGTCATCCAAGTTACAGAGTCACTCTCTTACTTGCGCTTAAGCGTTCAAAGCGCTGGGCAGCCGACGCTTTTGATTGATGGGCCGGGGGGGCGCTTCTGTGTGCTGGGGGATTCTTACTCTGGAAACCAGCCGGAAATTTCTGGCTATTGGCAGGCGGGTAAGTACTCGCTTTATGTCGGCGATCGCGCCCAGGGGCAGCATCCTTATACTCTCTCGATCTCTGAAAAAAACAAACCAACGAATAAGTAGCCAGGTTTTAATTTTCCCCTGAGTTAGCCGGTACTTCGACCGCTTGCACATCAATCGTGCCGGGAGGCGTCAAGCGGTTAAAATGGCCCTGTTCCACCAACAGACGCTCGCCACAGTTGGGGCATTGCAGCTGGGTTCGATTTAACCCAGCAAATTCATAATTGCAGACGGGACACTGGTCTTGAATCATATTGCGTTGCACCCACCAGCGAAACCCCAAAAACGCTAAGACTGGTGCCAGGAAAATGAGCCCAACCAGAATCAGAAACGATTTAACCAGCCAGCCCAGACCTACCAACCCTAGTAACCACACAACTGCCAAGAGCGTGAGCCAAGGTCTTATAGTAGAAAGATTAATTTGATTGGTTTTGAGGCTCATTACTTCTTAATTTCTTCCTCACTCTGCATCTAGGATAACGAGTTCCTTGAGCAATTCAGCTCGGGGTCTGTCGTTGTTGGCGGTGTTTGACAATCAGCAGACAGTTCCTACCATCAGAACCGCGTTCATAGACGACCCGGTCTGCTAAGCGCCGCAGGAGAAACCAGCCATACCCTCCTTCCTGAAGGGTACCTGGCTTTGGTTCTTCTAAGGCATCTGGATTGAAGGGCTTTCCCTGATCCCATATTCTAATCTCAAGCCGATCAACCCACAAGGTCAAATCAATGTCGATGGTTGTTTCCGGTGGTAAGGCATGATGAGCGTGACGAACGGCGTTGGTAAATCCTTCTGCTAGGGCTAAGTTGAGGCGATAAAGTTGGTTTTCTGACCAGGGAAGTTGAGATAGATGTTGCAAACAGAAGTGCTCAAACCATTTTTGCACCTGGTTCAGAATCTTTAGTTCGCTCTTCACCGTCAGATGGTCTTGCTTCAACATGCCAAGCCTTGACCGTGACTTGATTCCAATTGGCTGAGAAAATTCTGTATCCGTTGTCCGTTGTTGATTGACTACTGCGTCAATTACTAAAATTGACGCCTGTTTAGGTTTCTCAGTAGCACAGTAGCACCTGCTAAGAAACCATACCGGCGTCAAAGTCCTATCCAGTGACTAGGTTAGAAAAGACCCAGCGTCAAGGATTTATCTAGGGGGAACGTGGCACCAATGCCCAGCCAAAGGGTAATTAAGGTGCCAACGAGGAAGAGCGTTGTTGCCACGGGACGACGGAACGGATTTTGGAACTTGTTGACGTTCTCAATAAAAGGAACAAAGATTAGTCCCAGGGGTACAGAAGCCATCGCTAAGACCCCTAAAAGTTTATTGGGAAGGGAGCGGAGAATCTGGAACACTGGGTATAAGTACCACTCCGGCAGAATTTCTAGCGGTGTCGCAAAGGGATCGGCGGGTTCCCCAACCATGGCGGGGTCTAACACCGCGAGAGCAACTATACACGCACCAGCTCCCAAAATCACAACGGGGAAAATGTACAGCAGGTCGTTAGGCCAAGCTGGTTCACCATAATAGTTGTGCCCCATCCCTTGAGCCAGTTTCTCACGTAACTTTGGATCGCTTAGATCCGGTTTTTTCAGTGTTGCCATCTTTAACAGTACTCTCCTTTTTAGGGTGAATCAAAACATTTAACAACTCATTAAGATTACAAGGGACCGGAAATGCCTTGCTTGCGGATCATCAAGAAGTGCAGCAGCATGAAGACGGCAATCAGCCAAGGCAGCACAAAGGTGTGAGCGCTGTAGTAGCGAGTCAGTGTCGCTTGTCCCACGCTCGAACCGCCGCGCAGCAGATCAGAAATGGTGACGCCGACCACGGGAATGGCCTCTGGTACGCCGCTAACGATCTTGACTGCCCAGTAGCCAACTTGGTCCCAGGGCAAGGAGTAACCAGTCACACCAAAGGAAACGGTAATGACAGCCAGGATAACACCCGTTACCCAGGTAAGTTCACGGGGCTTTTTAAAACCACCGGTCAGGTAAACCCGGAAGGTATGCAAGATCATCACCAGCACCATCATGCTGGCAGACCAGCGGTGGACCGAGCGGATGAGCCACCCGAAGTTCACATCGGTCATCAAGTACTGCACCGAGTCATAAGCTTCAGCGACGGTTGGTCTGTAGTAGAACGTCATCGCAAATCCAGTCGCAAACTGAATTAAGAAGCAAACCAGGGTAATCCCGCCGAAGCAGTAAAAGATGTTGACGTGGGGAGGGACGTACTTGTTAGTAACGTCTTCAGAAAGCGCCTCAATCTCTAGGCGTTCCTGAAACCAGTTATATATTTTTGAGTCGGTTACCTGCTTAGAAAACATGAACCAAGAGTTCCTAAAAATGGATTGCGGTTGTTGAAACTCCCAATCTTACCGGAAGAGAGGGGAGGCTTTTCAAAGTTTTGCATGCGAGTTAGACGGGAAGTTCGCTCCGCTGCGATCCGATTAGCTTAAGCCTCCGCTCCAGTTGCTGGAAATCCAGGCGGTTGTGATTCGGGTGTAGTCGGGTCAGCTGAGTCACGGCAACTGATCCCAGCTACGGTTAGCAGATGAGTCTGCTGACAGTAGTTCTATAAAAAAAGTAACATAATCGAGAGGATGATTTCACGTGTGGGGCGCAGCAACGGTGGCGGAATCACCGATTGGGGTTGAGGGTAGAACTTAGGAGGGCGTTGATGTACAAACGAGTTTTTCGGGTCGGAGTCTTACTGATATTGCCAATACTGATGACGTTTGCCTGGTGGACACCACCGGCGACGGCTTTGACGGAAGAACAGAAGCTGGTATCCGAAGCTTGGCGGATTATTAATCGCGCTTACGTGGATGACACATTTAATCATCAGAACTGGGGGTCGGTGCGTCAAAAGTTGCTCAAGCAGCCGCTCAAAGACCAGGAGGAGGTTTATAGTGCAATTCAGCAAATGCTGGCTAGCCTTGACGATCCTTTCACCCGATTGTTGAAACCGGATCAGTACCGCGGTTTAAAGGTCACTACCTCTGGTGAACTGACAGGGGTGGGATTGCAAATTGCCCTCAATCCCAAGACTGGCGTCCTAGAAGTGGTAACCCCAATTGCTGGCTCCCCAGCGGAAAAAGCAGGGATTCAACCTCACGATCGCATCCTTCAAATTGATGGCATTTCCACAGCAGAACTCACCCTCGACGACGCCGCTGCTCGGATGCGTGGACCGATTGGCAGTGGTGTCAGCCTAATTTTGTCAAGGGATGGAGAAGCTCTGGGCGAGATTAAGCTGGTGCGTGCCCGCATTGCCCTTAACCCCGTGTTTGCAGAATTGCGTGACTCTCCAAAGGGAGTGCCGATTGGCTACATCCGCCTGACTCAATTTAATGCCAATGCTACAGCAGAACTGGCCCACGCGATCGCCCGCCTAGAGAAACAGGGAGCTGAGGCTTATGTTCTCGATTTGCGCAACAATCCGGGTGGCCTGTTGCAAGCAGGAATTGAAATTGCCCGCCTGTGGTTAAATGAAGGCACCATCGTTTACACCGTTAATAGACTTGGGATATTGGGTAGCTTTGAAGCAGTTGGCTCAGCACTGACTCACGATCCACTCGTAGTTTTGGTTAATCAAGGAACTGCTAGTGCCAGTGAGATTCTCGCTGGGGCGCTACAAGACAATGGCCGTGCCCAGCTGGTGGGAGAAACTACTTTTGGCAAAGGCTTAATCCAGTCCTTATTTGACCTATCGGATGGCTCTGGCTTGGCTGTTAGCGTTGCCAAGTACGAAACCCCTAAACATCGGGATATTCACAAGCTGGGCATTGCGCCAGACCGCGTGGTTACCCTAGAGCCAATTAACCGCGACGAAGTTGGGACAGAAGCCGATCAGCAATATGAAGCGGCTTTGGAAGTATTGACGACTGATTCGGTGGTAGCAGGTGCTAGTTGATAGAGGGGGAGAGGGGGGGAGTGGGGGAGTGGGGGAGTGGGAGTGGGGTGAGGGGGGGAAGAGAGCTCTCTTGGGCAGGGGGGGCAGGGGGGGAAAGAGTTAATGGCTTCCCCTGCTAAAAAGTCACTTGCCCCTAGATTTATTTAACAACACCTCTCTTTCTTCTTTCTATTAAATAAACAACAACAACATTTACAATCCTTTTGACCTATTGTAGAATATTTGAAGGTAGCTATTTAACAGAATATACAAAGTCTACAATAG
>JAABUZ0100003316.1_pt1 | contig 24204 bp, 20 predicted proteins | sample 5562091 | NCBI WGS metagenome assembly JAABUZ01 (sample SAMN12813069, study PRJNA571459) | rock metagenome | isolation source: Antarctica rocks | place: Antarctica: Victoria Land, Linnaeus Terrace sud | collected 2015-12-21
CCACACGCGAGCGGGAGGGTCGGAGGGCGTCGCCCTCCGACCCTCCCTTAAAAGGGATGGCCCCCTCCAGCGAGCCTACCCTACTTGGCTCGACGTGACGGGATGGCCCCTCCAGCGGGCCTACCCTACTTGGCTCGACGTGACGGAGACGATACGTCGGGAGGTTTGTCCCCCCTTATTCTGACGGCGTCTGTCTGTCTCGGTCGGGCGCGACAGACGGCGCGCTCTGTCCACGACTTGGGCAAGAGGCAGTTCACGCCCGGCGGTCCATGCTTCGGCGTACGAGTCGGCGTCCAGTCGCACCCGCGTCGCCGCGACCGCGCGCTCATAGATGACGCGGTCGGCTCGCGGCACGGACGCGCCATTAGTCTCGCGCACCGTTGCCGCCGCCCCGAAGAGCAAGGCCGCGTGGTGTGGATCTTCCTGTTCCACCGCCACTACCGCCAGCCCCTCCAGATTGTTGGCCGTTTCGACCACGTTGCCCAGGCGCCACGATAGCTCCAAAGCCTCGCCATACGTTGTCGCGGCCTGGAACGTGTCGTCGCGTAGCAGCGCCGCTCCTCCCAGGGTGTGCAAGGCCTGCGCGATACCCAGGGTGTCTTCCAGCTTTGTGTAGAGATCGAGGCTCTCCGTCGCCCACGTGGTTGCACGGCCGCTGTCGCCCTGTAAGCGCGCCAACTCACCCAGGTTGCCGAGCACATGGGCGATAGCCCGCGTATCGTTCATGTCGCGGCACAGGGCCAGGGCGCGCGCGTATAGAGCATCGGCTTGCGCATAGTCGCGCCGGTGCATGGCTACGAGGCCCAGATTGTTGAGCGCGACAGCGCTTCCCGGCCCATCCCCCACCCTCTGACGGATGTCCAGGTTGCGCTCGAATAGGGCGGCGGCCTCGTCGTAGGATCCCGCCGACGCGGCGAGTACCGCCGCGTATGTCAGCGCGGGCGCGATCGCATCGTCCGCGAGCCCCGCGGCGTCGGCGGCGGCCAGCAGGCGTCCCAGCCAGTAGCGTCCCTCGCTCAGGTAGCCGCGCGCCAGCCAGAACCACCGCAACAACCCGGCGAGGCGGAGGCCCGTCTCGAGATCCTCGCTCTCCAGGGTCCACTCCAGGGCCGCCCGCACGTTGCCCCGTTCGCGGTCCAGCCGCGCCAAAGACGCGGCCTGGTCGACGCCCGCGCGGTCGGGCGCGGCCGCCTCGACCAGGGCCACGACGTAGGCCGCGTGGCGCCGGCGTCGCGCGTCTACCTCCCCCTGGCTCCGCAACCTTTCCAACGCGTACTCGCGTACCGTTTCCAGCATGGTGAAGCGCACCTCATCCGCGCTCTCCTCGCGCCGCAGCAAGCTGTTGTCGACCAGCGTCGTGAGGCTGTCGAGCGCGTCCTCTGACCCCGCCGTGGCGTCCGCATCGTCGTCGACCGCGCCGGACAGCGCTTCCACGGCCTCCAGCGTGCAGCCCCCCGCGAAGACGGCGAGCCGCGGGAAGAGATCCCTGGAGGGCGCGTCGAGGAGTTCGTAGCTCCAGGCCAGGGTATCGCGTAGCGCGCGCTGGCGCGGCGGTAGGTCGCGCGCTCCACCGGCCAGCACCGACAGCCCGGTTTCCACGCGCTCCGACAAGGCGAGGGGGGTGAGAATTTTGAGGCGGGCCGCGGCGAGTTCGATGGCCAGGGGCAGCCCATCCAGCCGCGCGCAGACGCGGGCGATGAGGGGCGCGGTCACGTCCGTGAGGGCGAGGCCGGGGGAGACCTCGCGTGCGCGCTCGACGAAGAGTTGAATCGCGGCGCACCGCACCAGTCTCTCCAGGTCGACCGCGCCCTCGCGGTCGGGTAGAGTCAGTGGGGACACCGTGTACGCGCGCTCTCCGCGCACCCGCAGCAGGGTGCGGCTGGTGGCGAGGATGCGTAGGTCGGGACACGACGCAAGGAGCTCGGCGACGAGCGGCGCGGCCGCGATCAGGTGCTCGAAGTTGTCGAGCACGAGCAACGCCCGCGCGCTCGATAGATGGCTTATCAGGGTATCCCGCGGCGGCCGGCCGTCGCCGTCGCCGTCGCCGTCTCGCAGGCCGACCGCCTGCATCAGGGTTGGCAGCACGAGGTCGGGGCTGGCGATCGCGGCGAGCGACACGAACAGCACGCCGTCGGGGAACGTGTCACGTAGGCCGGCGGCTATGCCCAGCGCCAGGCGCGTTTTGCCGACGCCCCCGGGTCCGACGAGCGTCAGCAACCGCGTCCCCTCGCGCAGTAGCGCCGCCGCGGATACGATATCGCCGTCGCGTCCGATGAGCGGAGTGAGCGGGACGGGTAACGAAGACGTCGCGGGCAGCCTCGATGGGGCGGCGGCGGGCGCGGGGATGGGCCCGCCGCGCGGCCGGCGCCGACGCTTATGCGCTACCGTCGCCTCGAGCGCGGCCCGCTCATCGTCCGAGAGCCCTAGCGCCTCCGCCAGCAGGGACAGCGTGTCCGCCTGGGGGGTGCGGTTGACGCCACGCTCCAGGTCGCTGATGCCGTGCGCGCTGAGCCCGGCCCGCTCGGCTAACGCCTGTTGCGTGAGTTCGGCGGCGAGGCGGTAGCGCTTGAGGAGCCGTCCGAACTCGGATGGCTGGATCGTGTCCAGCGTGTCCAGCGTGTCCAGCGTGTTCATGCGCAATGTCCTGTGGGATACCTGTTAACCAAACGTCGAGCCTATCGTACCACGTCCGGCCCGGCGATGTCCGGCCCGGCGACGGGATGTTCAACTCGCCAGGTGGCGGAAACCCATGGCGTAGACGGGATGTTCAACTCGCCAGGTGGCGGAAACCCATGGCGTAGAGGGAGGCGTAGGAGCCGTCGCGGGCGAGGAGCTCGGCGTGCGTGCCCTGCTCGACGATGCGGCCTGCTTGCAGCACGACGATGCGGTCGGCGTTCTTGATCGTGGAGAGGCGGTGGGCGATGACGAGGGCGGTGCGGCCGCGCAACAGCCGGCGCAGTCCTTCCTGCACGATCGTCTCGGTAACGGTGTCGATGCTGGCCGTGGCCTCGTCGAGGATGAGGATACGCGGGTCGGCCAGCAGCGCGCGCGCGAACGAGACGAGTTGGCGCTGGCCCACGCTCAGGTTCCCGCCGCGCTCGCGGATCGGCGTATCGTACCCTTGCGGCAGCCGCGCTATGGGGTCGTGCGCCCCCACCGCGGCCGCCGCCGTCTCGACCTCGGCGTCGGTGGCGTCGAGCCGGCCGTAGCGGATGTTGTCGCGCACCGTACCCGTGAACAGGAAGGGGTCTTGCGGGACGACCCCGATCTGGCTCCGCAGCGAACGCTGCGTGACGTCACGCACGTCGATCCCGTCGACGAGTACCTGGCCCTCCCGCACGTCGTAGAAGCGCGAGAGCAACCCCGATATCGTGCTCTTGCCGGCTCCGGTCGGTCCCACGATCGCCGTCGTCTGGCCGGCTTTGATCTGGAGGGTAAGGTCGCGCAGCACGGGATGGTCGGGCGTGTAGCCGAAGGTGACGTGGCGGAACTCGACGTCGCCGCGGATCGGCGGCAGGTCGCGCGCCTCGGGACGGTCGGTGATCGCCACCGGGACGCCCAGGATCTGGAAGATGCGCTCGGCCGCGACCCCCGCACGCTGCAGTTGCGTGTACTGCTGGCTAAGGTCGCGGATGGGGTCGAAAAAGCGGTTGATGTAGAGGGTGAACGCGACGAGCGTGCCGACCGAGAGATGGCCTTGCGCGACGAGGATGCCGCCGTACACGACGACGAGCGCGATCGCGACGGCGGCGACGACCTCGACGAGCGGCAGGATCAGCGCGGCGATGCGGCCGGCCTCGATGTTGGTGTCGAGGTTGTAGCGGTTGAGGTCGTCGAAGTCGGCGCTGTTGCGGCCCTCGCGCGCCAGGCTCTGGATCACGCGCATCCCCGAGATGTTCTCCTGCAACGTCGAGTTGACGAGCGAGATGGCGGCGCGCGTGCGTCGGAACGAACGCTGGGCATGGCGTTGCCAGAAGGCGGCTATGATGACCATGACGGGCAGGACGGCGAGGGTGAGTAGGGCCAGCGGGATAGTGTAGGCCAGCATGATGGCGACGATCCCGACGAGTGCGACGAACGAGCCCAGGATCGAGAGCAGCCCCGAACTCAGCATCGTCTCCAGCACCGCGATGTCGCTCTGCAATCGTGACATGACGCGGCCGATCTCGGTGCGGTCGTAGAAGCTCAACGAGAGCCGCTGCAGGTGGGCGAACATGTCGGAGGAGAGCTTGTAGAGCATCTGCTGGCCGGCCCATGACATCGTCCAGACCTGCCAGTACTGCGCCTGCCACGCCACGGCGTTGACGACGAGCAGGAGGATGCTGGTGAGCGTGAGCCCCGACAGGTCGCCCCGGCCGATGTCGTCGTCGATGGCCCGCTGGATGAGAACGGGGGTGGCCAGGTTCGCCGCCGTGTAGAGGATCATCAGCGCGGCGCTGGCCAGCGCCGCGCCGCGGTAGGGGGCGACGTAGGGGCCGAAGCGCTTGATGAGTCCCCAGTTGAAGGCCCCCGACTCGTCCTCGTCGAACCCGGCGAGGTCGCTCTCGCGGATCGCGCTGCGACGGCGATAGGCGACGTAAGATTCCTCGCGCGCCCTCATCGCGCCGCTCCCAGGTTGCTGTTGCCCTGGCGTGACGTGAGCGTTTGCGTCTCGTACTCCTCCTGCTCACGCAGTTGCAGATCGTAGATACGGGCGTAGACGCCGTGGCGGGCCAGCAACGTCTCGTGGGTTCCGCGCTCGACGATGCGCCCGTTATCGAGGACGAGGATCTGGTCGGCGCCCTTGACCGTGCGCAGGCGCGAGGCCACGACGAAGGTCGTGCGCCCGCGCATGAGCGCGTCGAGGGCCTGCTGGATGAGGTACTCGGTCTCCATGTCGACGCTGGAGGTGGCGTCGTCGAGCACGAGGATGCGCGGGTCGCGCAGCAGCGTGCGCGCGATGGCGACGCGCTGCTTCTGTCCGCCCGAGAGCGTGACGCCGCGCTCGCCGACCCAGGTGTCGTAGCCGTCGGGGAGGCCCAGCGCGAAGTCGTGTATGCGCGCCGCCCGCGCCGCCGCCACGATCTGCTCCTCCGTCGCGTCGGCCACGCCGTAGGCGATGTTGTCGCGCAGCGTCGCGTTGAACAGGAAGACGTCCTGCAACGCCAGGCCGACGTTGCGCCGCAGCGACGTGAGCGTGAGGTCGCGCAGGTCGATACCGTCGAGGGTAACGCGCCCGGCGGTGGGATCGTAGAAGCGCGGCAGCAGTTGCAGTATCGTGCTCTTGCCGCTCCCGGTCGCCCCCAATAGGGCGACGACCTGGCCCGGCCGCGCGTCGATGTCGATATCGTGCAGCACCGTGGGGCCGCTACCGTAGGCGAACTGGACGCCCTCGAAGCGGACGTGGCCGCGCGCGCGACGGAGTGGCCGCGCGTTGGGGGCGTCCGCGATCGCCGACGCGGTATCGAGCACCTCGAAAACGCGGGTTCCGCCGGAGAGCCCGCGGGTGAACCAGGTGATCATGAAGCCGAAGGTGCGGACGGGCGTGCCCAGGAGGAGCACGTAGAGGATGACCGTCGAGAGCGCGGGGGTGTCCAGCCGGCGGCCGACGACGGCCGCCCCGCCCACCCAGACGACGAGGACCGTCACGACGTTGAGCACCAGCACCAGCAGCGGCTGGTTCCACGCCGAGAGGCGCATGGCGTCGAGACTCAAACCGCGCACTTCTTGGTTCTTGGTGTCGAACTTTGCGGTCTCGTAGTCCTCGCGGGCGAAAGACTTGACCACGCGCATGCCCGCGAGGCTCTCCTGCATCACCGTGCCGAGCGCGCCGGTCTCGTCCTGCACGGCCACCCACATGCGCCGCAGCCGCAGTGATACGCGCGCGGAGATAACGGCCAGGACGGGGACGCACGCCAGCGTCACGAGAGCAAGCTGCCAGTCGAGCCGCAGCAGGATGAGCGTGATCGCGCCGAAGGTCACGGCGGCGACGATGGCGCGCAGCAGTCCAAAAACGATGAAGTTGCGGACCGCCTCGATGTCGACGGTCAGGCGCGACATCAGGTCACCCGTCTCACTCTCGTCGTGGAACGAGAAGCTGAGGCCTTGCAGATGGTCGTAGACGCGGTTGCGCAGGTCGTAGGCGAGGAGTTGCGAGACCGACTGTGAGAGGTAGCCCTGCCCGTAGGCGAATAGACCGCGCAGCGCGCTGACCATCAGGATGGCTAGCGCGGCCAGAATCAGGTCACGCGCATGGCTGGGCTGCATGGCGACGGTATGGCCGGGATGCGCGCCGTCGATGCTGATCTTGACGACACGGCCGAGCAGGGGCGGCACGGTCAGCGCGAAGAGGGTGGAGAGTCCCAGACAGGCGAGGCACATGAGCGTTAGCCGCGGATGCGGCCGCAACAGTCGGACGATGCGCGCGTAGACGCGTATGTTCCCTCGCCACGTCGCGTTCCGCTCCGGCGTCATCAGGCCGACCCCCTTTAGTTGTTGACGATTAGCCGTTGACAGTGGACTTTCTCCCCGGTTGCGCCCCGACGATTGTGCGGCCGGAGCGGGCGCGTTCAGCCAGGCGCAAGCCAACCGTCAAGACCCTTTTGGGATGGACGCGGCGTGATCGCCGCTCCGGCGTCATCACGCCGACGAGCGGACGAGCGCATGTATCCGTACACGCCGCGACACTCCGCGCGACGATGCCCGGATGGGGAAGGTCTCAGGAGAGAGCGCCGCGGGTCGTTATCAGAGGAACGTCCGCGACATCGACGCGCGCTTGTGTCCTTTATCCTTTAGGGATGCCGCGGCGGCCCAGGCGCGCGTCGCCCACGTCACAGTGCGGTCACACCCGCATCCACCGTACAGTCTGCTCTTATCAGTGTACCCTATGTACCCTATCGTTCGAGAACAGGACCATCGGCCCACTCCCCTGTGCGGGGTCTGTGCATTGTCGGGGTCTGGCCGCGCCCGTCGATCCTCATGCGCCTGTGTGTGGCGGGGGTCTGGGGAGATGCCTCTCCCCAGGTTCCCCCGGAGGCGCGCTGGACCGCCGGCCGCAGCCGGGGGACCAGTTAGCCACGGGCGGAGGGGGCGAATGTGCCAATCCGCGCGCCCTTGAGACCCCGGCACAAACGTTGCGACATGGGGAGACGGCAAGCGCGGCGATCCTGTTCGTCGCCCCATACACATCGAGGAGGAACGTATGTCTACCATACAGACACCGCGCGCATACGCGGCGCGTCGCGCTTCGACGAGCGCGGGCATAGACGGCAGCCGGGACGGGTCTTCGGGGCGGCATGGCCCCTTTGTCACCGGCGAATTGCTCCTGTTGGTGTTGGCCCTGGCGCTGGCCGTCGTCGTGCGCGGGCATCCCACGCCCTTGCCGGGAGACGTCGGCGCGTCGTTAGCCGTGCAGCACACGCTGCTCCCGCACCACACACTGACGGCGGCGCTGGACGAGGTCAGTACCATCAACTGGCCCATCCCCTCGGGGATCGTCCTCATCGCTATCGTCGTCGTGCTGCTGGTCCTGCGCCGCTGGCTCGACGTCATCGTCGCCGTGGCCGTGTCGGCCCTGGCCGACGGGTCGAGCTACCTCACGAACAGCATCGTGCGCCGCCCGCGCCCGCTCGGCCACGGATTGTACATCCTGCGCCATATCACGAACTACTTCAGCTTTCCCTCGGGTCACGTCATCCACGCGATGGCCTTTTTCGACATCCTGCTGTTCCTGACCTATCGGACGCGCCGCCTGGCCGCCCCCTGGCTATGGCTCGTGCGCCTCGTGCTCGTCGCGTTGATCGTGCTGATGGGCCCGTCGCGCGTGCTGGAGGGGGAGCATTGGCCGAGCGACGTGTTGGAGGGCTTGCTCCTCGGCGCGTTCTGGCTCGTCCTCGGCATCCACGCCTACAACTGGGCCGCCCGACGCTATCCGCGCCTCCTCGGCCGCGGCGAAGCGCGACGCGCTTAGCGACAAAGAAGTATGGCATCTGACCAGGCGTTGGCTTACCTGCAATCGTTTCCCGACTGGGAGCGCGGCACGGCGGGGAGCGCGGAGACGTACACGCTCGACCGCATGCGGCGGTTCCTGGAGTTGTTGGGTCATCCCGACCAGGCCTATCCGATCGTCCATGTCGTCGGCACGAAGGGGAAGGGTTCGACGGCGGCCATGATCGCCGCCGGCCTACGCGCCGCGGGGCCGCGCGTAGGACTGTTCACCTCGCCGCACCTCGTCGACTACCGTGAGCGCGTGCGGGTCGACGGCCGGATGATCCCGCCCGCCGCGCTTGCGGCGATCGTGGACGAGCGGCTCAGGCCGGTGGTGGAGCGGTTGCGCGCGGCCAGCGAGAAGACGCCGCTGGCCTTCGAGATGCTGTGCGCCCTGGCCTTCGAGCACTTTCGGCGCGCGGGGGTCGCGGCCGCCGTCGTCGAGGCCGGCCTGGGCGGCCGGCTCGACGCGACGAACGCGGTCGCTGAGACGGCGTTGACCGCGATCACGACGATCGGCTACGACCATACCGCCGTGCTCGGCGAGACGCTCGCGGCTATAGCCGGCGAGAAGGCCGCGGTCGTCCGGCCGGCTGTGCCGGTCGTCTCCGCGCCACAGCCGCCAGAGGCGCTGGCCGTGGTCGAAGAAACCTGTCGTGCGCGCGGGGCGGAGCTCCAGCTCGTGGGGCGCGAGTGGCGCGTGGAGCGCGTCGTCGAGACCCTTGACGAGACAGTATTCGATCTGTACGGCCCCGGCGTCGGTTCCGGCGTCGGCCCCGGCCTGTACGGTCCCGGCGTCGCTTACGAGAACCTGCGCGTGTCGCTGGCCGGCGCCCATCAGGCGACGAACGCGGCCGTCGCCGTCGCCGCTCTGACGCTCTTGCGCCCGCGCTTCCCGGACCTGGATGGGGGCGCGGTTCGGCGGGGGCTGGCGGACGTGTCCTGGCCGGGACGGCTGCGGACCGTGGCGCGTGATCCGCTAGTTATCCTGGACGGCGCCCATAACCGCGAATCCGCGGCGGCGCTCGCGGGAGCGCTGTCCCGGCTCTACCCGGACCGGCCGTTCGTTCTCGTCGCGGCGATCTTCCGCGACAAGAGCCCTGAGGCCATCCTGGCCCCGCTGCTGCCGCTGGCGGCGCACGTCGTCGTCGCGGCATCCGACCATCCGCGCGCCTTGCCCGCGTCCGCTTTGGCGGAGACCGTGCGGTCATTGGGTGGGACGGCCGACGAGACGTCCTCGGTCGCGGCGGCGATCGATCGCGCCCGGACGCTGGCCGGTCCCACGGGGCGCGTGTTGGTCACCGGCTCGTTACACACGGTGGGGGAGGCCATGCGACACATGGGGATCGAGGTGGGCGATGCGTGATGCGTAGGGAGCGGTTGCTGGTCGTGTGCGGCCCGACGGCGGCCGGCAAGACCGGCGCGGCGATCGCGCTGGCGGCGCGCTTCGACGGTGAGATCGTCAACGCCGACTCGCGCCAGGTCTATCGCTACATGGACATCGGGACCGCCAAACCTACGGTGGCTCAACGGGCCGCGGCGCCGCACCATCTCCTCGACGTCGTCGACCCCGACGAGCCGTTCACACTGGCCGACTACCTCGACCGCGCCCGCGCCGCCGTGGCGGCGATCGCCGCGCGCGGGCGCCTGCCGATACTCGTGGGCGGCACGGGGCTCTACGTGCGCGCGCTGGCGCAAGGCTTCGCCGTCCCGCGCGTGCCCCCGAACGCGGCCCTACGCGCCGAGGTGGAGGTGTTGTTTGCGACGCAGGGCCATGCGGCCTTGCTGACGCGCTTGCGCGCCGCCGATCCCGTCGCGGCCGCGACCGTCGACCCCCACAATCCGCGTCGGCTCATGCGGGCCATCGAGGTCGCGGAGAGTCGGCGCATACCTAGTAGCGACGCGCTATCTCCAGGAGCGCATGATGCCGGGACAATCAGGGGGGCCGCGGTGGAAGGGTACGACGCGCTCGTCGTCGGGCTGACGGCCGAGCGCGCCATTCTGCACGCGCGGGCGGACCGTCGCGTCGACGCCATGATGGCGGAGGGGTTTCTGGAGGAGGTCGCGGCCCTCTACGCGCGTGGCTACAACTCCGACCTGCCGTCCCTGTCGAGTTTGGGCTACCGTGAGCTTGGCGAGAGCGTGCGGGGAGAGCGCCCGCTCGCCGAGGCGGTCCAGGATACGAAGTACGCCACGCATCGCCTTATCCGCCGCCAACTTACCTGGTTTCGCCGCGAGCCGGGCTTGCGCTGGGTTGACATAACGGAAAGAAACCTTTCCGGTAGGATAAGCGACATGGTCGACCGATGGTTACCGCGTCAGCCGCCGGATGTCGTTGGATGATCCGGCGACGATGACCGGGGCGCGAGCAAGGCGCGCAACGCGGTCACATCGCCGGCGGCCGCGAGTTCCCGTATCCGTTCCAGCGTGGCGGCCTGCTCTTCCAGCGTGGCGGCCTGCTCTTCCAGCGTGGCGGCCTGCTCCAGCAATAAGGCGTCGGCTTCCTGGGGCAGCGGTTTGAGCCGTCCCGCCGCATCACGCACGCGCAGGTATAAGCCGTCGAACTCGAAGGAGACGCCGAGCGTGGGGCTCTCCCAGCGCCCGTCCAGGGTCGTCGGCCACTGGGTCCAGCGCCCATCGATCAGCCGTAACGCCCGGACGTGCTGGTCTATATAGTGCCGGTCGTAGTCGACGATGATGTATTCCGCTACCCCCGCGTCGGCATAGCTCCAGGCCTTGCCGCGTTGCTCGTCGATGTCCCAGTCGTGCGTCGTTTCGCTGAGAACCTCGATCGCCAGCAGAGGGACGCCGATGTCCGGGAAGGTCAATGTCACCCCGAGATTGGGGTGAGGATTGGGGCGTGGATGGACGAATACGTCGGGCAACATCGCATAAGGAGACCCATCAACGCGGCGAAACCCGGCGAGAGGAATCTGTGAGAGGACGTGCCAGGAGGCCCCGTTGGCGCGAGCGGCCATGCGCAGTCCATCGCGCGCCGCGTCGATGACGTGCTGGTGATACTCCGACCCCACGACGCTCTCCTCGGTATCGTCGGGCGGCCACGACGGCGTTCGCACAGGCGTAGTGTCTAATTGTGGTAGCCGCATGACGCCCCCTTGCCACTGTTGCCGCTGGCCGATCGTTGTGTTACTGATGTATTCCAGTATCCCGTATCGTACCACGATTTCAGTGTCGCCGTCAGCCGCCGAGCAACTCTTCCGCCGCCGCGACGACCATGGCGGGCGTCACGCGCTGGAGGCAGTAGCGGGGCGGGCAGCCCTCGGGGTAACCGCGCGCGAAGCCGCGGTTGACGCAGGGCATGCAGGGCAGCGCGGGGTCGGCGCGCACGACGAGGGAACGGCCGAGCGGGCGCCAGGTGTGGTGGTTGAACGGGCCAAACACCGCGACGACGGGGGCGCCGACGGCGGAGGCCAGGTGCGCCACGCCCGAGTCGTTCCCGACGAGCAGGGCGCAGCGTTTGAGGACGCCACCAAGCACGTCGAGGGTCGTGCGGCCAGCCAGGTTGACGGCGGGGTACCGCATGAGGCCGCCGACGGCGTCCGCCAACTCGCGCTCGTCTTTGCCCCCGAGGAGCACGACGCGCAGGCCGTGTCGCGCCGTCAACTCGTCGGCGATGGCGGCGAAGCGATCGGGGAACCAGCGCCGCGCGAGGCTATAGGCTCCACTCCCGGGGTGTACCGCGAGCAGCGCGGCGCCGGGCTCAAGCCCGGCGTCTCGCAACAGGGCATCGGCCGACTCTTGCGCCTCGTCGGGGACGATGAAGGTCGGGGGGGCGCTTACCCCTGCCACGGGGCTCACTAGCCCCCCGACCCTTACTATGTCGTCAGAGGGCTCCCTTTGCGGCGGGACGTACCCACGGGCGCCGTTGAGGGGCCGGCCCGCGTATACCGGCGGGATGCCGACGGTCCCCGTGGACGCCCCGGCAAAGGGAGTCCCCTGATTCCGCGCTGCTAAGGGTGAGGATGGTATGACCGCGACGACACGCAGCCAGTACTCGGACTCGTGCGCGGCGTCGAAACCAAGGTCGCGCGCGCGGTGTGTCAGGAAGAGCCCACGCCCGTTGTCGAGCCCCGCCCGGATCGGAGCGCCCGTGGCAAGTGTGAGCAGCGCGAACTTGATTGTTCCCCAGAGCGTCACGAGGTGGTGTAGCAGCACGACGGTGTCGAATCGCTTGCGACGCAGGTCGCGCACGAAGCGCAGCAGTCCAAGCGCCACCGCCGGGTGTAGCAACGCCGCTGGGCGGTCGAATATGGCCTTGTCGACGGACAAGAAATCGTCGACGAGGCCCGCGTGCGTGAGCGCGGTGACCGTCGTGGGCTTCGTCAGCGCGGTGATGTGGGCGTCGGGGTGAGCGTCGCGTAAGCGGCGCAGCGCGGGTGTGGCGAGGAGCGCGTCCCCCATGTCACCCAGCATCATCACCAGCACCCGGCGCGGGCGGCTTTTATGTGTCACGTCCGCATTGTACCGCGCGTCACGTATCAGGGATCGGGCGCAAAGGGCAGTGGGCCGCACAAGACGCGCGCGGTCGGCGCTAGTGTCGCATGGCCTTCTGGCGTCTGATACCTACGTTAGACCTGATACCTACGCCAGGAGGTACTCCCGCAGCCCCACTTGCTGGCCCGAGGCGCGCAGGTGACCGAGCGCCGTGTTCTCGAGCTGGCGGATGCGCTCACGGGTCAGCCCGAACGCGCTGCTGACCTCTTTCAGCGTGCGCGGACGCCCGTCGACGAGGCCGTAGCGCAACTCGAGAACGGCGCGTTCGCGCTCGGGTAACGCGGCAAGCATCTCAAGCAAGCGGTGGCGCAGCAGCGCGTTGGCCGCCGCGTCGAGCGGCGAGACGGCGTTGGTGTCTTCGACCGCGTCGCCCAGAAAGGCGTCGTTCTCGTCGCCCATAGTGCGCTCGAGCGAGAGCGGTTGCTGCACCAGGCGCACGGCCTCCAGGATGCGTTCGGAGGGCACGTTGGCTGGCCGACGGGGCGCTTCGGCGCCAGCGGACGCGCCGCCAGTGGCCCCGGCGCCCTCCGCGTCGGCGCGCAGCCACTCTTCGCGGTTGAGGCGCGAGAGCCCCTCGCTTACATGGACGGGGACGCGGATCGTCTGGCCCTGATTGGCGATAGCGCGCGTGACAGCCTGGCGAATCCACCAAATAGCGTAGGTGCTGAAGCGGTAGCCCTTGGTATAGTCGAATTTTTTAGCCGCGCGCATCAGCCCGATGTTACCCTCTTGTACGAGGTCGAGCAGGGCGAGTCCCTCGTGCCGGTAGCGCTTGGCGACGGCGACGACGAGGCGCAGGTTGGCCTCGACCATCAGGCGCAGCGCGGCATCGTCGCCGTCGGAGATGCGACGGCCGAGCTCGATCTCCTGCTCCGGAGTCAGCCGTGTGACGAGGCTGATGTCGTTGAGGTAGAGCATCGTGCTGTCTTCAGCCAAGCGCTCCTCGGCGTGTTCCACGACCATAGACATGCGAGACGCTCCTATTCCGGCGGCGCGGGTCGGTCGGGCGAGAGGCCTGAGGCGGGTCTCGGGCGCGGGGGCACGCGCATAGACCAATCGACCGCCGCTTATGAGCGACGCGCGGGCCAGACGGCCGACTGTCTCGCGCGTCGTCCTATCCCTTTGTTATGCGGCGCTGTCGGCGCCGTGGCATGCGTATCATGCCTATGGGGTCGCGAAAAGGGTAGGTGGCCGTTGTCTTACCGTAGATGTCCCGAAGCAAGAACCGTGCCCGTGGGCTGCTCGGGGAGGGGACGCGTCTCCAGTGTGACGACGACGCGCCCGTACTCGCGCATGGGGTGTGAGGCGTGCAGCATGACCCAGGCGTCATCGCGCGCTCCGGTCTGCTGGAACGCGCCTGTTTGCTCCATGCGTCCCGCCCGCTCCAGCCAGCAGACGTAGGCCGTGTGGTCCGGCGACGAGGGGACGTGCGTGAGCATCAAAAAGGCGCTGCTATCTCTGGCCGTCATGGCGAGGCGGCCGACCGTGCCTCTCAACCCTCCAACCTGGGCGATGGCGAGGGGCGGGCGGGACGAAGGGGACGGCCTGTGCAATGCTTGCGCGAGGCCAACGCCCAGCACGGCTACAAGGAGCCAGGGGATGATCGCGGCCGCGAGCAGCCAGCCGGCCATGCGCGGGCGACGCCGCGGCGAGGGCGTGATCGTCGGCGCGGCATGCCCGGCTGGTGGCGCGAGGACGCGGGGGAACAGTGTATCCGCTCGCCTCTCCCGCGCGCCCTCTTGCCGGGCCAGCGCGCTGCCCCCTCGTCCCGACTCGTCTTGCCGACTCTCCCGCTCCGCTCCGCTCTCCCGCCCAACCCGCGCCATGACGCGCTCTCTTAGGGCAGCGGGGGGCTGATGGAGCGGCGCCGCGAAGCCGATCTGGGCGGCGATCACACCGTCGCTCTGCGCGATATGGCGGCAGCGCGCGCACTCGCGCAGATGGCGCACGACGGGACCGTGGTCCGCCTCGTCGAGAATGCCGAAGGCGTATCCCGGCAAGAACTCGTCGACGTGACCGTAGCCGTGATTACCATTCATGGTCATAGCGTCTCGACCTCGGCCGCGTCGGGGTTGATGATACTTTTGAGCTTCTGAAGACCGAGGCGTATGCGTGTTTTGACCGTGCCCAGCGGATCACCCAGGCGCGTCGCGATCTCGCTCTGACTTAGGCCCCCGAAGTAGGCGAGCTCGAGAACCTCGCGCTGGGCCGGTGGGAGTCGCGCGAGCGCGTCGGAGACAATGTCGTGGCGCATGTTGGCGTAGGCCTGCTCGGCTGGGTCGGCCTCGCCTGATTGGATGAGCGCAAGCTCTACGTCGGGATCGTTCCCCGCGGGTTGTGGACGCGCTCCACGGCGGCGTAGCTCGTCGATCGCGAGGTTGCGAGTGATACCGAGCATCCACGTAGCCGGCGCCCCGCGGACGCGCTGATACGATGCGGCTTGACGCCAGACACGCACAAAGGTCTCCTGTACTATCTCTTCGGCCGCCGACGGGTCTTGTACCATGCGTAAGGCTAACGAGTAGATGCTGGTCCCATAGCGGTCGTACAGCAGGCCGACCGCCACGTTCTCGCCGGAGGCGACGCGCGCCAGTACCTCCTCGTCGGACCGTTCCGCCATCATAGCCGTGTCCATGGCGAGGGGGCGGGCGAGGGGGTAGACGCACGGCGCGTAAAAAGGGTTTCTATAGAGATAATACGCATGGCGAGTCTATGCGGATGTATCGCTACCGGTGCCTCGGCGTATGCAGGTCTGTTCCCCCGCGTCATGATGCTCCAATCTCGTGGGGCGACACCGCGATACAGGATACAGGCGCGCGCTCGTCCGTTCGCGGCGTTCTCCCGGCATTGTAGTACATCGACACATCTCTATACGCTCGTGCGCCCATAGAGCCGGTTCATGGTCGCGGCCCGTTCAGCTGGCGCGCCGGTGAGGGCGTCTGGTGGGCAACGCCACTGCCAGTTGCCGCCCGGTTGGCCGGGCACGTTCATGCGCGCCGCGTTGCCCAACCCAAGCAGATCTTGCAGCGGAATGATCGCCGTATCGGCGACCGAGGCGGCGGCCAACCGCGCGAGGTCCCAGGCAGGGTCCGTCCCATCCGAGGCGGTGTAGGCCAGCATGTGCCGTCTTTCCTGGGGCGAGGCCGACGCGAACCAGCCCGCGGTCGTGTCGTTGTCGTGCGTACCGGTGTAGACGACACAGTTATGGGTGTAGTTGTGCGGCAGATCGTGGTTGTCGTTCCCGCCGCCGAAGGCGAACTGCAGGACTTTCATGCCGGGAAATCTGAAGCGGTCGCGCAATTCGACCACGTCGGGCGTGATGACGCCCAGATCCTCGGCGATGATGGGAAGCGTCCCCAACGTCTCTTCCAGCGCGTCGAAGAGGGCGCCTCCGGGACCCCGCTCCCACACGCCGCGCTCGGCGGTCGGGCAATCGGCGGGGATGGCCCAGTAGCCCGCGAAGCCGCGGAAGTGGTCGAGCCGCAGGAGGTCGACGAGCCCTAACGTCGCGCGCATGCGGTCGACCCACCAGGCGTAGCCGGTCGTAGCCAGGACATCCCAGCGGTAGAGCGGGTTGCCCCAGCGCTGCCCGGTGGCGCTGAAGTAGTCGGGTGGGACCCCGGCCACGCGTAGCGGCGATCCGTCAGGATCCAACTCGAAGATCTCGCGATGCGCCCAGCAGTCGGCGCTGTCGTGCGCGACGAAGATCGGCGCGTCGCCGACGACGTGGACGCCGCGCCCGTTGGCGTACGCCTTGAGCGCCGCCCATTGCCGGAAGAACAGGAACTGCGCGTAGGCGTGGACCCGCGCCTCGCGCGCGAGGACTCCAGCGCCTCTGGACGGCGCGTCACGAGGTCGTGTTCCCACTCCGTCCATGGCGCGCCGCCGTGGGCGTCCTTGAGCGCCATGAACAGGGTGAAGGGCGCGAGCCAGGACGCCTGGGCCGCGGAGAACCCGTCGAAGGCGCGCCCGAACTCGGGTGGGACCTGCTCCTCGTAGTGGTCGAACGCGCGTTCCAGCAACCGTCGTTTGTAGGGGATGACGTCGCCGTACGCGACATGGTCGTCCGGGAAGGTCGGCGCGTCGTCGAGCGCCGCCCGCGGCAGCAGTCCGTCCTCGACCAGTCGCCGCGGGCTGACTAAGAGGGGGTTGCCCGCGAACGCCGAGAACGTCTGGTACGGTGAGTCACCGTACCCGGTCGGGCCGAGCGGCAGGACTTGCCAGAGGGACTGCCCCGCCGCGACGAGAGAGTCGACGAAGTCATAGGCCGCCGGGCCGAGGTCGCCGATCCCGTACGGCCCCGGCAGCGAGGTCGGATGCAACAAAACGCCGCTACCCCTGGGCACGTGGCTATCCTATCTCCGCCATCCATATCTTCCCGTCGTCACGCCATTCGTCCCCGACGCCATCCTCTCTCCACGGCGCTATGCGGCGACGCGCCGCGCCGCGTCGTGGCGCGTAGGACGCCTGTAGCACATACTGTTTAACATCTTTAGTATCATCACGGCTAGCCTCGTGGCGCCCCGCGGGGTACAATGACCCGGATGGGCGTCGTGATGAGAAGAGATGTGGGCCTACCTTTCGTGCGCGTGCTGGGGGTGCGCGTCGACGTGGTGACGGAGAAGACGCTCCTCGACGCCATCGCGCGGTGGGTGGCCGAAGGGACCCCACGTCAGATCGCCACGATCAATCCTGAGTTCGTGATGCGCGCGCGCGCCAATCCTCCGTTCGCTAGCGTCCTCGAGGCCTCCGACGTGGCCACGCCCGACGGTGTCGGGGTGATTTGGGCGGCGCGGCGGCGGGGCGTCCGCATCGCGGAGCGCGTCGGCGGTTCCGATCTGGCCGTGCCCCTGGCGCGTCAGTGCGCGCGGCTGGGCCATCGTCTCTACCTGCTCGGTGCGGCGGAAGGGGTGGCCGAGGAGGCGGCGCGCCGCCTGCGACGCCAGGTCCCTGGCCTCACGATCGCGGGGACGTACGCCGGTGTGTCCGGGCCCGAGGGCGACGCGGACACGATCCCACGCGTGCGCGCGGCGCGGCCCGATGTGTTGCTGGTGGCGTACGGCTCGCCGGCGCAGGAGTTTTGGATCGCGCGCAATAAGGACCTTGTCGGCGTCCCGGTCGGGATCGGCGTGGGCGGCGCCCTCGATTACCTGGCCGGCGTGCAGCGGCGCGCCCCCGCGCTGGTGCGCCGGTTGTGGCTCGACTGGGCCTTCCGGCTGGTCACGCAGCCGCGGCGCTGGCGGCGCATGCTGGCGCTCCCGCGTTTCGCATGGGCCGTGCTGCGTGAGGGATAGTTAGTGTAGCGCCGCACCTATGTCCCAAGCTTGGTAGAGTGCGGTAGTATACACGATAGATGTGAGACTATGGATAAGCATTGGACTGAGGGGTAGACGTAGGTGACGAGCGGGACGGACACGGATACGCGCGCGTTCCTGGCGGCGGTGCGCGGCGGTGAGATCGGCGTGGGCGTGTGGGGGTGCGGCCATATCGGGGCCAGCGCCCTCTTCAACCTGGCCGTGGCCGGTGTGCGCTGCGCGGGATACGACCTGTCCGAGGAGCGTGTGCGCGATATCGCGGAGGGGAAGTTTCTTTCCACCGCCGTGACTCATCCGGCCCCACGCGCCGCCACGCCTGATACCGCGACCGCTCCCCTGCGCATCCGCGCCTCGACGGACTGGCGCGATATGATCGAGCAGAATATTGGGCTGCACCTCGTCTGCGTCCCGACCGACCATGGGCGCGACCCCTCCTCGACCGCGCTCGAGAACGTGCTGCCGCACATCTGCGAGGTCGTCGCGCAAAGCCCGCGCGGCCGCTGGCCGCGCTTGATTATCATCGAGAGCACGATCGTGCCGTCGTGGCTCGACGAGTTCGTGCTGCCGATCATCGCCCGGCACGGCCTGGAACTCGGGCGTGACGTCTACGTCGGGGCCGCGCCGCGCCGCGACTGGTTCTCGGGCGCGGAGCATACGCTGCGCACGCTGCCGCGCGTCGTGGGCGGGACGTCGCCGGAGGCGACCGCGCTCATGGCCGCGTTCTACTCGCTCGTCTGCCAAACGATCAAGCCAGCCAAGGACGCCCACCACGCGGCCCTGACAAAGGTTGTCGAGAACGCCCTGCGCTACCACGGCATCTCGTTCGCCAACTCGCTTGCCCTGGGCTTGCCGCGGTACGACACGGCGCACGTGCTCGACCTCGCTTCCTCGAAGTGGAACATCCCCTACTACCACCCCTCGCTCGGGATCGGCGGCCACTGCATTCCGCTTGCCCCGCGGTATCTCATGACGGAGGCGCGCGGTGGGGAGAATGTTGAACTCGTGCAACAGGCGGTCGACTTCAACGAGCGCTACTTCGCGCAACTCTACACGAAGACCCTGGCGCGGCTGTTGGAGGGCCGTCAGCGCATCGCGGTGCTGGGCCTCGCCTACACGCCAGACGCGCGCATGGAAAAGCTCTCGCCCGCCTTTAACGTGCTCGAGACGCTCCGCGACGACGGGCGTGCGGTGCGCGTACACGACCCCTACTATACCCCCGAGGAGATCGAGGCGCTTACGGGAGTGGAGACGCTGCGCTTCCCCGAGGATCTCGCCGATTACGACGGCGTGGTGCTGGTGACGGCGCACACGCCCTACGTGCAGGACGAGATCGAGCGCCACGTCGCGCCGACCGCCGCGATCATCGACAACTTCGGCGCCTGGCGCGACCGTCCCTTCCCGGCCGGCGTGCGCTACCACGAGGTCGGCTCCGCGTAGGCGGCCACGATGAGTACACGTATGCCGCTTGGCCTTGGCGACGGGCTCATAGGCCTGGGGGTGGCCTTCCTGTTGTCCGTGGCGCTCGTGCCGCTCGGTATCCGGCTGGCCTGGCGTCTCGGCGTGGTCGACCGGCCGGTCGGGAACAAAATCCACCAACGCGCGACCCCGCTGATGGGCGGGGTCGCGATCGCGCTGGCCTTCCTGGCGGCGGCTCTACTGCGCCTATCCCTCAACCCCCAACTCGTCGGCTTACTCGTCGGCTGTGTCCTCGCGGCGGCGCTGGGCTTCTGGGACGAGGTGCGGACGCTCAAGCCGCGGGCGCACTTTCTGGGCCAGATCGGCGTCGTCATCGTGACGCTGTTGGTTGGGTTCCCCCGGATCACGAGCTTGAGCAATCCGCTGCACGGATTCAACGGCAGCAGCGGAAGCTTTTTCCTCTCGGCCCTCTTTGGGTTCAAGCCGCTGTACGCTGGTCACGACCTTGTCCCCCACGACTCCGCTCCGTTCGTGACGCTCGTGATCGGCGTACTATTCACGATCTTCTGGATCGTCGGGATGATGAACACGGTCAACTTTCTCGACGGACTCGACGGGCTAGCCGGCGGGGTCACGGCCATCGCGGCCCTCTTCCTGGGCTTGTGGAGCGTCGTCGCCGCGCGAAACGGCTTCGCGACGCACGATAACCAGAACGTTATCCTGCCGCTGATCCTGTGCGGAGCTATCCTGGGCTTCCTCGTCTACAACTGGGCCCCCGCCCGCGTCTTCATGGGCGACTCGGGCTCCATGTTCATCGGCTTCGCGCTGGGCGCGCTCTCGATCTTTGGTCAGATCAAATTCGGCACGGCGCTCCTGCTGCTGATCGTGCCGATCGTCGACGTGGCCTGGGCCATCGTGCGCCGTCTGCTGGGGCGTCGCTCGTTCGCCAGCGGTGACAAACACCACATTTACCACCGCTTGCTGGAGCTTGGTCTGTCGCGCCGCGCGGTCGTGCTGCTCTTCTATGCCCTGTGTATCGCCCTGGGCGTGATCGACCTTCTGCTCTATAAAAAGGAAAAGTTGATCGCTTTCGCCGTCGTCGCGGTTGTGTCGGCCGCGGGGGCGGTCGCGCTCGAAGTGCGCGGGCGCCGTGCCGCGGCCGCGCAGGAGCATGTCCTCACCCCCTAGCCCTTCCCCCTGAGTCCGGCGTCCAGCGCCTAGTTCGTGAAATCCTCGGTCAAGTACACCGTGTCGCCCGGCGCGAGGTAGATGCCGATCCCGACGTGCGAGAAGCGGGGATCGAGGATGATGCCGTGGTGTGAGTTCTCCGTGAGCGGCTCGGCCATCATACGCGCGTTGAGGACGGCGACGGCCTGTTGCTCGGGATAGCCGTCGACGAGGCCCAAATTCTCGGCGGCGATGGCGTACGTGATACCACCCTGGTCCAGGCGCCGGAACGGGTTGTCGCCGTCGGACGCGGTGTGAGCGAAGTAGTGGCGCCGAGCCATATCGTCGCTGTGGGACATAGCCACGCTCGTCAACCGCTGATCGAGCACGAGCGGGGCGACTCCGGCGGCGACGCGATCTGCGTTCAAGAGGTGGAGCATCTGGTCGCATAGCGCCTCGGTCGCGGGAGAGACGAGAGGATCTCCGTGATGGGGTGAGGAGGCCGCTCCGGCCGGTATCGCACCGAGTAGGGCGTTCGCAAAAAGGGCAAAAACGATGAGCAACGGGCTGCAACGTCGCAAAGGATCTGCGCTCCTTGTCTACCTAACACCGACAACCATTGTCATTGCACAATAGTTGCTTGACTTTAACAGACCTACGGGGGCGAGGCCAAGTCTGTTATCCGTAGTGTGAGAAAATTGCAAGATAGGCAGGGAGTTGTGTATGGCGCATCGCGCCTTGAGTCTGTCGCGTCACATCGAGACGTGGCCGCCGCGGGTGACGATCACGCGACGCGGCCGCCGCGGGTGGCGCTAGGGACGTGGATGGGCGTGTCACCGTCGCTCACGGATTACGACGCATCGTCCAGGACCTGCTGGATGAGCGCGGGTAGATCGCGGGACAGGCGCGAGTTGGCGACGACGAGAGTGCAGCCGGCCGCGCGGGCCGCGGCCTGCGCCGCGCGGTCGATGTGGGGGCCGAAGGCCAGGATAGGGATGGGCGGGGTGGCGGCGCGCGCTTCCGCCACGATGGGCCGCCAGCGCTCGGGTCCAAGCCTGAGGTCGAGGATGATGGCGGATGGCCGTCCCGCCGCGAGAACGGCGGCGGGATCGTCGGAGGCGCGAAGAACCCCTGGCGTTAGCCCGCTGTGCCGCAGCATCACATCGATCTTGCTACGAAACATAAGATCACGGCAGGCCACGAGGATAAGGATAGGGATGGGGACGATAGGGGGTGTCAACCGCGGTTACTCGGTATGCTCCTGGATGTAGTCGACCGCGTCGCCCACGGTATGGATCTTCTCCACGTCGTCGTCGGGGATCTCAATTTTGAACTCCTCTTCCAACGACATGATCATCTCAACCAGATCGAGCGAGTCGGCGTTGAGGTCGTCCACGAAGCTCGCGCTCCGGACAACCTTGTTCTCCTCGACGCCGAGTTGCTCGGCGATTAGCGGTCGGATGCGCCCTTCGATCGTCTCAGCATCTGCCACGACAGGGAACCCTCCTCATACTACAAATGTACGTCACCACGGTGAATCAGCCTACAGATGTACGTCACCACGGTGAGTCAGCGTGGAGTATACCATGCACGCGCTCCAAGGGCTACGCCCGTAAGGACATGACGTGGCCCAGGACCCCATTGACGAAGCGGCCCGAGCCCTCGCCGCCGTACTCCTTCGCGATGTCGATGGCCTCGTTGATCGCCACTTTGGGAGGCATACCGGGCATATGCAGCAATTCGTACACCGCGAGGCGTAGGATAGCCCGGTCGACCCCCGCGATCTGCTCCAACGGCCATTGAGGCGCGGCGACACGGAGCACCGCGTCGATCTCGTCGCGGCGCTGGAGGATACCTTGCACGAGGTCGGCGGCGAAGGCCCTGGCCTCGTCGGTCCCCCCGTGCTCAGCGGTCAGCGCCTCTAGGACGCCGCCGGGGTCGTGCCCCACGGCGTCGATTTCGTAGAGGGCTTGCATCGCGATCACGCGACCCAGGCGTCGTGTCGTCGTCATAGTATCCCGTATTGTTCCAGGTGTTCCAGCCCTTGGCGCCGCTCTCACCCGACGGGGGCGTCTGTCCCCCATATGTGTCGACATGGTCGACGCGTTGGAAGAGGATAGTAGAATGATACACTCCTCGCGCGCCGGTTTGCCGTTACGGCTTTACGGCTGTGATTGGTAGTAGACCCGCGACGGGCGACCGTGCTACAATAGGCGCGTCCGATGGACAGCCTGACCGTGTGCGCTCCTCGCTGTAGAGCGCCGGTCGCCCGTCGTACGCTATGTAATAAGGGGAAGGCTAGTATGAACGTTCCGCCCACGCAACCCACGGATGCCTCGACCGCGGCGATGCGCGCGCGCTTACGTCCCATGGGCATCGGAGACATCCTCGACGAAACCTTCAGCCTCTACCGCGAAAACTTCAGTCTTTTCCTCTCTACCGTCGCCGTGGTGTACGTGCCGTTCCAAATCATCCTGATCCTGTTCCAGTTGACCGTTTTCAACACCGCGTCGATGTCGTCGACGCGCGTCGTTTCGACCACGAACGGCGTCACGACCACGACGCCGGTCATCAACTCGGGGACGGCCGCCGGCCTCGCCGTGGGAGGCTTGCTTTTCGCGCTCATCGCGGCCATCGCCTTCATCCTCTTGACGGCGGCGCTGGCGATCGTCATTTCTAATCGCTACCTCGGCCGCACGACGACGCTCGGCCAGGCCTACAACGCATCGTTCAGCCGGCTTGGCGCGCTGGTCGCGGCCGCCCTCTGGATCGGCTTTCGGCTCTCTTTGCTCTTCCTCGCCTCGTTCATCCTGATCGGCATCCCCTTTCTCATCTACTTTGGGGTCGCCTGGACCCTCGCGACGCAGGTGATCGTGTTGGAAGGGGTCGGCGGCCTGGCCGCGAGCGGGCGTAGCCGCCAATTGATCAAGGGCTATTGGTGGAAAACGCTCGGCCTTGTCATCGTCACCGGTCTGCTGGTCTCCGTCATCAGCCTGGTCATCACCGGGATCGTCGGCGGGATCGTTGGGGCCGCCGTCTCCTCGTTCGCCGCCCGGACGATCATTAGCGGGCTCATCGGCCTCGTCGTCGGCCTGCTGCTCACGCCGATTCAGTTCACCGCGACGACGCTGCTATTCTACGACCTCAAGATCCGCAAAGATGCCTTCGACCTCGAAGCCCTGGCGTCTTCTCAGCAGATGGGTGCCGGTATGGGCGCGCGGGCGTCCTATCCGCAGTCCTGAGAAGGCTTTGTCCGGGGCGCATGTCCCGTCCCGCCCATGCAATGCGGTAGACACACCGCGGACGGGACGACATCCCCTTTCCATTAAACTTGTGGGTATGCGTATCACAAGGCGCGTCGCGGCCGGGCTTTTGCTATCCCTCGGCCTGTTGCTCCTCCTGGCGCTCCCCCCGCGCACGGCGCGCGCCGCCGAGTCTCCGAGCGGCTACGCGCGCCGCCTCTCTATGGCGCTCGCGGCGGTTCGGGCGGCGGAGAGCGCGTCCGGGGCGGCGCGCGCGCATGACCTCTCCGTTGCCCGTGGGTTGCTTCCAGCGCGGTTGCGGGCGCCTGTCGGAGGCGACGTCGTGTCGGTCGACCTCGGGGCCGTCCGGCGCGACCTTGCCGCGGGACGCTTGCGTGCGGCCGCCACGCGCCTCGCCGGCATGCGCGCGGCCCTCGATACGCCGGCCGCGCGGCCGGCCGCGCCCGACGCGCGTCGCCTCGGCGATCTCGATAAGATCTTGCGCGGTCCGCCCTTCACGTCGTCGGATCTATGGACCACGCTCGGCCGCCTCGTGCTCGGCAGCCCGCTCGGTACGGTCCTGG
>JAABUZ0100003317.1_pt1 | contig 24198 bp, 30 predicted proteins | sample 5562091 | NCBI WGS metagenome assembly JAABUZ01 (sample SAMN12813069, study PRJNA571459) | rock metagenome | isolation source: Antarctica rocks | place: Antarctica: Victoria Land, Linnaeus Terrace sud | collected 2015-12-21
GCAATCCAAGAGCTATCCGCGCGACCATCTGCGACCGGACGGGACGCCTGAGCCAGCCAGCCATTCGATCGTCGTCCCCGCCAGGAAGCATCCCGGTGGCTTCGCGATCGCGTCTCGATGACGGATCCCTTGTTGGAGGCCAATGAAGAAAAGGTTATGCCAAGACCCGGCGCCCGATTGGGCACAGTCAGGTCGCTTCGGCGGGGCCGAGCCGCTGATACTCCATCCGCCGCGCGAGTCTGTCGGCGAACTCTCGGTCGGTGATCCGCTCGGCGATGCATAGGGCGAGGTCGATGCCGGCGGTGACGCTTCCGCTGGTGATGAGATTGCCGTCGTCGACGACGCGGTGGTTGACCACGTGGGCGCCTGTGTCGGCGAGTTCAGCCAGCGCGGTGTGGTGCGTGTTGGCTCTGCGGGTTCCGATGACGCCGGCGTGGGCGACCTAGAGCGTTAGGCAACGCCGAGGAAGCGGCGAAGCGCTTGGCGGATCAGCTCGGACGGTGTTGAGCCGTCTGCTCGTGCGCGCTCGATCAGTTGGGCGCGCAACTCGGGGTCGAGGCGCACCGATTCGACGGTGGCGGCAGAGGATCCGATCGCCGGTCGGCCTCGCCTGGGACGCCGCTCGATGAGCCGGTCGACGTCATAGCCGGCCTCAGCTTCGGCGGCCAGGCGCGTGATCTCAGCGTCGGTGATCGCGCGACCGGACTTGGTGTGGCCGTAGCTGTGAGCATCAGTCATGACTGAGAAGTCTCCGGTATCGCGAGCGCATCGCCATCGCGTGAATCGCGAGCTGTGCGCCTTCCACGGTGATCATCACGACCACCTCGAGCAAGTTGCCGGCGCGATCTGGGCCGATGACGAGCCATCGGTCGGGTCCTCACCGGCGTCTTCCAGAGCGAGCGCATGATCTGTCGCATGGATGATGTCTGCATCGACGACGCCGTGTTTGCGCGCCGAGTCGCCAACTTCCACCCGCTAATCGTACTACGAAAAGAGCGGGTAGGCCACTTCTGCTCTTGATCCACTGCGCTCCGAAGCGGAAGCTGCTCTGACATGACCGGAATGGCAACGGTTCAAGCTGCTGCCGCGGATCAAGCACATCAACCACGCCCCGCTCTACCTCCCCGGCCGCGACCACCGCCTTCGCCTACCCGCTCCTCGAGGCGGCGCTGCAACGGCCGATCCGCTGGGAGCACATCGACCAGGAGTACGACCAGATGATGAAGTACGCGACCGCGATCCGCGTCGGCGCCGCCTCGACCGAGGCGATCCTGCGGCGCTTCACGCGCAGCGCGACGCACCCGACCTACCGGGCGATGCTCGAAGTCGGCCGCGGAGAAGACGATCTTCCTCGTGAGCTAGCTCCGCGACAGAGACCTCCAGCGCGACACCGAAAGCGCGCGCTGAACGTCGTCTAGAACTGGAACGAAGCCAACGACATCATCTGCTACAAGCCGGGCTCGCCCACAACATGCCCCCACACCGGCTCCGCCACTTCCTCTTCACCTGGCTCAAGACCCAAGGCATCGACGACGCCCTGATCCAGCCCTACAGCGGCCACCAGTCCCGCACCAGCCTCGAGATCTACGGCCGCCTTGCCCTTACCGACGCCCAACGCCAATACGACGACGTCATCGACCACTTCCCCGTCTGAAGGCCAGCGGCAGGAGCTCGCCCGGCTACTTCGCCCCTGGTGACAGCTTCCTTACCACCGGGCCGAACAGCAGCGGCTCTGAGGCTCGGGGATCTGCTCGCGGCACTCCCGCCAGCGCTGCAGCGCGGCTGCGACGTCGCTGTAGATCATCAGGATCACCGTCTGGCGAGGAAGTGGTTCCAGCCGCCCTGGCATGTCTGGTAGCAGTGGAGGACCGGGTTCAGCCCGATGTGCCGGAACTTGAGCACCCCGGATGCGCTCCCGTTTTTTGAACGAGCTCGAAGACCATCGTGGTGTCATGCCATTCGGGGTGGCCGGTGTGCGCGAGGCAGGTCCAGATGACCCTCGATGGGGGTGTTGCTTCGTTGACGCGCATCACGATCTCCTCCTCGAGTTGCGAAGCGGAATTCGATTGTGCCGCCCGCGGTCGGGGTTCCGGTGACGAGCGATGTCCACCAGCCGGCGAGGCCGTCCAGGGTGGTTAGCGCGTCAAAGACCGCTTCGCGTGGGGCTGCAAACTGCGCCTCGAGTTTGTCGTCGTCGCTGCTGGGCGCGCTCATCGGCGCCTCACGCTGCCTCGAGCGCTGGACCGAAGCCGGCCGCGCGGACGGGAGCGGTGTCGTGGACCTGCCGCAGCCGCGCGATCTTGCCGTCGGCGACGCGCAGGGTCCCGAGCTGCTCGAACGTGCATGTCATTGTCATAGAGGAGCATCGCCTCTTCCCCGTCGCTCATCTGGGAGAGCAACTCGACGCTCGTAACGAGCGCGCCGAAGCTGCGAAGCGCGCCCCCCGACCCCCTCCCGATCAAGCGCTATTTCTTGCGCGCGCGCTTACGCGGCTTGACGCGCTGCTTGGAGCCCGGCCGCCGGCCTTCGGGGGACGCACGGGCGGTCCGCTGAGGAACCGGGGCGCGGTGCCGGGCGTCACGCCAGATGAAGAGCGCAATTCCGCCGAGGATCACGACTGCGACGAGCGCGATAATGACCGCGTCGGCACCGCTGAGTCCGCCGCCGCCGCTCGTTGAGCTTGGTACGGTGCCGTTGCCCGGCGGCGGCGTCGTCGTGCTCTGAACCTGGGGTGGGGACTGTGGGATGCCCGGGAACGGGTGTAAGGAATTGCCAGGGACTGCGAGGGCGCTGGCGATCGCCGGGAGAAGGAGCGCCAGCGTCAAGACGAGCGCGGCCGCGGCGGCGCCCGGCGCCCGGCGAGATGAGGCCGGCCGGCGCTGTGCTGCACCGGGTGCACCGGCGAGTGGGCGGGCGCCGAGGCGATGCCCTGAGCGCGAATCCACTTCGCTACCGGTCTGAGGCGAGTGGCTGCTCCATCGCCGGCGTCTTGGGTGCCTCGCGGTAGGGCTGCTCGCCCTCCTCGTGGTAGACGCTCTCGGCGTTGACCGCCCAGATGTCGTGCTCGGTGCCGAGCAGGATGTTGTCCACGGCCCGCATCGCGGTGAGCATCGAGTGGTCGGAGTTGTTGTAGCGGTGCAGTCCGTTGCGCCCAACTTGGGTCAGGTTCTCGATGCCCTCCAGCCAGGCGCGGATCGTCGCTACACGCTCGGGATACTCGACGTCGTACATCGGGTAGGCCTTGTGGACGCGGACGGCGAAGCCGAACTTGACGTCCTTGGCCTTGGCGAGCTTGAGATGCTCTATCTCCCGCGAGGCCATCGCGACCAGATCGTCGTCGGACATGTTCCAGGTCTCGTCGCCCTCGAAGCAGAAGTACTCCATCCCGAGCGATGTATCGGTGTCGTTGGGGATCATCCAGGGGCTCCACGAGCGGAAGTTCTGTATCCGCAGCACCTTCACGCCGGGTTGATGGATGTAGATCCAATTATCCGGGAACAGCTCGGGCTTGTCGATCACGAGCGCCACCGTGAGGAAGTCCCGGTAGCGCAGCCCCCGTGCCGCGTCGCGGACGTCCACCGGCGCTTCGGGCTGGGTGATCCCAACGGTGGTCCGTAAAGGCAGCGAGGAGATCACGTGCGAGGGTGTCAGCGTCTCGCCCCCCGCGACCAGCTCGACCAGCTTGCCTCCTTCGATCCGCAGCTGGGTCACCGGAGCGTTCAACCGCACCTCGCCGCCCTGCTCACGGATGTCCGCGGTCATCTGCTCCCACATCTGTCCGGGGCCGTAGCGCGGGTAGTTGAATTCGGAGATCAGCGACTTGATCTCGTTGCCCTTGTTGCCCATGAACGCGGACTTGGCCGCCGTGAAGAAGGACAGGCCCTTGATCCGCTGCGCCGCGAACTCGGAGCGGATCTCGGACGTCGGCACGCCCCACAGCTTCTCGGTGTAGGTCTTGAAGAAGTGCTCGTAGAGGCGCTTGCCGAAGCGGTTGGAGACCCACTGCTCAAACGTGTCCTCGTTTCCCTTGGGCTTGATCGCCGCCCACAAATAGGACAGCATGCAACGGGTCAGCTCGACCGGGCCCAGCTTGCGGATCACATCCATCCCCTGCAGCGGGTAATCGAGGAACTTGTTGTTCCAGTAGATCCGGCTCTGGCGCGGGCGCTTGAGGAACTCCTCCTTCATGATCTCGTGCCAGAGGTCGTCGACTTCCTTGACCTTGGTGAAGAAGCGATGCCCGCCGAGGTCGAAGCGGTACCCGTCGCGCACCTCGGTCCGGGCGATGCCCCCGACCTGGTCGGTCGACTCGAGCACGATCACGGGCTTGTGCGCCTTGGCGAGCAGGTAGCCGGCCGTCAGCCCCGCCGGGCCGCCGCCGAGCACAACCACAGGGTGCTCGGCGGTGATCTCCGCGCCGTGCTCAGCAGGTGCTCCTGCGGTGGTGTCAGTGTCGTCGGTCATGACTTGGCGCCCCTGGGAAGCTTCCTGTAGAGGAGGGCGCTGTCGGCCAGGTCGCTGGCCCCACGATAGTAGTGCGGAGCCCAGGCGACCGGCGCGAGACTGTGGTCGGCCGCGATAACGGCGTCCCACTGCGCCGAGCGCCGGCGCACGAGCTCGGTCCACGGCGCCTTCCAGTTTTGCACGCCCTCGGTCAGGGGACGAACCCAGAGCAGTTGCTGTCCGGGCTTGAGGCTGGCGATCAGGGGTGCCAGGTTGGCCTGCGAGTTGGTGTGCTTCAACCGCGGGAGCGCGTCCACCCAGTTCATGAAGCGCGGATCGGAGACCGCGCCGATCGTGCTGGCAAAGCGCACCCCGGCCGGCAGGTAGTACCAGCCCAAAGGCACCTGGTCTGGCTGGCTGAGGAGCACCAGATCGCCCTTGTGCAGCAGCGGCGCCATCTCCCCCCCAACGTCGCGCATGTCGCTCTTGTACTCAGCGGCGAACTCGGTGGGGTTGGCGAGGAACACCACCGACAGCGCGATCGCGACGACACCGACGATACGAGCGCGAGCACAGCCCCAAGCGGCCAGCAGCAGGAACGACGCGAGCACCGGTGCGAAGTACCTGGAGACGAAGGCCGGAGTGACCTGCGAGGCCAGCCACGCAATCACGAGCGTCGCCGTCGGCAGGGCGATCAGCGTCCACAGCGCGGTCGCCTCTTGCGTTCTCCGCGCGGCCCGCCTGAACAGCTCGGTGAAGCCGATCACGGCGGCGATCACGAGTGCGGCAGTGACCCGGTCGCCCCCGAGGAGGTCGCGCGAGATCAGCACGGGGGCCCCGAGGCGCGGGGTGTTGGCCCAGGGGTCGCCGGTGTGGGTCGCCTGGTAGATGAAGTTGGGCAGCCACGGGAGGTAGAGGATGCCGGCGCCTACGAACACGAGTACGGCATCGCGCACGATCCCGCGACGGTCGTCGCTGGCGATGTAGGCGGGGATCAGCGCGATCACCGCGCCAAGCCCGAAGAAGATCCCCCAGGAGTGCGTGTAGAGCATCAGCGCCTGGCAAACCGCGAGCAGGATCAAGTACTTCCGGCGACGGAAGACGAAGGCGTGCAGGAACGCCGCCGTCGCCAGCAGCCCGAGCAGCCCCATCAGCTCGTACATCCGCGTCTCCTGGGCGTACGCGGTCAGGAACGCGTTGAAGGCGAACAGCACCGCCGCCATATATCCCGCCCGGCGCCCGAACAGGCTCCACGCGGCCCACATCCCGATCGGGATCGTGAGCAGCCCGAAGACGAGCGAGAGCGCATGGGTGGCCGCCTCGCCAGAGCCGAAGGCGCTCATCCAGACGTGGAGCAGGAGGTAGAAGAGGGGTGGCGAGCCGTCGTGGCGCAGGACGCCGGGGATCGCGCTCAGCGAGTGCGAGGAGATGCCGGTGGTGAGCGCCTCGTCCTCCCAGAACTGACTGCCCGCGTAGCGGGTGCGGATGTAGGCGGATATCGCGAGGAGCACGACCAGGAACCCGCCCGCCAGGACCCAGCCGGGCAGCCGCCGCACGCGATCGGGTACGCGCAACTGCAAGCGGGGCACCGAGCGGCGAGGGGAGGCGACGGTGGCCATCTAGGTACCGAACGTTGCTGGTGGGATCATCTCGGGCGGACCGGGTTGGACGGGCAGGGTCGCTCTAGGGGCTCAGGTTACCGGCGCAGCTCGAATAAACCTTGAACGTGCGCGTGCGCGCGACCAGACGGTAGTGGACGTTCGGCCACTCACCCACCCTTGGCAGCAGCGAAGCATGGTGCTGAGCCCGAACCTGAAAGATGATATTCGGGGCCGCGGGCACCGGCGCGCCCTTCGACGGCGAGGGCTCGATCCTCAGCGTGCGCACCCCAAGCGTCCACGCGAGCATCGGCACCTGGAAGCCCTCGGTCATCACGGTGCCGCAACGCAAAACCTTGGCCGGGCCATCGAGCTTGCGCACGGCTGCGGTCATGCCCGCGCGCAGTTGCCCCTGGTAGACGAGCGCACGGTGCGTGCGCTGGGCGAGCGCACGGTCTGCCGTGACGAGGTCCGGGGACAGCACCAGGAAGACGACGAGCGCCACGAGCGCCGTCAGAACCGGTGAGGCGCGCGCGAACGCGCGCAGCGGCCGGTCTGCCTGACCGAGCGACCGTAGCGGGCCGGCCATCTGCCCGAGAGCGCCCCGCGGCCTGCCCGCTTGCCCGAGCACCCCCCGCGGCTCGCCTATCTGCCTGAGCGTCCGCCGCAGCCGCGTTCCCAGCGCCAGCGCTCCCCAGCCCCAAGCCGCACCGCCCGCGATGTCGATCAGCGCCGAGCCGAGCACCAGGTAGCGGTCGTTGCCGGAGAATCCGGCCTGCGTCAGGACGGCGATCAGCCCCCACCACGCCAGCCCGGCCAGCCCTGTGGCCACGACCATCAGCCCGGCGCGCTCGCGCTTGCCTTCCAGGTGCCAGCCCGAGCGCGAGCGCTGCGCTGCCCAGAGCGCGAATCCTGCGGCCAGCACCCCGATGCCCGCCGCCACCTTGATTCGCAGCAGCACGTGCTGCCATGCGCTCTGGAACTCCTTGCAGAACGGGCACTTCGCGAACGCGGCGCTGTTGGAGCGCGGCTTCAGGGCGCGGCTGACGCCGCCGAGTAGATGACCGGAGCCCCACAGCACGGGTAGGAACCAGAGCACCGGGATCAGCGCGAAGCACCCGATTACGAGCTTCCAGGCGCCGGGGTCCTTCCACCAGAGATAGAGGCCGTAGGGGCCCCAGAAGAGCCACAGCTCCGGACGGTCCAGGGCGGCAAAGAATCCGACCGCGAAGGCTTGCCGGCGGTGGCCGTCGAGGTGGCGCTCGACCGCGATCAGCACCAGCGCCGTCATCAGGGCCTCCGAGTACCCGAGCGCGTTGTCGCTGATGAATCCGCTGGAGAAGACGATGCCGATCGTCGCGAACACGCCCGCGATGACAGGCGCCACCCACGCGTAGGCGCGCTCGCCGGCAAGCTCGCGGTCAGCCGCCGCAGCTCCCAGCCACGAGGTGAGCCGAGCAGCCAACCTGAACACCATCGCCGCGCACATCACGGCCCCCGCGCGAGCCACCACCAGCCACATGTCGGGCGCCGCCCTTCCGAACGGGGCGAACAGGGTCGTGAAGATCATGGGAAGCGGCTTCCAGGTGGGGCCGCCCGTCGTGTGCAGGTCGAGGTGCACGATCTCCCTGCCCCACACAAGCCACGCCCACGGGTCGTAGCTGGGGGTGGAGGGGATCAGCAGCGAGAAGCCGGCGATCACGAGCGCGAATCCGCCGAGCACGAAGTACAGACGTCCTCCGGTGAGGTGCACCCTCAGCATCGTGGCGGTGGCCCCGCGGGGCCCCGCCACGGCGGGCGCGGTCAGCTCTGGGCTGCGAACGGCCACGGTTGCAGCTTCTCAGCTTCCGCGAGCGCCCTGCGCGCGAGTGCCCGCCAGCAGTGCCTTCAGCGCCACGATCCGCTGATAGGACGCACCGGCCTGCGCTCTGCCGATACGCCCGCGCGCCAGCGCGGACTGCAGGGCGGGCAGCTCGCCCTGGGGGTCGTCGGTGTAGAGCAGGACGTCTGCCCCGGCCTGCGCCGCGAGTACCCCGGCGGTGACCTCGTCGTGGCCGGTCGCGATTCCCAGCGAATCGGTGATCGTCACCCCGCGGAACTTCAACTTGCCGCGCAGCAGGCCCTGGACGATGGAGCGCGAAAGGGCTGCCGGGGTCCCGCTGCGATCGTAAGCCGGAAAGCCGGCTGTCGAGAGCATCACCGCGTCGAGGCCGCGTGGGATCAACGCTTCATAGGGCCCCAGCGCGTCCCGCCGCTGGGCCGCGGTGGGATGGAGCTCCTCGCGCTGCTCATCGGTGGAGACGGCCGCAGAGCCGAGCCCTGGGAAGTGCTTGGCGGTTGCGGCGACGTGCTCGCGTTGAAGACCGAGCGCAAACGGCGTGGAGTACTTGGCGACCTTACCGGCGTTGAAGGAGAATGCGCGCCCCTGCCGCGCGATGAACGCACCGGCAAAGGTCGGCACATCGACGACTGGCGCAAGGTTCATGTCGATCCCCAGCCCCCTCAGATAGCGACCGGTCGCCTCGCCTTCCCGCGCGGACACAGCCGCGCTCCCGGTCGCTGTGATCTGCGGCGGGGAAAGGGTGGGAGGTCCGTTCCGAAGCCGTTTCACCTCTCCGCCCTCCTGGTCTGTGGCGATCAGCAGTGGTGGATTGGCGCCCTGCCGCGCGGCGCGCTGAAGGGACCCCGTCAGCGCGGTCAATTGCCTGCGAGAGCCGATATTCTGCGCGAACAGGATCACGGAGCCCACGGCTCCCTCGCGGATCGCTCGCAGCAGTCCAGCGCGCGCCCTCGTACCGTTGAAGGCGACCATGATTCGCTGGCCGAGGAGCTTGACGGGCGAGCTTGGCACGGGAATTTGCGAGGACGCTGAGGTTGCCGGCGAGGCGATGGTCGAGGCCGAGGCCTTGGTCGAAGCCGAAGCCGAGGCGGTGGTCGAGGCCGAAGCCGAGGCGGTGGTCGAGGCCGAGGCCGTGGTGAAGGCGCCGCTGGAGAGCCCACCGGTGAGCGCGGCGGCGGCGCAGACGAGCGCCACCGACGCGCCGGCCAGCACGCCGATCCTCCTCTCCCTCAGAGCGCTCGCCATGCGGGCTACCCCTTGACTCCCGTGTCCAAGCAGGTCTCAATCTTCTTCAGCTCCTTATCGGAGCCCCCGTGGGGGTAGAGCAGTTCGCTGCTGATCACCTCGGCGCCCCGGGCCTGTGCCACGCCCTGGATCTGGAGCCCCTCCGTGATCCCGGGCGTGGGCTCGAAGACGATCGTAGGTCCTGCCGGCAGCGAGCCCACCTGGAGCCCGTCCTTGCCGACTTCCGTCACCTGGAGGTGATCTTGGCGCAGGCACTTCAGGTAGTTCGTCTTGGTGGTGCGCGGATCGTCCACGCGGGCGCGCCCTGCCGATGTCGCGCCCGGTGCAATAGTGCCCGCGACCGGCTTGGCTGCGATACCGCAGGCCGACAGCGCGACCGCGGCCAGACCGCAGGCCACCGCGAGCTTCGCAGAGGACATGCGGGGAGAGGGTAGAGGATGATCCCTCGCGTGTTCGCGTTCGCTGCGCTGAGCGGACCGCTGCCCAAGCTGGGGGTCGTGGTCCTCGCGGGTCTTCTCGCGGGAGCATTGCTCTCCCGGGCGCGGCGGATGCGCGCTTTGGCGATGCTCGGCGCGATCGTGCTCGCGCCGGTGCTGCTGCTCGCCGACGTCTGGCGCTCGGCGCAGCTCGGCGTGGCTCACCGACATCCGCTGCCAGCAGCCGCCGGCGCGGTGGTGGCGCTGGCTCTGGTCGGCGTGCTGGCCTACTCGATCGATCGCCGCCCCGCCCTGCTGGGCGCGCTCGCGGTGCTCGCGCTCCCCTTCCGGATCCCGATCGCTACCGGTGGGTCGACGAAGAACCTGCTCCTGCCGCTCTACCTCGTGGTAGCCGCGGGCGCCGCGGCGTTCATCGTCCCGGCCCTCAGGGGCCGCGGAAAGGACGAAGCGCAGCGTGGCCACCGCGAGGACGAGGCACGGCGTGACCACGGCGATCCGTCCCAGGCCGCTGAGCGAGGTTGGACCGAGCGTCTACTCGCGCTCTACGTGGTGCTCTACAGCCTGCAGTCGGTCTACTCCGCGGGCTTCGAGACGGCGCTGACGAACATGGTCTTCTTCTACGTCCCGTTCGCGCTGCTGTTCTGCCTGCTGCGCAGGCTTCACTGGACACCGCGACTGTTGCGCATATGCCTGCTGATCGGCGCCGGGCTGGCGGTCGCGTTCGCTGCGGTCGGTTTCGCCGAGTACGCGACCAAGACGATCATCCTCAACCCCAAGCTGGTCGTCACCAACGACCTGCACGCCTACTTCACGGTTAATTCGGTCTTCTTCGATCCTGACATCTTCGGGCGCTTCCTGGCCCTGGTGATGATCCTCCTGGCCGCCGTGCTGCTCAATGCTCGCCGTCCGCGGGTGCAGTGGGGGGCGATCGCGGTTTTGGCGCTTCTGTGGGCGGGACTCGTCCTGACCTTGTCGCGCTCCAGCCTGAGCGCACTGCTCGTCGGCCTCGGGGTCTTGGCGGCGCTTCGCTTCAGGGCATCGCGAGCGCTCGTGGTAGCCGCCGCGGTGATCGCCCTCGGCGCAGCGGCGGTCGCGGTCTCGCCCCGGACCTTCGGGCTCAACCAAGGCTTGAACGGGGCCTCGAGCGGCCGCGCGGGGCTCGTCGGCGGGGGCCTGAGCCTGTTCGGCGACCGGCCGGGGTGGGGCTTTGGGTCGGGATCGTTCGTGCCCGAGTACAGCGCACAGCACCGCGCCCCCTCGCAGAGCCTCGCGGCTTCGCACACGATTGCGATCACGATCGCCGCCGAGCAGGGCTTGATCGGGGAGCTGCCCTACGTGGCCCTGGTGCTGGTCGCAGCGATCGCACTACTGCGAGGAGCCAGATCGGATCCGGCGCGAGCCGCGATCGCGGCGGCATTCATCGCGCTCGTGTTTCACACGCTGCTGTACGCCGACTTCCTCGAGGATCCCGTGACCTGGACGCTGCTCGGCGTCGGCGTGGCGCTTGCCGCGCGTCCGCGCTCAGAGCCCGGCTCGAGCCCAGACCCGGACACGAGCCCGGCGCCGGGTGGGGAGCTGACGGTGCTTCAGGCGTGATGACGCGCCACGCCGCCACCCTTCGCATCCTGAAGGTGCGCGTCAGAATTAGTGCGGTGATCTGGCGAGTGGCTGGGCGTGTCTGGCGTCGCCGGCTCGACCCGATCGTACTGGTGGTACGCGAGGTCGAGCCGGTGGCGTCAGGCGCGTCCAGACGCCACCGGAGCCCGCAACAATTCTGACGGGTGCCTTAACGTGACATCTTTCGCCAATCCGGGTACGATTACGCAGTCGTGACGTGGGGATTCATATGGTTGATGCTGGCGCTGAAGATTCCTCTTGCAGCGCTGATCTGGATCGTCTGGTGGGCGATCAAGCAGAACCCTGAGCAAACGCCTTCCAGCGACGACGAGGGTGGCACCAAGCGCACCCGGCCGCACCCGCCCAAGCCGTTCCCCAGGCGCCCCCGGCGGGGCCCGCACGGCGATCCCGCGCCGCTGCCGCCCACGCGCGTGCGCACCGTGCGCGCGCGTGCACGCAGCTTCGATCACCGAAGGTAGGGTTTGCCCTCTTGCCGTCGCTGCTGCTTGCCGCTGCTGAGCCGTCGAAGGTGCCGTTCTACGTCGCGGGCGCCGTGCTCGTCGTGTGGGCGATTGGGCTCTCAGCGGTCGGACTGACCTGGCCGAGCTTTCCGTATGGACAGCGAGGAGCGCGCGGAGTGCTGCTGCTGAGCTTCGTGCTGGTGGCGGTCGCGATCGGGGCGTCGGTCGCGACGAGCAGGTAGGCCGCCGCCGCATCCCGCCATTCGGGCATCCGGTGGGCACCCGCGTTCCCGCCCCCGAGGCATCCCGCGTTCCCGCGCGGCAGCGACCCTGCCCCGCTGCGCAACTCCCCCGGGCCGCCCCGATCGCCTGGGTACTAGAGTTCTGGCCGGGGGGTGCGCTTGGCCTGCGGGTCGCAGAGCATCCGGCAAACCGCGTAATAGGAGTGCCATGACCACCGAGACCCAGCATCAGGATGGCGGCGCCACAGCGACGTCGACCGAGACGCTGACCATCACCGACAATCGCACGGGCAAGCAGTACGAGGTCCCGATTCAGGACGGGACGGTCCGCGCGACGGAGCTGCGGAAGATCAAGACCAGCAAGGACGACTTCGGGCTGATGACGTACGACCCCGCCTTTATGGCGACCGCGTCGTGTCGATCGGCAATCACGTTCATTGACGGCGAGCAGGGCATCCTCGAGTACCGCGGCTACCCGATCGAGCAGCTCGCGGAGAAGTCGACCTACCTAGAAGTCGCCTACCTTCTCGTGCGCGGTGCGCTCCCGACCCGCGACGAGCTCGAGCAGTGGACGAACGAGATCACGATCCACACGTTCGTGCACGAGAACGTCAAAGACTTCATGCAGGGCTACCGCTACGACGCCCACCCGATGGGGATGCTGCTGGCGTCGGTCGGCGCGCTGTCGACCTTCTATCCGGAAGCCAGCGCGATCAAGGACGCGCACTTGCGCTACATACAGGTCATCCGCCTGATCGCGAAGATGCCGACCCTGGCGGCGTTCTCCTACCGCCACAACAAGGGCATGCCCTACGTGTATCCAGACAACGACCTCTCCTACTCCGCCAACTTCCTCTCGATGATCTACAGGATGACCGAGCTGAAGTACCAGCCCGATCCGCGCCTGGAGCGGGCGCTCGACGTCCTCTTCATCCTCCACGCCGACCACGAGCAGAACTGCTCGACGAGCGCCGTGCGCAGCGTCGGCTCCTCCGAGGTCGATCCCTACTCCGCGATCGCGGCGGGCATCGCAGCGCTCTACGGGCCCCTGCACGGCGGCGCGAACGAGGCGGTGCTGCGAATGCTGCGCCGGATCGAGACCAAGGACAACGTCCCGGGCTTCATCGAGGGCGTCAAGCGGGGCGACGAGAAGCTGATGGGCTTCGGGCACCGCGTGTACAAGAACTTCGACCCGCGGGCCAAGATCATCAAGCGGGCCTGCGACGACGTATTCGACGTGACCGGCAAGAACCCGCTGCTCGAGATCGCCACCGAGCTCGAGAAGATCGCCCTGGAGGACGACTACTTCATCTCGCGCAAGCTCTACCCGAACGTCGACTTCTACTCGGGGTTGATCTACGAGGCGCTCGGGATGCCCCCCGAGATGTTCGCGGTCCTGTTCGCGATCGGCCGCACCAGCGGCTGGATCGCGCAGTGGCTGGAGATGATCGACGACCCCGAGCAGAAGATCTCCCGCCCGCGCCAGATCTACACGGGTGCGCGCAGTCTCGAGTACGTACAGATCGACGACCGCTGAGCCGTCTGCCTTCCTGCGACGAACGCGCGGTGCCGTGGAAGTTGACGATCCGTGCCGGCCCAAAGGTGCGTCGCGGCCGGTTCGAGGACCTGGACGAGGCTCTCGATGCCCTCGAAGCTCGTGCCAGCGAGAGCTCCCGGACAGCTCCGAAGGAGAGCGTCGACGTCAGGTGCAAGCGCTTTGAGCCCGTGACCCAGGTCACGGCGCGGATCGAGCTCGCGGGTCCCGAGCGGCTGATGCCGAGCGTTCGCGCCGGCGTGGACGTGCGGGGAGACGGCTCGACCGAGGCTTACCTGGGGCGCGTCAAGCGCGAGGCGATCGAGCGGCGCAAGGGGGAAACCACTTACGCGGCGCTCCGCCGAACGCTGACCCAGCGCTGAGCACGCCGGCCGCCCTGCGCTGGCCTGGGCTAGGTGCAACAATCCGCTCGGGCTGGATGCCGTGCGGCCGGCATTGCGCAAGCCTACAGCACCAGCGTCCCCCCATTGACGCGCAGCCAGTGCGCGTGCTCGCGGAAGTCCGGGCAGCGCTCGGCCAGCAGCGTCCAGAAGCGGTGCGAGTGATCGGCGATCTCCAGATGGCACACCTCGTGCCAGACGACGTAATCGAGCACCGCCTCGGGTGCCATCAGCAGGCGCCAGTTGAAGCTCATCGCCCCCGTCCGCGAGCAGCTCGCCCAGCGCGTGCGCTGCCCACGGATCGTCAGCCCCGAGTAAGACGTACCCGCCAGTGAGCACGCCCGCTGCAGGCGCGGTGCGATCTCCTCGTGGGCCGCGCGGCGGTACCAGCGCTCGAGCGCTGGTATGCGCGCATCGCCGCATGGCACCACCAGCTCGGACCCGCGGCGCGTCACCCTGGAGCGCCTGGGCTCGGCGCGGAGCGCCAGCAGCTCCCCGAGATAGGGCACCGCTTCTCCACGGGCGGCCACGGTGGCGCGCGTCTGCGCCAGCTCCCGCACCCGGCGCTCGATCCACGGGCGCAGCTCGGAGATGGCGGCCGCCGCCTCGCGTTCGGGGCCTTTCGCGCCCCGAGCGAACGCGGCAGCGGGCAGGACCACTTGCACCCCGCGCGCGGGGTCCACGGTGACGCGGACGCGGCGGGCGCGCTCCGAGCGGCGCACGCTGTAGGAGATGTCCTGCACCGCGCGACAGGGTACGGTTTCGTGCAGACGTGCCCGCCCTCCTCGATCTGAAAGAGCCGCTCAGCGACGGCCACGTACTGCTTCGGGCGGCCTCCGAGCGCGACATTCCTGAGATCCTGATCGCCTACCAGGACGACCCCGAGCTCCACGAGCGCCTGGGTGAACAGCGCCCGCCGAGCGGCGCGGAGCTCGGCCGCGGCGCCGAGCAAGCCGAGGCCGAGCGCGTGACCGGGACTCGTGTGACGCTGACGATCCTCGCACCGGGGTCCGATCGCTGCCGTGGTCAGCTCTATGTGCACCACATCGACACCGACCATGCCCGCGCCGAGCTCGGGATCTGGGTAACCCCCCAAGCTCGCGGAAGCGGGCTCGCGCGGCGGGCGCTGAGGCTGGCCGGGGGCTGGCTGCTTCAGAGCTGCGGGCTGGAGCGACTCGGCCTCCTGACCGAGCCCGCCAACGAGGCGATGCTGCGCGCCGCCCGCGCCGCCGGCTTTAGCCGCGAGGGCGTGCTCCGCGCCTACGAGCGCCGCGGCCGGGTGCGGATCGACCTCGTCGTCCTGTCGCTCCTGGGGGCCGATCTCGAGGACGATGGGATGAGCGCGTGAGGGCGCACTGGCGGGTGAAGCTTCCCCCGGGGGTCCGCTCGCCGTTCGAGGTCTACGTCAACGGCGTGCCACAGGAGCTGGGCACCGACTACCGGATCTCTGCCGGCGAGCTCTTGTTCGAGCGCGAGCTCGTGCGCCAGAAGCTCGGCGCACGCGCCTGGCTGCTCGGCTTCTGGGGGATCGGCACCTACAAGCGCAATGACGAGATCGACATTCGCTACGAGATCGAGGGGCGCCCGCAGCTCGCCCACGCGCTCGAAGTGGTGCCCCCGCGCCAGCGCGCCCGCTAGACCCTCGCGCCTGCCGCGCCTGCCGCGACTACGCCCGCCGCCGCGCCCACCCCGGGGCGCGCGCCCGCGCGCAGCGGTGCCGCCAAGCGCCCGGCCCACGGTCGTAGCAGCTTCAGCGCCGACAGGATCGCTCGCGTCGCGGGAGAGCGGTTGAGCGTGTAGAAGTGGATTCCGGGCGCGCCCCGGGCCAGCAGCTCGGCGCACTGCAGCGTCGAATAGGAGACGCCGAGCTGGAGCACGGCATCGGGATCGCCGGCACGGAGCTCGAGCTGCTCCAGCAAGCCCGCAGGGATGCTCGCCCCGCACATGCCGGTGATTGTCTTGATCTGAGCCACGTCGGTGATCGGCATGATTCCAGGGATGATTGGGACTTCGATTCCAGCTTCTCGCGCCCGTTCAACGAACTGAAAATAGAGCTCGTTGTCGAAGAAGAGCTGCGTGATCAGGAAGGACGCTCCGCTGGCCACCTTCTCCTTCAGGAAGCCCAGGTCACGCGCCTGATCTGCAGCCTCGGGATGAACCTCGGGAAAGCAGGCCGCTCCGACGCTGATCGCATACCCGTCGCGGATCAGCGCCGTGAGCTCGGTCGAGTAACGCAGGCCGCCCGGATGGGGCTTCCACTCGGTCTCGCCGCGGGGCGGATCGCCCCGCAGGGCGAGCACGTTGTCGATCCCCGCCGCGGCGATCCCGTCCAGGATCACGCCGAGCTCCTCACGCGTAGCCCCGACGCAGCTCAGATGCGCCATCGCCTCGATCCCGAGCTCGCGCTTGATCCACTTCGTCAGCTCGACTGTCTTATTGCGCGTGGAGCCGCCGGCCCCGTAGGTCACCGACACGTAGTCTGGCTTCAGCGAGCCCAGTGCGTCGAGCGTGGCGCGCAAGTTTTGCTCCCCCTCGTCGGTCTTCGGCGGAAAGAACTCGAGCGAGAAGACGGGCTCGTCGCTGGCGGCGATGATCTCGTCGATGCGCACGCTGGCGAAACTCTAGCAACCTTGACACGACCGTGGCAAGGTTTGGCTTAGGGGGCGGGCTGCGCCCGCCCTATTTTTCGCCACCATGGAGCTCATGGGCCGCCGCCACCGCCAGAGGGAGAAGCGCAGCGCCCCCGTCGCCGAGTACGGCGACGGCGCGGGCGCCGTGCTCACGCTGCGCGGCTCGCTGCCGCCGGCGGCGAGGCGCGAGTACGCGGCCGTGCTGACGGGAGGCCTAGAGCGCGAGGACGCCTGGCAGCGGGGGGCCGAGCTGCTGTTCGAGCGCCTCGCTGTCTCGTGGTCGATCGAGGGCCTGGAGATCAAGCGCCAGCAAGAGCTGCTCGGGCGCTACCGGATGGCCTCCGCGCAGGAACGCCAGTTTGTCCGGCACTCGCTGCGCGAGCACCTGGCCGAGCACTTCCCCGAGCTGCAGCCGCCATAGCCGCGATCCTTCAGGTGGCTCGCCACGCGGGCGAGCCACCCGCAAAACCTCCCGTCAGTCCTGCTCAGTCCTTCTTGCCCTTGGCGATCACGACCGTCGAACCGGCGGCGCCGGCGGCCAGCGCGGCGAGGGCCAACTTCGAGCCCGTGTCGTGAATCCCGAGCGCGCCGTCGATCGAGAGCGCTCCAGGCCCCCCGTCGACCAGCGCCAGGAGGCCCGCAATCAGCACGAGGTTGTACTCGTATCCGCGATTGGCGGCCCAGAGACCATTCTGCAAGTGGACCGTGCGGATCGCGGTCACCATCGTCCCGATCAAGGCGGCGGCAGCCACCGGAGTCAAAGCGCCGGCGAGAACCATCCCCCCACCGACAGTCTCCGTCGCGCTCGCGAGCAGGGCGTTCTGGCGCGCGGGCTTGAGGCCCAGGGACTCCATCATTCCGGTCGCGCCCTCGAGTCCCGGGCCCCCGAACATGCCGAACCACTTCTGAAGGCCGTGACCTATGAACAAGCCCCCGATTACGGTACGAGCGATGAGACGTCCTGCTTTCATGTCATCCTCCCTGTTGGTGTAGCTGCGGTCTGAGCGGCTGTGCTGCCGTCGATCATAAGCCCGTCCTCGAGTAAGGGCCCGCAACGTACTCAGCGAGCATCCGGCTGGCGCAGAACTGCGGACCGAGGGAGCGCAGCGAGGCGCGCATGATCGCGAGCCACCTCGCCGGGAGACCTCGCGCGTCGCGCTCGTAGAAGGCGGGAAGCACCTCCTCCCCCACCAGGTGGTGCAAGGTGGCCGCGACGTGCTCGTCCTGCGCGTCGTGGTCGAGGTCGACTTCTCCGGGCAGCGCCCACCCGTTGTGAGCGTCGTACGCCTCTGCCCACCAGCCGTCGAGCACGCTTAGCTGCAGGCCGCCGTTGACGGCGGACTTCATGCCGCTGGTCCCGCTTGCCTCCAGCGGTGGCCGGGGCAGGTTGAGCCAGACGTCGCAGCCCTGCACGAGCCAGGCGGCAGAGTCGAGGTCGTAGTCGTCGAGGAAGACGACGCGCTCGCCCACGATCCGCGCGTGCTTGAGCCCGAACAGGCGCTGCAGGGCGCGCTTGGCTTCGTCGTCGCGTGGGTGGGCCTTACCGGCGAGCACGATCTGGACCGGGCGCTCGCCCTCGAGCAGCGACAGCGTCCACTCGGGGTCGCGGTTCAGGAGGTCCAGCCGCTTGTAGGTCGCCACGCGGCGCGCGAAGCCGATCGTCAGGAGCTGCGGGTCGAATGCCTGCGCCGCCGCGCCGACGTATTCCCGCACATCGCCCCGCGCGAGCCGGTCCACGATGCTGCGCCCGCGCACGAAACCGACGAGGTCGGCCCGCTGACGCTCTCGCACCGCCCACAGCTCGGTGTCGGGGATCTCCGCCACCGCGTCCCAGGTCGCGGGCTGCGCCGCCCGGGAGAGCCAATCGTGGCCAAGGTGACGATCTAGCAGCTCGTGCATCGGCGCGGCGATCCAGGTGGGGACGTGCACGCCATTGGTGACGTGGGCGATGGGTACCTGAGCCAGCGCACGTTCGGGCCACAGCGAGCTCCACATGTCTCTCGCGACCTCCCCGTGACGGCGGCTTACCGCGTTGGCGGCGCGGCTGCAGCGCAGCGCCGCCTGCGTGACTCCAAAGGGCTCGAAGCGATCGTCGGGGCGCGTGCGTCCGAGGCGGATGACCTCATTAGCCGAGCTTCCCAGCTCTGCGGCCAGGCGACTGATCGCCTCCTGCACCCGCTCCGGTGGATAGGAGTCGTTACCCGCCGGGACCGGCGTGTGGGTCGTGAACACGGTGCGCCGGCGCGCATCTCCGAGCGCGAGCTCGAACGTCTCCCCGGCCTGGATGCCGGGCTGGGCGAGCTCCAGCGGCGCCAGCGCGGCGTGCCCCTCGTTCAGGTGGACGACACCGGGCTCGATGCCCAGGGCGCGCAGCGCGCGCACCCCTCCCACCCCGAGCAACACGTACTGCGCGAGCCGGGTGTCGGGATCGGAGTCGTAGAGGCGCGCGGTGCTCCAGCGCTCCAGAGCGCCGTTCTCCCGGCAGTCGGCGTCGAGCAGGAAGAGCGGCACGCGGCCAACATCGACGCGCCAGATGCGCGCCACCACGTCGGTATCGCCGATCGGTACGCTGATCGTGAGCGGGCTCCCACCCGGATTGGTGACCAGCGCCGCGGGAAGCCGCGGCGGATCGGTGTCGACCCAGTACTCGTGCTGCCAGCCCGAGGCGTCCATTCGCTGGCGGAAGTAGCCCTTGCGGTACATCAGGCCGACCGCAACAAGCGGCAGTGCGCGGTCAGAAGCCTCCTTGAGCAGATCTCCCGCGAGCGCGCCCAGGCCACCCGAGTAGATCGGCAGCGAGGCGTGCACCCCGTACTCCGAGCAGAAGAACGCCACCGGGCGCGCCGGGTCGATTGGCCCCGGCGCGGGGGCGCGCGCGAGGTCCGCCCGGACGCGCGCCTCCAGTTCGCAGGCCCGCTCCAGCAGCTCGCGGTCACCGGCGGCGCGGCGCAGGGCGTGGCTCGGTGCCTCGCGTAGCAGGCGCACCGGGTTCTGGTGGCAGAGCTCAAAGCGCTCGCGATCGACTGCCGCAAACAGCTCCGCTCCGCCGGACAGCCACGACCACCGGTAGTTGAACGCCAGCCGCGCGAGCGGCGCCAAGGCGTCCGGGAGGCGCTCCGCGAGGTCGGTGGCGGCGCGTCGCAGATCCTCGCCCCCGTCGCGCGGGGATCGCGTGGGGTCGGGCCGGGGGTGGGCTTTGCCCGGCTCGGTGCTTGCTTGACCGGGCCCGGGGGTCACCGTGCGTCGCTCGGGATCGCGTTTGGGTCTTTCAAGGCGGGGATTATCGACTAGCGTCCCCGCTCGTGTCAGCCGGCCAGCAAAAGCTCGGCCTGCTGGCCTTCGGTGACTCGATCACCAACGGCGGGGGCGAGCTGCAGTGGGGCGTCGCTCTGCAGTCCTGGGCGCTGTGGGTGGCGCGCGGCAGTGGGCTGGCGTTCACGGGCTGTGCCGTGGATGGCGCGCGCGTTGACGACGTGGTGCGCCAGCAGATTCCCGCGTTCGAGCATCATACGGCCGCGCCCGGCGCCCACTACGAGCTCGGGTGCCTCTACATCGGGGTCAACGATGTACGCGCGCCCGAATGGGACCCAGCGGCTTTCGAGACCGGGTTCCGGCGGGCCCTGGGCTTCCTGCGCGCGCGCTGTGATCGGGTGCTGACCGTGACGGCTCCACTCGACCTCGGGCGCCCCGGGGCGGGTGCCCGCGTGCGTGAGCTCAACCGCGCGATCGAGCGCGTCGGCGGCGATCTCGGCGCGCTGGTCCTCGACCTGCGTTCGCTGCGAGGGCGCAAGCTCGTCATGGCAGACCACGTCCACCCCACCGCCCTCGGCCAGATCGCGATCGCCGAGCGCGCACTGGACGTGCTGGCGCGCGATGGCCTGCGCGTAGCGGTGCGCCCCGCGTCGCTGATCGAATTCGAGACCACCTGGTGGGGGCGCTTGCGGGGCGACGCCACCTATGCCTACCGCCACGCGAAGGTGAGCGCCGGTGCGATGGTCCGCTGATGCGCTGGCGGATCCTGTTGGAAGAGCGCTGATTTAGCAACTGAGGCCCGCCAGGCCGTATTGAAGGCTTACTTCGGCGGGAGGGTCTTGGCAAACATAACGCCGCGCTTGACCCAGGCGGCGAGCTGGCGCTTGGTCTTCAGCCCCTCGGGGGCGACGGTGATCCACCCATCCATGGTGCGCCCACCCATCTTCATCAGCGCCACGTGGGGTCGCGTGAGGCATGCGTCGGTGTCGCCGGGGTCGATGCGGACGAGCAATCCGCCGTTTCTCGATGCGCTGACGGACATGTGTCCGTGCAGGAGGAAGGCGAGGCCGCCGAACATCCCTTTCTCGGTGATCGCGTCCTCGTCGGCGAGCAGTTCGCGCAGCCGTTGTGCGAGATCCTCGTCATAGGCCATGTGCGCGTGAGCGTACCGTGACAGTCGTAGCCGGGTGATCGTCCGTCACCTCCCGGAGGCGGATCGGCGAGCGGGATGGCGGGCACGTAGCAGCCACGCGCGCAGGCTACGTGCCAGGCGCTACGGTCCCACCAGGTGCTGCTGCGTCGTGCCATCATCCTTTCGCTGATCGCGCTCTGCTTTGCCGTGCTCGCCTGCGGACGGTCGGCTCAGCCGCAGGTCGCGTCGCGCGCACGGGCAAGCTTCGCCACCTGGGTCGGCCGCGCACACGTCCGCGGGATCGTCGACCTGAGCTCGCAGCGCGCGGATGGATCGATCGTGATCGCCGCGGCGGGACGCCTGAAAACGCTCGGATCGGCTGGGCGGATCGGGTCCTTCGCGCCTGCCTACTCGGCGCCGCCCGGACTGGAGCCATACGTCGCGCAGTCCTCCGGGCAGCGCGTCCCCGGCACGAGTTGCAGCTTTCCGGCGAACGACCTCTACGCGCTTCGCTTGAACCACGGCGATGGCGTCACGGTCATCGAACCCGGCGGCGTCGTCCGGCGGTTCGCGCGACTGCCTTCGCGCGGCTTGGAGAACGGCATCGCCTTCGATCGCACCGGCCGCTTCGGTCATCGCCTGCTGGTCACCTCCAGCCTGTACGGGCACACCACTGTCTACGCGATCGACTGCGACGGTCGAGTCCGGGTGCTGACCCGGGCTGCGCCCCGGATCGAAGGCGGGATAGCCGTCGCCCCGACATCGTTCGGTCACTTCGCCGGCGATCTGATCGCGCCGGATGAGATCTCCGGCGGGATCTACGCGATCGCTCCCCACGGGCGCGCGACCTTGATCGCCAGGTCGGGGCTTGCCCACGGCCAGGACATCGGCGTGGAGAGCGAAGGCTTTGTACCGGCGCGCTTTACCGCGGCCCTGGTAGCTGACCGCCTCACCCGCCGAAACCGCCATCCCGGCGATGACGAGATCCTGACGATCGGGCGGGCGAGACTGCTCGCGGCTGGCGTACGCCCCGATGACCTGATCGCGGTGACCGAGGGTGGAGCCGACACGGTCGCGGTCCGCTGTGCCGCCTCGTGTGATGTTCACAACGTCGCCAATGGACCGAGCGAGGCCCACATCGAGGGACACATCGTGTTCTCCGCGTCACCCTGAACCGCGGCATCGCTTCTGCTGGCAGGCCACCCCTCTACATGGGGTACCGTGAAGGACGACTCCGGGCGGGCCCGATTGCCCGTCTGATTATGCGCACTGAGGAGGCGTACGCATGGATATCGCCCAGCTGGTCCTCGACGATCATCACGAGCAGCGACGGCTATTCGCCATTCTGGAACAGATTGATCGCGGTGATACCGACAGATTGACTGCGGTCTGGAAGCGGTTAGCCGCCTTCCTGGATCTGCACGCCGAGGCCGAGGAGAAACTGTTCTATCCCGCGTTGCTGCAGCTGGGTAAGGGCGTGAGCGCAGAGCACACGCCGGAGTCCGAGACCGAGGACGCGATCCACGATCACAACGACATCCGTGATGCGGTCGCCAAGGTCGGCGACCAAGCCATGGGCAGCGATGGCTGGTATGAAGCGATAGCCGCCGCCAACGAGGCCAACGGGGACCACATGGCCGAGGAGGAGCGCGAGGGCCTGACGGATCTTCGTCGCCACGCCTCCCTTCAGACACGCCACGACTTGGGTGTCGCCTTCGCTGCGTTCGAGGCTGCGCACGTCACCGGCGTGGAACCGGTAGACAAGGACCCCCAGGCGTACATCGACGAGCACACAGGAGGCGACTGACCCAGCGGAGCCGCGGCACGAGGCCTGTGTTCGGCGCAGCGCGGTCTGCAGCGCGGTTTTCAGCGCCCTCACCCCATTCTACATGCGTGCGTGCCGTGGCAGCCCCGCCAAACTCGATCGACAGCCCACGCCGAGCCTCTGCTAACGCTCCGCGGAACGATCGGTCTGAGACACCTCCTTGGGCTGGTCGACGTCCTGCCCGGCTCCCAGCCATTCGAGGACGGCGGTGCGGGAAAAGCGCCACTGTTCGCCGAGCCGTCTGCCGGGCAACACTCTTGTCTCGGCCAACGTCACGACCACCCTCTCGTCGACCTGCAGCAGCTCAGCTACCTGGCTTGCGGTCAGCACAGAGGGCTCGGGATTGGAGTGAAAGTCGTGCTGTCCGACGGCGAGACCGTCGCCGAGGATCAGCCGGGTGACGATCTCCCGCTTCGAGGTTCCATTGGCCTCAACGATTCGGTTGAGCTGCTTGGCCGCAGGGGAAGGCAGCCGCACGAACAGGGGCTGAGAGTCACTCATCGCGCGACTCCGGTCGCGTGACGGCCGCCGGGGCGAGCGGCAGCAGCCGCAGGCCGTCTGCGGTGAGGATGGCCATCTGCTGATTCTCGGGCTGCTCGGCGACCTCGGGGAGGTCGTTGGTTGCGACGATCAAGACTCGCGCGGGCTCGGCGGCGTGGTTGGCGATCTGATGCGTGCCAGAAGGTCCGGGCAGGAAGGCAACGACCTCGCCGGCCGTGAGCGTGCGCTGCTCACCGTGTCCGCGGCGCAGTGCCGGCGTGCCCGAGAGCACGAACAACAGCTCTTCGTTGGCGTGATGGAAGTGCAAGGGCGAGACCACCGCGCCGCGCTCGATCTCATACAGGTTGGCGGCCAGGCGGGCTGCGCCCGCCTGCTGGGCAAGGCGTACCGCTCGCAGCGTCCCTTGCTTCGAGGGCAGCTCGACGTCCCACGTCGGGTGGATCAGATTCATGCTCACAAGATAGCAGAAGCTATCCGCCGATAGCAGGTAGGCTCCCGATCTGACGGTCGTGCACCCCGTACCGGGCAGCCGCAAATCGTGTTCCTGCGACCGCTTGGTCGAGCACCCGAACGTCGAGTCGGCGAGTACAGGTATTACGACCATCCGGACCGGGCGGAGCAGGCCCGTGAGGAGCATTGGTGCGAAAAGTCTCGTTGGGCCTCGCTGACAGGCCTACCGATCGACCTAAATCAGAGCTGTTCTGCGGCCCGCTGCCCCCCGCGGTGAACCCTCACCGGCGGCCGCGCTTGCCACAAATAGGCGCCACACGCCGACGTTCGGTTGCCGCGGCCGGCAACCGGCGCGTTCTAAGCCCGTCTGCGGCCCTCGACCAGCACGCCGCGACTATCAGACCCTCGTGGCGCGCCGATCCCGGCCCGCTTGAGAGGCCCACACCAATCACCCTTCCGGGCAGCGAAGACCCGCAAAAATTGGGCGCTTGTGCTGTTTCCGGGGGTCAGTTGAGGGCTGAGCGCGGGTAGCGCGGTCGGCCCTCGTCTGTCAAGCAGCGCCTCGGTGGCTGGCGTGGCGCGCGGGGCGT
>JAABUZ0100003318.1_pt1 | contig 24178 bp, 26 predicted proteins | sample 5562091 | NCBI WGS metagenome assembly JAABUZ01 (sample SAMN12813069, study PRJNA571459) | rock metagenome | isolation source: Antarctica rocks | place: Antarctica: Victoria Land, Linnaeus Terrace sud | collected 2015-12-21
GCGCCCGGGCGTCACCGAGCGCAGTCCGCCGGTCCGCTCTCGCGCTACGGCAGCCCGGGATGCGACCGGCTCGGCGGCGGGGATCTCGGTCGTGGAGGCCGAGTGCAGGTTGGCGAGCGGACGTCGGAACACGAGATGAAGAGTGGCGGACCGAGGGTCAGCCGGTCACGCCCTTGCTGACGCACGCGTCGACCTTCTTGAGCAGCCGGTCTGAGGCCTGGTTGGGGTACACCAGGGCGGCGCCGATCACGTAAGCGCCGGTCTCCTGCGCGGTGATCTGGAGGTTCTGAGCCGCCCCCGGCGTCGCCGCGAATTGGACGGTCGGGCCGCTCGGCCGGGTTCCGACCTGAAACCAGACGTGGCTGAACCGGGTGACGGGGATGTGCTCGGCGCGCAGGCACTGGATGTGCGTCTTGCGCGGATCGTCGATCCCCCTGGGCACGATCCGCGTCGCGTTCAGGCTGCCGGCCTCGGGCTTGGCCGACGTTCCGCAGGCCGACACCAGCAGGGCGAGCGCGACGGTGGGTGCGAGCTTGGCCCAGGACATGCCGGGAGAGGGTAGAGGATGATTCTGAGCTGTGTTCGCGCTCGCCACCGTCTCCGGACCGCTGCCGAAGATCGGGGTGATCGTCGTCGCACTGCTCGTCGCGGGGGTGCTCGTCGCCTCCGAGCAGCGCACCCGGGCGCTGGCCACGCTGGGGGCGCTGGTGCTCGCGCCGGTGCTGCTGCTGGCTGAGATCTGGAACTCGTCTCAGCTCGCGATCGTGCACCGCCACCCGCTCTACGCGGTCCTCGGCGCCGCGGTCGCGGTCGTCGTGCTGTTCGTGCTGGCGCGACTGATCTCGCCCCGGTCGCAGCTGATCGGGCCGCTGGCCGTGCTCGCGCTCCCGTTCCGGATTCCGCTGCAGTCGGGTCCGAGCACGTCGAATCTGCTCGTGCCGCTCTACCTGGTGGTCGCCGTCGGCGCGTTGGCCTGGATCATCCCGATCCTCCGTGACGAGCGCGTGCCTGCGCCCCGCCCCGATGGCTCGGGCGGCTGGGCCGCGCGCGTCGAGCGGCTGCTCGCGCTGACCATCGTGCTCTACGCGGTGCAGTCGGTCTACTCGCCGGACTTCGAGAAGGCGCTTCAGCAGATGGCCTTCTTCTACGTGCCCTTCGCGCTGCTCTACCGCCTGCTGCGTGAGCTGGACTGGGATCGCGAGCTGGTCACCCGGTGCCTGCGGCTGCTGGTCGTGCTGGCGATCATCTTTGCGGCCATCGGCTTTCTCGAGTACGCCACCAAGACGATCATCCTCAACCCCAAGCTGGTCGTCACCAACGATCTGCACACATACTTCACCGTCAACTCGGTGTTCTTTGATCCGGACATCTTCGGGCGCTTCCTGGCTCTCGCGATGATCCTCGTCGCCGTGCTGCTGATCTATGACCGAGGGCAGCGCGAGCAGCTGATTGCCATGGTCGTGCTCGCGGTGCTGTGGACGGGCCTGGTGCTGACCCTGTCGCGGTCGAGCCTCGGCGCGCTGCTGGTCGGGCTCGGAGTGCTCGCGGCGCTGCGCTGGCGGCCCTCGCGAGCCCTCTACATCGCCGTGGCGGTGATACTCGTCGGGACGGTGGCGGTGGCCGCCACGCCGCGCACCTTCGGCCTCAACCAGGGCATCAACGGCGCCTCCAGCGGACGCGGCGGCCTGATCAGCGGCGGCGTGTCGCTGTTCGGGCAGCGTCCGGTATGGGGGTACGGGTCGGGCTCGTTCGTGGTCGAGTACCGGCGCCGGCACCGTGGCATGGCGACCACGCTGGCGGCCTCGCACACGATCCCGCTGACGGTCGCCGCCGAGCAGGGCCTGATCGGCGAGGTGGTCTATCTCGCGCTCGTGGTCTGTGCGCTGATCTGCGTGCTGCGGCGCGCTCGCAACGACCCGCTGCGCAGTGCGATCGCGGCCGCCATCGCCGCGCTGATCTTCCACACGATGCTGTACGCAGACTTCCTCGAGGATCCGGTCACCTGGGCGCTGCTGGGCATCGGCGTCGCGCTCGCGGTCGCGTTACCCGGTGGGACGCTGCCGCCCCCGCCGGACCTGCGCCGATCCCGGCACACCCAGCCGGTCGCCTAGCCGCCGCGCGGCCCGGCTGAGCTCGCGGGCGGGCCGCGCGTCCGGCCGTCGGCCCGTCCGGCGGCGTCGTGCGTCGCCTCGGCAATCCGCAGCAGCAGGTCGTGCAGCCGGGTGCGCTCCTCGGCGTCCAGCGGGGCCAGGAGCTCCTCCTGGGCCGTGCGGGCGACACCGCGCCCGCACGTCAGGGCGTCGCGTCCCGCATCGGTGAGGTGCAGGGCGTGCGCACGGCGGTCGGTCGGATGGGGGCGGCGCTGGACCAGGCCGCGCGCTTCCAGCTCGTCGATCGTGCCCACCATCGAGCTCGGATCCATGCCGATCGCCTTGCCGAGCTGCTGCTGGCTGACCGGACCTTCGGCGTCGAGCACGTTCAGCGCCCCCCACATGCGCGGGGTGAGCCCGATCGTCTCCATCGACTCGGAGAAGCGTCGGGTCGCGTACATCCCGCAACGGCTGATCAGGTACCCGGTGTTGCGCACCAGCGCGGCGTGCAGGCCGGGGGCGACGGGGCCGGAGCCGGAGGGCGTCATGCACAGATGTTACCCGCTGACGTTAAGTGACACTAATAGTTTGTGATACAAATGATGCGCTGGATGAACGACAACGCCAAGGAGCCAATGCCATGATGACCGCCATCGCCCGCTGGGTCCTCGCCCACAAGAAGCTCGTCACCGCGTTCTGGATCGCCGTCACGCTGGTCGGCTTCGCCACCGTCAGCCAGGCGACCAATGCCTTCAGCACTGAGTTCTCGGTCCCGGGGCGGGAGGGCTTTCAGACCAACCTCGCGATCCAGCAGGTCTTTCACCAGGGCGGCAACCGGGCGCCGATCGTGCCCGTCGTCACGCTGCCGGCCGGCCGCTCGGTCTCCTCGCCCGCGGTGCGCCGGGATCTGTCCGCCGTCTCGGCCCGGCTCGCCCGCGCGCTGCCCGGCGCGCGGATCGCCTCCCTGGCCTCCACCGGCAGCCGCGCGTTCGTCTCCTCCGACGGGCGAACGACCTTCCTGCTCGCCTACCCGCTGCCCGACCACGAAGCGTTCGGCAACAACACCAGGGCGGCCAAGGCGGCTGCCGCCGCGCTCGCCGGAGTCACGGTCGCTGGCGCTCCGGTGCACGTCTCGGGCGTCGACGCGCTGTCGAACCAGACCGGCGGAGGCAGCGGTCCGGGCGTGCTGCTGGAGTCCGTGCTCGGCGGCCTGGGCGCGCTGGTCGTGCTCGGCTTCGTGTTCGCCTCGCTGCTGGCCTTCGTGCCGCTGCTGATGGCGATCGTCTCGATCATGGCCACCTTCCTGGTCCTGTGGGGTCTGACCACGGTGACCAGCGTCTCGATGATCGTCGAGTTCCTGGTCGGGCTGATCGGCCTCGGGGTGGCGATCGACTACTCGCTGATCGTGGTTGTGCGCTGGCGCGAGGAACGAGCCCACGGCCGTGAGGGCGACGAGGCGGTCGTGCGGGCGATGGAGACCGCCGGCCGAGCCGTCGTGCTGAGCGGTACGACAGTGGCGATCGGCCTGCTGGCGATGATCGTGCTCCCGCTGCCCTTCATGCGCTCGATCGGATACGCGGGGATGCTGATCCCCCTGATCAGCGTGATCGTGGCCACCACGCTGCTGCCAATCGTGCTGGCCGGCATCGGTCCCCGGCTGGACTGGCCCCACATCCGCTCAGACGACCAGGCCAGCCGCTCGTGGACGCGGTGGGCGCAGCTGGTCGTCCGGCGCCGGTGGTTCGCGGCGGCCGGCGCGGCCGTCGTGCTCGCGCTGCTGGTCCTCGCCGCCTCCAGCCTGCAGCCCGGCGCGGCCAACGTCAACACGTTGGCCAAGCAGGGTGACGCCCACATCGGCCTGGTCGCGCTCGAGCGCGCGGGGATCGGCGCCGGCGCCCTGACCCCGGTCGAGCTGCTCGCCCCCGCCTCGGCCGCCGATCGCGTCGTCTCGGCCACGGCGGGGGTCAGCGCCGTGCACGGCGCGGTCGCTCCCTCCGGGAACGCGTGGCGGCGCGGGGGCGCGGCGGTGCTGGACGCGTTCGTGGTCCCGGACATCTCCACCAACCCCGGCCTGAACGCGATCGACCGGATCCGCTCCCGGGCCCACGGCCTCGGCGCGGGGGTGCGCGTCGGCGGCATCGGGGCCGAGAACGAGGACTTCGTCTCGGCGGTCTACGGCAGCTTCCCGCTAATGATCGCGCTGATCGCGGTGCTCACCTTCCTGCTGCTGGCGCGGGCATTCCGTTCGCTGCTGCTGCCGCTCAAGGCGGTGCTGCTCAACGTGATCAGCGTCGGCGCGGCCTGGGGCGTGATCACGCTGGTCTGGCAGCAGGGCCACGGCTCAAGCCAGCTGTGGGGGATCGCCGCCACCCACTCGATCACCGCCTGGATCCCGCTGATGGTGTTCGCGTTCCTGTTCGGGCTCTCGATGGACTACGAGGTGTTCATTCTCGCGCGCATGCGCGAGGAGTACGACGCCACCGGCTCGACCGAGATCGCGGTAGTGCGCGGGATCGGCCGCACCGGCCGGCTGGTGACCAGCGCCGCGCTGATCCTGTTTCTCGCCTTCGTCTCGATGGCCTCGGGGCCCGAGACCGACATCAAGGTGTTCGCCACCGGCCTGGCCGCCGGCATCCTGCTCGACGCGACGATCATCCGGGCGCTGCTGGTGCCCGCCGTGGTGTCACTGTTCGGCCGCTGGAACTGGTGGCTGCCCGAGCGCCCGGCCCGGCTGTTGCGGGTCGAGCCGTCGCTGCCACCAAACCGCGAGGCGGTGCCCGAAGCCGGCTGAGCCAATCCCTCCTGAGGACGGCCTCCGCGCCGGGGGTGTGGCGGATCACTCCTGACCCTCAGCACTTTTGTCGACCACCCACCCGGCCGGGCGACCGACGACGGTGACTCACGCCGGCGTGGTGTAGGCCCCGCTGAGGCCCCCGTCGACGAGAAAGGTCGTCGCGTTGACGTAGCTGGCCTCGTCGCTGGCCAGGAACAGGACGGCGTTGGCGATCTCCTCGGCGGTCCCGAACCGGCCCATCGGCACATGGACCATCCGTCGCGCGGCCTGGACCGGATCGGAGGCGTAGAGCTCGCGCAGCAGCGGGGTGTCGATCGGCCCCGGGCACAGCGCGTTGACTCGGATCCCGCGCTGGGCGAACTCGACCCCGAGCTCGCGCGACAGCGCGAGCACGCCGCCCTTGGAGGCGGTGTAGGCGATCTGGGAGGTGGCCGAGCCGAGCACGGCCACGAACGAGGCGGTGTTGATCACCGAGCCGCGGTTAGGCGGGTCATTTTCCAGCAGATGGGGGATACCGTGCTTGCAGCAGAAGAACACGCTGCGCAGATTGGTGGCCTGCACGTGCTCCCACACGTCGAGGTCGGTGTCGAGCACCGAGGCATCCTCAGGCGGCGAGATGCCGGCGTTGTTGAACAGGACGTCGATCCCGCCCATCTCTGCGGCGATCTCCTCGTACAGCGCCGCCACCGCCGCCTCGTCGGTGAGGTCCGCGGTCAGCGACAGCTGCCCGACCGCGTGGTCAAGCAGATCGACTCCCACCACCCGCGCCCCCTCACGCTCAACCCGCGCCGCGGTCGCCGTGCCGATGCCCCCGGCGGCGCCGGTGATCACGCAGACCTTGCCCTCGAGCCTCATGAGCTCGCCATGAAGATCGACTTGACCTCGGTGTAGGCGTCGGTCGCGTGGGGACCGAGTTCGCGGCCGTAGCCGGACTGCTTGAAGCCGCCGAACGGGGTCGAGACCCGCACCGAGGTGTTGGAGTTGACCGACAGCACGCCGACCTCCAGCGCGCGCGAGACGCGCAGCCCGCGAGCGCCGTCGCGGGTCCAGATCGAGCCCGAGAGTCCGTAGATCGTGTCATTGGCCAAGCGGATCGCTTCCTCCTCGTCGTCGAATGGGATCACCACGGCGACCGGCCCGAAGATCTCCTCCCGGGCCGCTCGGTCGCCGGGGTCGACCGGGCACAGCACGGTCGGGGGATACCAGTAGCCGGGGCCGTCGGGCACGCTGCCCCGCACGGCCACCGGGGCACCGTCGGGGACGAACGACGCCACCGCCGACCGCTGCCGGGCCGAGATCAGCGGTCCCATCTGCACCGACTCATCCAGCGGATCGCCGACCCGGATCGCGGTCACGCTGCGCTCCAGCAAGGCCAGGAAGTCATCCAGCACGCCGGCCTGCACGAGGATTCGCGAGCGCGCGCAGCAGTCCTGGCCGGCGTTGCCGAACACCGCGCCGGGGGCGGAGGCCGCGGCGGCCTCGAGGTCGGCGTCGGCGAACACGAGGTTGGGGGACTTGCCGCCGAGCTCGAGCGTGACGCGCTTGATCGTCTCCGCGGCTCCGGCGGCGATCGACCGCCCGACCTCGGTCGAGCCGGTGAAGGCGATCTTGGCCACGTCGGGATGCGCGACCAGTCGCGCGCCGCAGGTCGAGCCCGGCCCGACGACGACGTTGACCACGCCCTCGGGCAGTCCGGCCTCCAGTGCGAGCTGCTCGAAGCGCAGCGCGGTCAGCGGGGTCAGCTCGGCGGGCTTGAGCACCACCGTGTTGCCCGCTGCCAGCGCGGGTCCGAGCTTCCAGCCGGCGATCACCAGGGGGAAGTTCCAGGGCACGATCAGCCCGACCACGCCGAGCGCTTCGCGGACCGTGAAGGCCTGGCCGCCGCTGACCGGGATCGTGTCTCCGAGCAGCCGTTCGGGCATGCCGGCGTAGTAGCCGATCGTGTCGGCGACCATCCCCATCTCGCCGCGCGCGTCGTTGATCGGCTTGCCGGCGTTACGCGCCTCCAGCCGGGCGAGCTCCTCGCCGTGCCCCTCGATCGTCGCGGCCAGGCGCCGCAGCAGCCGGGCCCGGTCAGCGGGGGCGAGATCCCGCCAGGCCGGGAATGCCCTGCGCGCGCGAGCCACCGCGCGGTCGACCGCCTCGACGCCCGCGCGGGGAATCTCCTCGAGCACCGCCTCGGTGGCGGGCTCGACGACGGTCAGCGTGTCGCTCACGGCCGGCGGCGGGGAGTAGGACCTGGACTCACTACAGCTCCGAGGCTGCGGCCGGCGCGGCTCCGACGACGGTCACGCCGTCGTCGGCGAACTCGATCGTGCGCACCGGGCCCGTGAACGTCCGCCGCGCCGAGACCAGGTACCAGATCGTCACCGTCAGCATCACCGCGATCGTCACGATCGGGGCGTAGTTGACCGCTCCCCAGCTGAAGCCCGTCTTGAAGTAGACCCCGCCCGGATTGTTGACCGGCAGGCAGAAGATGATCACGCACAGCCCCACCCAGACGAACGCGATCGGGTTCAGCCAGCGGTAGTGGCGCCCCAGCGTCCACGGCCCCGGCTCGAACGTGTCACCGGCGCGCCAGCGCAGATAGACGGGGATCGTGTAGGCGATGTACAGCCCGATCACCGCGATCGAGGTGACCGCGAAGAAGGCCACCGGGAAGCCGGCCGAGTTGGGGAAGTAGGCCGGGATGGTCACGATCAGCGCGAACAGGCAGACGAACAGCACCGCGTAGGTTGGGGTGCCGTTTGAGCCCAGCCGCCGCCACAGGTTGTGGCCGGGAATCGCTCCGTCACGCGAGAAGGCGAAGGTCATCCGCGAGGCGCTGGTCACGCAGGCCATCCCGCAGAACAGCTGGCCGACCGTCGAGATCAGGATGACCGCCTTGGCCGCCGCGGAACCCAGTGCGGTGGTGATGATCGCCAGAGCCGGGAAGCCCGCCCCACTGATCTTCGAGATGTCCTTCTGCTGCACGGCGAAGGTCAGCGCGAGCAGGACGATCCATCCGATGATCGCCGAATAGAAGACCGACCGCCAGACCCCCTTGGGGGCCGACTGGCCCGCGCCGTGCGTCTCCTCCGACACGTGGGCCGAGGCGTCGTAGCCGGTGATCGTGTACATGGTCAGCAGGAAGCCGAGCGGCAGGACGTAGAACCAGTACATCCCGTGGCCGAAGGCGCCGAAGCTGCGGTGGGTGAACACGTAGGAGACGCTCGAATGGTGGCTGGGGACGAAGATCAGCAGGACGACGATCACCCCGACGCCGATCACGTGCCACCACACCGAGACGCCGTTGAACAGCGAGACGAGATGGCCGGAGAAGACGTTGATCAGACCGTGGAGGAGCAGGATGATCGCGAACAGGGCGAACACGACGTGCGCGTCGTAGTGCACGTTGGCCGAGGCGAAGTTGAAGATGAAGTCGACGTTGTAGAGGCCGAGCAGGAACTGCAGGAAGCTGGCGGCCGCGTAGTCCACCGAGGCGACGACGGCAATCAGCCCGATCAGGTTGAACCAACCGGTGAACCAACCCCAGCCCGCGCCACCCAGCCGTGAGGCCCAGAAGTAGATGCCGCCGGCGGTGGGGTAGGCCGAGGCCAGCTCCGACATCGAGACCGCCACGCACAGGATCAGCAGGCTGATCACCGGCCAGCCGATCGAGATCGCCACCGGCCCGCCGTTGTTGAATGCCTGCCCGAAGCTGGTGAAGCACCCCGCCAGCACGGAGATGATCGAGAACGAGATCGCGAAGTTGGAGAAGCTGCTCCAGCCTCGCTTGAGCTCCTGCTTGTAGCCGAGCTCGGCAAGCCGTTGCTCGTCGGAGGACAGTGACTCAGTCCCTGCGCTCATACCGGTCCCCTCTTGTAAAGGTCTGTACGCCCGTCCTTCAATCGCGGCAACGTACGACGCGCCGTGGGTCAAGTCAAGGGCTGCGCGGTCAGTTCACGCAGCGGCCATCAACCCCGCTCGGGCTCGGGCAGCAGGCCAGCGAGCACGTGCTCGGTCCCGCGCACGTGCTCGGCCATCTCGCGGGCCGCGGCGCCCACGTCGCGGGCCCGCACGGCCGCGAGCAGCCGGCGATGGCTCAGGTTGGAGGAGTGCAGGACCTCCGGGGGGTGCGCGATCAGCGAGATGAGCCCGCTCATCGCCCCCTGGGTCTCGGTCGTGGCGGTGACCAGCCGGGGGCTGCCGGTGGCCTCGGCGAGCCCGACGTGCAGGCGGATGTCCGCCTGGCGGTAGGCGGTGAAGTCCTCGAGCATCCCGTCGATCGCCACCGCCAGCGCGTCCAGCGCGTCGACCCGCGCGGCGTCGGCGCGCTCGGCGGCGAGTACCGCGATCCCCACCTCGATCGCCATCCGTTCGTCGCACAGCTGCCGCCAATCGGCGATCAGCTGCGCCGACGGTGGCTGGGCGGGCGGCTGCGGATCGGCGACGAAGGTTCCGCCCCCCCGGCCGCGCGTGGCGCGTAGATGGCCGCTCTGGCCCAGTGCGACGAGCGCCTGGCGCAGGGTCGAGCGCGCGATGCCCAGCCGGCTGCAGAGCTCGCGCTCGGCCGGCAGGCGCGTACCCGGTGGCAGCAGGCCGAGCTTGATCGCCGTGCCGAGCCGGTCCACCGCCTCCTCGAAGGCGGTCTGCGAATGCACCGGGGCGAAGATCGTGTCCAGCGAGCTGGCCGCCTGCAGGCGCGCACGGACCTCCGGGCTGGTGGTCGGGCTCACCCCGGGTCCAGGCTCACAGCCGCTCGAATCCGCGCACGCGCTCCCAGTCGGTCACCGCCGACTCAAACGCGGCCAGCTCGACGTCGGCGGCGTTGACGTAGTGGGCGACGACCTCCGGGCCGAAGGCCGCGCGCGCGATCGGGCTGGCCGCGAACAGCTCGCGTGCCTCGCGCAGCGTGCTCGGCAGCCGCGGCTTGTCCTGCGCCAGGTACGCGTTGCCGCTGTAGGCGGCTTCGAGCTCGAGCCCGGTCTCGACGCCGTGCAGCCCGGCGGCGATCATCGCGCTGAGGGCAAGATAGGGGTTCAGGTCCGAGCCCCCGGCCCGGTTCTCGAACCGCAGCCCCGGGCCGTGGCCGACGACCCGCAGCGCGCAGGTGCGGTTGTCAGTGGCCCAGGCGACCGCGGTGGGAGCGAAGGAGCCGGCGACGTAGCGCTTGTAGGAGTTGATGTTCGGAGCCGAGAACAGCGTCAGCTCGCGCAGGCAGGCCAGCTGACCGGCGAGGAAGGACTCGAACAGCCCGCGGTCGCGCGCGAACAGCGGGGTGGGCGGGTCCGTGTCCGCGTCGGCGAGGGAGAAGTGGATGTGGCATGAGCTGCCCTCGCGCTGGTCGAACTTGGCCATGAAGCTGATCGCCAGGCCCCCCTGGGCGGCGATCTCCTTGGCTCCGTTCTTGTAGATCACGTGGTCGTCGGCGCTGCGCAGGGCATCGGCGTAGCGGAAGTTGATCTCGTGCTGGCCGAGGTTGCACTCACCCTTGGAGTTCTCCACCGCCATCCCGGCCTGGTCCATCGCGTTGCGGATGCGCCGGATCAGGGGCTCGATCCTTGCCGTGCCCAGCAGCGAGTAGTCGATGTTGTAGAGGTTGGCGGGCTCCAGATCCCGGTAGCCCTTGTGCCAGGCCGACTCATAGCTCTCGCGAAAGACGAGCAGCTCGAGCTCGGTCGCGGCGTTGGTTGACCAGCGACGCTGCGCGAGACGATCGAGCTGGCGGCGCAGGACCTGTCGCGGCGAGGCGACGACGGGCGAGCCGTCCTCCCATTCCAGGTCACAGAGCACCAGCACGGTACCCGGCAGCCAGGGGATCAGCCGCAGGGTGGCCAGATCCGGACGCAGCGAGAAGTCTCCGTAGCCGCGCTCCCAGGAGGACATCGCATAACCCTCGACGGTGTTCATCTCGACGTCGACGGCCAGCAGGTAGTTGCAGCCCTCGGCCCCGTGCTCGACCACCTCGTCGACGAAGTGCCGGGCGGTCAGTCGCTTGCCCTGCAGCCGGCCCTGCATGTCGGTCAGGCCGAGCAGGACGGTGTCGATCTCCCCCCCGTCGACCCGCCCCCGCAGCTCTTCGAGGTTCATCGTTCAGGCCCCGCGGATCGCCGCACGCGCGGAAGGTGATCGCTGCACGCGCGGAAGGTATAGGACGCGGGCCGTTCGCGCCAGCGCCGGGCTCGCCATCAGGGGTGACACGGCCCGGCGTTCCGGGTAGGATCTGGCTCACGTGACGTGGGGATTTCTCTGGCTCATGCTGGCGCTCAAGCTGCCGCTCGCGGCGCTCATCTACCTCGTGTGGTGGGCGATCAAGGCCGAGCCCGAGCCACCTGAGACCAGCGACGACGACGGCGGCAGCAAGCACCTTCCGCACCACCCGCGCCAGCCGTTCCCACGCCGTCCCCGTCGCGGCCCCCACGGCGATCCGGCGCCGCATGCGCCGGCGCGGGTACGCACCGTCCGGGCGCGCGCCCGGACCTTCGGACACTGAGCGCGGCAGATCGAGCCCGCAACCGCCGCGCGGCGGGTGAGCGCTCCGTCCCGGCCCGGAGAAGCGCAGCGTTCGTCGTGCCGGACGCCGGTCCGATCAGATAGGCTCGCGCCGTGTTGGCCGTCCTGTTCGCCGTCGCCGAGCCGTCCAAGGTCCCGTTCTACATCGCGGGCGGCGTGGTCGCCCTGTGGGCCGTGGCGCTCGCCGGCCTGGGCCTGACCCAGCCGGAGTTCCCCTACAACGCGCGCGGCCAGCGCGGGGTGGTGGCGTTCAGCCTGCTGCTGATCGTCATCGCGATCGCGACGGCGATCCTCACCGACCCCTGATCCACAGGCGGTCGCCGCCGAGCCCCGCAGTCGTAGCGACTACAGTCCTGATCTGCCCCCTCTTCGCCCGCGCCGCCGGGCATCCCGCAATCGTCTGACAGGAGCGCCATGACCACCGAGACTCGGCAAACCGGAGACGACGGCGACGTGGCCGGCTCGGGCGACACGCTCACCGTCACCGACAACCGGACGGGCAAGTCCTACGAGATCCCGATCCAGGACAACACGATCCGCGCGACCGAGCTGCGCAAGATCAAGACCACCGACGACGATTTCGGACTGATGACCTACGACCCGGCGTTCATGGCCACCGCGTCGTGCCGCTCGGCCGTGACCTTCATCGACGGTGAGAAGGGCATCCTCGAGTACCGCGGCTACCCGATCGAGCAGCTGGCCGAGAAGTCCTCCTACCTCGAGGTCGCCTACCTGCTGGTCAACGGTGAGCTTCCCAACGCCCAGCAGCTGAGGGACTGGGATCAGGAGATCACGATCCACACGTTCGTGCACGAGAACATCAAGGAGTTCATGCAGGGCTTCCGGTACGACGCGCACCCGATGGGAATGCTGCTCGCCTCGGTCGGCGCGCTGTCGACCTTCTACCCGGAGGCGATCGCGATCAAGGATGAGAAGACCCGTTACATGCAGATGATCCGGCTGCTCGCCAAGATGCCCACGCTGGCCGCCTTCTCCTACCGCCACAACCGCGGGATGCCCTACGTCTATCCGGACAACGACCTCAGCTATCCGGGCAACTTCCTCTCGATGATCTACAAGGTGGCCGAGCTCAAATACCAGCCCGACCCCCGGCTCGAGCGCGCGCTTGACGTGCTGTTCATCCTGCACGCCGACCACGAGCAGAACTGCTCGACGAGCGCCGTGCGCAGCGTCGGCTCCTCCCAGGTCGATCCCTACTCGTCGGTTGCCGCCGGCGTGGCCGCCCTGTACGGACCGCTGCACGGCGGGGCCAACGAGGCCGTGCTGCGCATGTTGCGGCGGATCGAGACCAAGGAGAACATCCCGGACTTCATCGTCGGGGTCAAGAACGGTGACGAGAAGCTGATGGGCTTCGGGCACCGCGTCTACAAGAACTTCGACCCCCGGGCCAAGATCATCAAGAAGACTTGCGACGAGGTATTCGAAGTCACGGGCAAGAACCCCCTGCTGGAGATCGCCACCGAGCTGGAGAAGATCGCGCTCGAGGACGACTACTTCATCTCGCGCAAGCTGTACCCGAACGTCGACTTCTACTCCGGCCTGATCTACGAGGCGCTGGGGATGCCCGTCGAGATGTTCCCGGTCCTGTTCGCGATCGGGCGCACGAGCGGCTGGATCGCCCAGTGGCTGGAGATGATCGAGGATCCCGAGCAGAAGATCGCCCGGCCGCGTCAGATCTACACGGGCGCGCGCGAGCTGGACTATGTGCCCATCGAGCAGCGCGGCTGATCAGCGGCTCGTTGCGCCGGACCAAGTGACCACACCCACAGTACGAACATAGGTTCGCATCTACCGTTGCTGCGGTGGATTTCCGTCGCATCGAGTTTCCCGTCGAGATCCGGCCGATCCGGGCCGATGACGGTGTCCGCCTGCGGGCATCGCACGCGCGCCTGTCGCCGGAATCGCGCTACCGCCGCTTCCTCGCCGCCAAGCCGACGCTGACCGAGGCCGACGCCCGGTATCTGGTCGAGGTCGACGGTCGCGACCACGTGGCCCTGGTGGCCACGGCGGCGGTCGACGGCGTCGACGGTGAGATCGTCGCCGTCGCGCGCTTCGTGCGCCTGCCCGCTGAGCCCGACACGGCCGAGTTGGCGATCGTCGTCGCCGACGCCTACCAGCGCCGCGGGCTGGCCACCGAGCTGCTGCGCGACCTGGCCGCGGTGGCGACCGAGCGCGAGATCACCCGCTTCCGGGCCACGATGCTGGCCGACAACATCGCCATCCAGCGGATGCTCGAGCGCCTCGCGGTGGGCGAGGTCTCCTGCCGGCGCCGCGGATCGGTCACCGAGATGCAGATCACCCTGCCGGTCGCGGCGCAGCTCGCCCCCCGCGGCGCAGCTCGCCCCCGGGACGCGGGTCGCGGCCTGACATCATCGTCGTGTGGCGTGGACCCCGAGCCGGGGGAAGCGCCTACGCGGCGCTGCGCCGCTGGCTCGTGTCCTGATCGTGATTGCCTCCCCGCGAGACGGGGAGCACCAGCGTGGCGCCGTGGCGACGCAGCCACGCCGAGTGGCGGCGGTAGTCGGGGCAGCGGCGGGCCAGCAGTGACCAAAAGCGCGGCGAGTGGTCCATGATCTCCAGGTGGCACACCTCGTGCCAGACCACGTAGTCGAGCACCGGCTCGGGGGCGAGCAGCAGCCGCCAGTTGAAGCTCATCGAGCCGTTGGGAGAGCAGCTGGCCCAGCGGGTTCGCTGGCCGCGGATGGTCAGCGCCGTGTACTGCAGGCCGGTCTGCGCGCACGCGGCATCGAGTCGCGGGGCGATCTCGGCCCGGGCGGCACGGCGATACCAGCGCTCGAGCGCCGGCTCACATTGCGCGCCGGCGGGCACCAGCAGCTCGGCGCCCTGGCGATGGACCCGCTCGCGGCCGGCCTGTGGGTGCAGGTGCAGCAGCTCGTCCAGGTAGGGCGTCCGCGCCCCCCGCGCGGCCACCGCCGCCCGCGCGGACTCGAGCTCGGCCACCCGGCGCTCGATCCACGGCCGCAGCTCCCGGATCGCCGCCGCCGCCTCCCGCTCGGCGGCGCGGCGCGGCAGGATCACCTCGACCCCGCGCCGGGCATCGACGGACACCCGCACGCGACGGGCGCGCTCGGAGCGGCGAACGGTGTAGGCGATCTCCGCCACGATCAAGCAGAGTACGGTCAGGCTCCGACGTGCCCGCGTTCCCCGACCTCTCAGCCCCGCTGCGCTCCCCCGGCGCCGAGCTGCGCTTCTGCGCCGAGCGAGACATTCCCGAGGTCCTGATCGCCCATCAGGACGATCCCCAGCTCCATCTGCGCCTCGGTCTCGAGCGACCCCCGAGCGGAGCCGAGCTCGGCCGCCGCAGCGAGAGCGACACCGCGCTGCGCCACGCCGGTGAGGCCGTGCGCTTCACGATCCTCACCCCGGGCTCGGATGTCTGCCGCGGACAGCTCGACGTGCATCGCGTGGATTGGGAGGATCGTCGCGCCGAGGCGGGGATCTGGGTCGCCCCGCAGGTCCGCGGCCGGGGGCTGGCGCCGTCCGCGCTGCGCCTGGCCGGCGCCTGGCTGTTTGATCTCTGCGGGCTGGCGCGTCTGGAACTGCTCACCGAGCCCGACAACGCGGCGATGATCGCCGCCGCGCGCCGGGCCGGACTTACGCCGGAGGGCGTCCTGCACGCCTACCTGCGCGAGCGCGGCCGGCGCGTGGACGTCGCCGTCCTCTCGCTGCTCCCGGCCGACCTCGCCGGCGACGGACCGGACCCCACGTGAGCGTCTGGCGCGCGCGGCTGCCGCCCGGGGTGCGCCCACCGTTTGAGGTGTACGTAAACGGGGTGCTCCAGGAGCTCGGATCTGACTACCGCGTGAGCGCCGGCGAGCTGCACTTCAAGCGTGAGCTCGTGCGCTCAAAGCTCGGGGCCCGGGCCTGGTTGCTTGGCATCTGGGGCATCGGGACCTACCGGCGCAACGACGAGATCGACGTGCGCTACGAGCTCGACGGGCGACCGATGGTCGCCCAGGGCCTCGACGTCATGCCTCCAGATTGACCACGTCGCGGCGGACCCACGGCGCCAGCAGCTTCAGCGCCGAGAGAATCGCCCGGGTGGCCGGGGAGCGGTTGAGCGTGTAGAAGTGGATGCCGGGGGCGCCCCGGGCCAGCAGCTCGGCGCATTGCAGCGTGGCGTAGGAGACGCCGAGCTGCATCACCGCGTCGGGGTCGTGCGAGCGCCACTCCAGCGCCTCGCGCAACGCGCTGGGAATCGACGCCCCGCACATGTCGGTCATCGTCTTGAGCTGCGAGAGGTTGGTGATCGGCATGATCCCGGGCAGGATCGGGACCTCGATCCCGGCGGCGCGGGCCTCGTCGACGAAGGTGAAGTACAGCTCGTTGTCCAGAAACAGGTTCGTGATCAGGAAGGAGACGCCGGAATTGACCTTCTCCTTGAGGAAGCGCAGGTCGTGGGCGAGGTCCGGGGCCTCGGAGTGGACCTCGGGGAAGCAGGCGCCGCCGACGCAGTGGTCATAGCCGCCGGTGATCAGCGCCGCCAGCTCAGTCGAGTACCGCAGCCCGCCCGGATGCGGCGTCCAGCCGGTCTCGCCGCGGGGCGGATCACCGCGCAGTGCGAGCACGTTCTCGATCCCGGCGTCGCGCATGTCATCGAGGATCGCCTCGAGCTCCTCGCGGCTGGAGCCCACGCAGCTGAGGTGGGCCATCGCCTCGATCCCGAGCTCCTGCTTGATCCACTTGGTCAGCTCGAGCGTGCGGCTGCGCGAGCTGCCGCCGGCGCCGTAGGTGACCGACACGAAGGCGGGATCGAGCTGGCGCAGCGACTCGAGCGCGAGCCCGAGAACGCGCTCGCCGGCGTCCGTCTTGGGGGGGAAGAACTCAAACGAGAAGATCGGCTCCTGCGCCGCCTCGAGGATCTCGTCGATGCGCATGCGAAAACCGTATCACAACCTTGACAGATGTATGTCAAGGTTATCTTGCGGTCAGGTGCCCAGCCAGAGCTCGGTCTCGCCGTCGGATTCGCGCCGGGCCTCGCTCCGTCGCTCCAGGTGGGTCAGGTAGCAGAGCGTCTCGGTCAATGCCCAGTTGCCGTTGGCGTAGGTGATCGGCGCTCCCCACACCGTCGGAGCGATCTCGATCGCGGCGCGCGGGCCGGAGGCGATCACCTCGCGGGCGGCGTTCAGGCGAGTGCCGACCAGCTCGCGGTTGGCCTCGATGTGGCCGGGGATGTCGAGGAAGGGCTTGCCGTGGCCCGACAGCGCCAGGCGGGGATTGAGCTGCGCGATCCGGTCCAGCGAGTCCAGGAACTCGGCGACCGGGTCGGGTGAGTACCCATAGTCGAAGAACAGCGAGATGCGTCCGAGCAGATGATCGCCGGAGATCAGTATGCGGTGCTCGGCCTGGTACAGGCAGACGTGAGAGGGAGCGTGGCCCGGCGTGTAGTGGACCGACCAGGCGCCGAGGTCGGTCTCGACCTCCACCCCCGGCACCAGCTCCCGGTCGGCCTCGATGTAGCTCGCGACGCCGGACGGGAGGTCCTTGATGCGCTGCGCGAGCACCTCGACGGCATCCTCGGTGACGCCGCTCTGGCGTGCCACCTCGAGGCGGCGAGCGAGCCGCAGCTCACGGTCTGATCCTCCGAGTCCGGCGTGCTCGTGGTCAGGGTGCATCCAGAACTCACAGCCGGCCCGCTCGCGGATCGGCGCCGCTTGGCCCCAGTGGTCGGAATGGGCGTGGGTGACCGCGAGCAGTCGCACGTGCTCGAGGCGCAGGTTGACCTGATCCATCGCCCGCTCCAGCTGACCCAGGGAGCCCGGCTCGTACATGCCCGTATCGATCAGCACCACGCCCGAGCCCGAGGCGATCGCCCACGCGTTGCAATGCGGGACTCCGGGCCAGGGGAGGGGCAGCCGCAGCCGCCAAAGACCGGGCAGGATCCGCTCCCCGCGGCCGAGCTCTCGTGGGCGCCTCATCGGCCAGACCTTAGGGCTCCCGACAAAGCATCTGACGGCGGCCAGCGGACCGGTTTCAGGTCAGCGACCGGGTGGCGCGCTCGAGGTCACGGCGGTTGATGATACGCGCGATAAACCAGTCCGCGCCGCCGGCGCGGGCCTCGTGCTCGGTGGTGGGGCGGTACAGGACGCGCCAGTCGCCGACGCGCAGCCGTAGCCACGGAGAGACCCCGGCGAGGGCCTTGACGTCGAGGTTCTCAGCGCCCGCCGACAGGGCGTTGAGGGCGGTGGCGATACGGCGCCGGTCGGCGGCGGAGACTGCGCGCAGGTCGCGCTCGGCGCGGCGGGTGACCTGCACACGCGCGGGTGGTGGAGGCGTGGAATTAGTCATGAGACCGACAGTGCGCGCGCGCACTGTGGTTCCGCTAGGTGCGTGCCGGTCAGGCGTCGGCGGCGTCGAGCTCGGCGAGAACGTCGCCGAGCGGCCGGGTGTGACCGGCGGCGATGTCGTCCTCGGCGACCCGGAGGTCCTCGAGGTACTCGGGAGCGCGGGCGAGCACGAAGTCCTCTAGCTCGCCGGCGTCGAGCGGGACGACGGCGGCGACGGGCGCGCCGTGCTTGGTGACGACCGCGGGCCGGCCGCTACGCGTCACCTCGTCGATCACGCCGCTGGCGTTGCGTGACAGCTCTCGGATGCTCACCGAACTCATGCACGAAGTGTACGACGTTTTGTCGGACAAGTCGAGCTGTTTCCGGCACCGAGACTTGAGCAATGCGAACGTATGGTCGATGACGAGCGATGGGAGCACCTCCGCCCGAGTCTGACGAGCAGCTGCGCGCGCTGCTTGCGAGGCGCCGGGAGCCGGTCGTCGGCACCAGCCTGGTGCAGCTTGGAGTCCGTAAACTCTCGCTCGATGACGAGCACCGCTGACATCGCCGAGCGCTATTTCACCGCTCTGGCGGCGCACGATCTCGACGGCGCGATCGCCTGCTGGCAGCCGGGCGCCGTCGATCGCTTCGTCGGGGCCCAGGCGCTGATCGCCCCGGACGGCGTGCGTCGGTATTTCGCTGACCTGTTCGCGGCCTTCCCGGATTTCTCCTTTGAGATCCTCGACCTCACGACCCAACAGAGCCACAGCGCCGTGCGCTGGCGGGCGCGCGGGACCTTCGCCGGCCCGGGGAGCTTCATGGGCTTTGCCCCCAACGGGGCCTCGATCGACCTCGAGGGCTGTGACGTGGTCACCGTCACCGATGAGCTCATCACCCACAACGACGCGTACCTGGACAGCGGCGATCTCGCGCGCCAGCTGGGGTTGCTGCCCCCCGCCGGCTCGGCGAGCGATGCCCGGCTCACCCGCCTTGACGCCGATGTCGAGCAGGCGCGGGCCTCGATCCGCAAGCTCGCCGCGATGGAGCCGAGCGCGGCGTGGGCCGGCCACGCCGACCCGGTCACCGGTGACGTCCGGGCTCAGCTCGAGCGCGCCGCCGCGGCGACGCTCTGAGCCGGGCTGTGGGCCGCCGCAGCCGCCAGCGCATCAAGCCGCCCGTCGCTCCGGTGTCCGCCTATGAGGACGCACAGGCGGGGGTGCTGGCGCTCCGCGGCGCGCTGAAGCCCGGCTCGCGGCGCGAGTACACGGACACCCTGGCCGGCGGGATCGATCGCGAGGACGCCCGCCAGCGGGCCACCGAGCTGCTCTTCGAGCGCCTCGCGGTCAGCTGGGAGATCGCCGGCGTCACCACCACCTCGGCTCGTGAGCTGCTCGAGCGCTACCGGATCGCGGCGAGCGCCGAGCGTGAGTTCGTGCGCGCCGCCCTGCGCCGCCACGTCGAGGAGAACTTCCCCGAGTTGCCGGCGCCGTGAGCGAGCCCCGGAGCCTTGCCGCCGGCGCCCCTGACCCGGACCGCTTCGCGGCCCTGATCTGCGACTGGTGCCTGGAGCTCACTCCGGGCTCCCGCGTTTTCGTGGACACCACGACGCTGGCCGGCGACTACGCCCGGGCCCTGAACGCGGCCATCCTGGACCGTGACGGGTGGCCGCTGGTGTCCTGCACCCCGCCCGGGCTCAACGCCGACTTCTACCGTCACGCCCGCGAGCGCCACCTCTCGCAGCCGCCTCCCCCCGAGCTCGCGCTCGCCGAGGGCCTGGATGCGTTCGTGCGGATCGACGCCCCCGGGGACACCCAAGAGCTGGCCAGCGTCGATGCCGCCCTGATCGCCCGCGTGGCCAGCGCCCGGGAGCCGCTGCGCGAGCGGATGCGAGCACTGCGCTACTGCCTGACCGTCGTGCCCACCGGGGCATTGGCCCAGCAGGCGGGGATGGACAGTGACGAGTACGCCGCCTTTTTGACCCGGGCCCTGTTCCTGGATCGCGAGGACCCGAGCGAGGCCTGGCGCGAGCTGAGCGTCCGCCAGGCGGCGCTGATCGATCGTCTGGCTCCGGCCCGCGAGCTTCACATCGAGGCCGAGGGCACCGACCTGCGCCTCGACGTCGGCGGCCGGACCTGGGTCAACTCCGATGGGCGTCGCAACATGCCCAGCGGCGAGGTGTTCACCGGGCCGCTGGAGACCTCGGCGCAGGGCCGGATCCGCTTCACGATCCCCACCGGGCCGGCGGGGGTGAGCGTCGCCGGAGTCGAGCTCGAGTTCCGCGCCGGTCGCGTCGTGGGCGCCTGGGCGCAGCAGGGCCAGGCGTATCTGGAGGCGGCGCTGAGCACCGACGACGGCGCGCGCTTGATCGGTGAGCTCGGGGTGGGCAGCAACCCGGGGATCGACCGAGCGACCGGCCAGATCCTGCTCGACGAGAAGATGGCCGGCACGATCCATCTCGCCCTGGGCCGCTCCTATCCCGAGACCGGCGGCATTAATCACTCCGCGTTGCACTGGGATCTCATCTGCGACCTGCGCGACGGCGGTCGCCTCAGTGCCGACGGTGACCCGGTGATCGAGGACGGAGCGCTCCGGGTCTGATCTGCGATCTGCGCCGGCGGGTCTGATCTGCGATCTGCGCCGGCCGCCCTCCGGGGTGGCGAGACAGAGTCTTAACGAGCGTGCCCCGCGTCCTTAGTAGCGTGCGGAGCATGAGGCGAACCAAGATCGTGGCCACCATCGGGCCGGCGTCGCGCGAGCCGGAGGTGCTCGTGCGCATGGTGCAGGCCGGCCTGGACGTCGCGCGCCTGAACTTCTCCCACGGCGACCGCGAGATGCACGCCGAGAACGTCGAGCGGGTACGGGCCGCCTCCCGTCAGGTCGGCCGGCCGGTGGCAATCCTCCAGGACCTGCCCGGGCCCAAGCTGCGGATCGGCTCGCTGGCCGACGGGATCGTCGAGCTCAAGCCCGGCGAGCATCTCACGCTCGCTTGCGGCTCGACCGATCCCGGCGACGAGAGCCGGATCCCGGTCAGCTGGGGTGGCCTGGCCGACGCCGTGGATCCCGAGGACATCATCTACCTCGCCGACGGCGCGATTCGGCTGCGGGTCAAGCGGGTCCGTGGCGGTGACTGCGAGATCGACACCCTGGTCGAGATCGGGGGCACGGTCGCCAACCGGCAGGGCCTGAACATCCCCGGCTCGACGCGCGGCCTGGCCGCCGTTCCCGAGGAGGACCTGGACATGCTGCGCTTCGGGGAGTCGATCGGAGTCGACGTCGTCGCGCTGTCCTTCGTGCGCACCGCCGAGGATGTCGAGACCGTGCGCCGCCACACCCGCCTGCCGCTCGTCGCCAAGATCGAGAAGCCCCAGGCGGTGGACCACGCCGAGGCGATCATCCGCGCCGCCGACACGGTGATGGTCGCCCGCGGCGATCTCGGCATCGAGCTGCCGATCGAGCGGGTCCCGCTGGTTCAGAAGGACCTGCTGCGGATCGCCGGCCGGCTCGCCCGCCCCTCGATCACCGCCACCCAGATGCTCGACTCGATGGTCTCCTCCTCGCGCCCCACCCGCGCTGAGGTCGCGGATGTGGCCAACGCGATCCTGGACGGCACCGATGCCGTGATGCTCTCCCAGGAGACGGCGATCGGCTCCTACCCGGTCGAGGCGGTGGCGGTGATGGCGGCGGTCGCCGAGCACACCGAGACCGAGCTGCCCTACGAGACCTGGAATGAGACCCGGGTTCGGCGGGGTCACCGCGACCCCGCCTATACGATCGCCTACAGCGCCTGTGCCGCGGCTCGCGAGCTCGGCCTGGCCGCGCTCGTGGTGCCGACCCTGTCGGGCCGCTCGGCGCGTCTGATCTCCGCCCACCGCCCGCAGGTCCCCATCTACTGCCTGTCACCCGGCCGCGAGACCGTGCGCCGCTGCAACTTCATGTGGGGGGTGCAGGCGGCGTCGATGCGCCGTCATGAGGTGACCGAGGAGCTGATCGCCGACGCCGTCCGTCGCGTCGTCGAGCTCGGCTGGGTCAAGCCGGGCGAGCGGGTCGGGATCACCGCGGGCCTGCCGAGCGGCCGCCCCGGTACCACGAGCCTGTTCCAGGTGCAGGAGGTCTGACGGCGGGCGCGCTCAGGCCGCGGCACGGGCACTGGCCGCCGCGCGGGCGCTCAGGCCGCGGCGCGCGGGCGCTCAGGCCGCCGCGCGGTCGTAGAACTCGGCTTCCTGCTCCCCGAGGGCGGTGGCGGGGGGATCCCCGTAGAACCACTCGCGCGCGATCCGGTGGAAGTTGCCGCGCGCGTGCAGCTGTGAGATCACCGCGAGCGTCAGGACCTCCATGCGCCGGCCGAACAGGTGGTCGGGCGGCGCCGACTCGTGGCGCACGTAGCCGAAGTACTCCGAGCGCGGATCGCTCATGTCGATCAGCACCTGGGTCGCGTACTCGGGCGTGACTTCGATCGCCCGGTCGGACGTGTACCAGGAGGACGAGGCGCGGAAGTGTGCCAACACCCGGTCGGGGTTGAACTTGTCGGGGTCCGGGAAGAAGCCGATCTCGGTCCCGACCCGCATGATCGTGTCCGTGTCGCCCTCGATCACCGCGCGGATGATCTGGATCTCGAGGTCGACGGTGCCTGGCGGCATCCGCTTGAACAGCCCGAAGTCAAAGAACGCCATGCGGCCATCGTCGAGCAGCATCGAGTTGCCGGGGTGCGGGTCACCGGAGAACTGGCCGTGGCGATACAGGCAGCCGAAGTAGAAGCGAAACAGGATCTCGCTGATCCGGTCGCGCGCGGCCTGTGGGTAGCCCTTGATCTCCTCAAAGCCGGTTCCGCTCACGTACTCGGAGACCATCAGGCGCTCGTGCGAGAGCGAGGTGACCACGTCGGGAATGACGATGAAGGGGTGGCCGCGGAAGAGCCGGGCCAGCGCCCGCTGGTTCTGGGCCTCGAGCTCGTAGTCGAGCTCCTCTCCGATCCGCGAGCGGATCTCGTCGCCGATCGCCTTGGGGTCCATGCCGGGTGCGATCCGCTTGGCCAGCCGCAGGATCAGGCCGAGGTTCTGCATGTCGGAGCGGACCGCGGCTGCGACGCCCGGATACTGGACCTTGACCGCCACGTGCCGGCCGTCGGGCAGGGTGGCGCGGTACACCTGGCCGATCGAGGCGGCGGCGATCGGCTCCTCGTCGAAGTCCTCGAAGACGTTGGCGATGCGATCGTCCAGCTCCTCCTCGATCACCTTGCGCATGTCCTTGAAGGTGACCGTCGGCGCGGCGTCGCGCAACGCCCCGAGCTTGCGCTGGAACTCCTCGCGATACTCCTCGGGCACCAGCCCGGCATCGAGGAAGGACATGACCTGCCCGACCTTCATCGCCGCGCCCTTCATCGTGCCCAGGGCGGTCACGATCTGCTCGGCGGCCTCGATGTGGCGCCGCTCGAGCGCGACCTCGCGGCCCTGCTTGGTGCGGGTGACGTTGGCCGCGCGCGTGCCGGCCTGCCGGATCGCCTGTCCGGCGGCGAGCCCGGAGATCTTCGCCGTGCGGCTGACCCGAGAGGTCGGGATCTTGTCCTTGGCCATGGCCGGGGTTACTCGGCCGGCTCGACCTTGGAGCCCGGGACGATGTCATCGTCGCCGTCGGGCCAGCGAACCCAGGCCTTGTGACCGCCGTCGTAATCGTCGCCGAGGAGGATCAGTGTCGCCGGATCGCCCAGCGCCGTGCACGCGCCGGTTCCCTCGGGATCGACGCCGCGCCAGATGCGCACGAAGCGGTTGTGCTCGAGCTCATCGGCCACCGTGGTCGGCTCGGTGTGGCCGGGGTGGATCCGGGTGGCGCCGTCGAGGGTCAGCAGCCGGTCCATGATCGAGCTCTTGAGGTCTGCGTAGCTGGTGCTCCCGGGCGCGCGCACGCCGCCGACCGAGCCCTTGAACAGGGTGTCACCGGTGAACACATCCGTCCCGTCCACCAGCAGCGACAGCATTCCCGCCGTGTGCCCGGGAGTATGGATCGGCTCGATCGCCAGGGCTCCGGTCTCGATCAGCTCGCCGGCCTTCATCGTGCCCGTGGCGCCCGGCACGAGCTCCCGTTCGGAAGCGTGGATCAGCACGGGCACATCGGGATGGGATTCGCGGACGGCGTCGAGCTCGGCGACGTGATCATGGTGGTGGTGGGTCAGCAGCACGTGGGTGAGCGTCAGCTGGCCGCGGCGCAGGAACTCCAGCAGGGGGGCGACCGGCCCACCGGCGTCGATCATCACCGCCGATCCGCCGAGCTCGTCCCCCACCACATACGTGTTGGAGAGCCAGGGATCACTCATCGAGCGTTCGACGATCACGACTCCAGAGGGTATCGGCCCCACTCACCCGGTACCCTGCCCAGGACGCGATGAGCCTGATCCACACCTGCTACCGCATCCTCGAGGTCGATCGCTCGGTCGCCTTCTACTCGGCGCTGGGCTTTAAGGAGATCGCTCGCGCGCCGATCCGCGACGAGGCGATCAA